>Ga0222712_10005969_pt1 | contig 12145 bp, 13 predicted proteins | sample C33_657DmetaG_FD_165043 | JGI IMG/M metagenome (GOLD analysis project Ga0222712, IMG submission 165043) | Estuarine water microbial communities from San Francisco Bay, California, United States - C33_657D | ecosystem: Environmental > Aquatic > Marine > Unclassified | place: USA: California...
TAGCCCCTGTTGGAGCGCCTGTTGTAGCGCCGGTTCCACCAGTTGTAGCGCCTGTTGTAGCGCCTGTTCCAAACATATTACGCAGTAGGGCAACGAGCTCTTCCTGCGCAGAAGTATTAGTAAGAACTTGGGATGAGCCGCCTGTAGAAGCAAGAGCGGGGGACATGGTTTTGCCAGTAGGAGTATACGTAGTGTCGGTAAAATACCGTCGCCCAGCACTTCCCGGCCGGCGAGTTTCCCCCGTCGGAGTCGTTGTGGCAAAAGCATTAGGTTGCAAAGCGCGGGTGATGCCGTACTCAGGGATACCCCCGGTGTAGCCCACTGGCTGTTGGCGACTGCCCATGCCGAGAAATTCCCCCACCTTGCTGTCAGGTTTAATGACACCATACAGTCCGGCCAACCCAGCTGCAGTTGCCGCGGCTTTTGCGGGGTCTTTAAATAAATTCTCAAGCCATTCCATATAGTCACCCTCTCAGTAGACGGATTATCTCGTCTAGGCTATTCGCGCTGTTTACGCTGCCGCCACCATAATACGGGGAGCGCTGTGTATTGTCATCTGCGGCGGTCAATAAACGCAGTATCTCAGCAAGCGACAAGTCGCTGATGTCAAACGTATCTTCCAAAGGTGCTATCCCTGCCTTCTCCGTTTTCATGCCGCGGATTCCTTGGCCGTAGGAAGGCGAAAGCAAGCTTGCGGTTCCGACACCTTTAGTGGTTGGCGTTTCAACGGTGCTACTTACCGCCTTCTGCGGACCCTCACCCAAATCGGCGGGGGTTAACGTCACACGCGTGCCCAAATCCGCTACATCTTTGTCTTCGCCAGTAATAACCGTCTTATCTCCACCAGTGTCGCCTACACCAGTGACAACCGACTTACCCCCACCAGTGTCGCCTACACCAGTGACAACCGACTTACCCCCACCAGTGTCGCCTACACCAGTTACAACCGTCTTATCTTCACCGTCAGTAGCGGTTTCACTCATCAACTCTTTCAACGTAGGGCCCATTTCGCCTACTTGTGACGGACCGCGAATCACGGTGTCTACAGCGTCGTCTTCTTTTTTCGGGCCGGAAAGGTCCACCCCCAGTCTAGACGCAGTGTTTGCTACTTCGGCATTAGCAGTAGAAAGAATAGTGTCTAAATCTTCGCCAAGAATACCTGCTGTAGTGGCAGGGTCTAAACCCGCCTGTTCGGAGATCACTTTGATGACCTCATCTCTTATGCTGCCAGACTCTAGGCCGCCCGGTTTTCTGAGAACAGAGTTTATGGCCTGATCCAAGATGGGGATGCCGGTGGTTATGCCCACGTTGGTGTTTGATCGTGGCAGGTTACCTGCCTGTATGACTGGCTGCCCGGCCGGAGGTGGGCCGAATACAATAGTTGCCTGCCCAGTGGTGGGGTTTAAAACCACTTGCGACTGATCGTAGAACGGAAGGAACTCTTTGATCTGGCTGAGTAGCGCATCCGCTGTGTTTTTTACAGCACCAACGACGTTGCCGGATGTCTGCCCGATAACGTCAAGAATCCCACGATCAGGGGTTTCCGTCGCGGAAACAGAGGTGGCCGTTCCTTGGTCCCCCGGGAGTATATTGCCCCCAATAGTGGGGTACTCTCCGATAACGTCAGTCAAAAACACAGGAAGCTCGCCGTACGGAGAACTTTGGTCTTCCACATAACCTTGTTCGGCAAGGATAGCCTTAAGCTCCGCTTCACGGTCTACTATCGACTGGCCGCCGTACGGGTCCCAGTTTTCGTAAAATCTACGAGCAATAGCATCCGCCTCTTCTTCTGTAAGCGGTCTACCAGTCCCAGCAGTCGGCACACTCCAGCCGCTAGGGGAGCCAGCGTACCCTCCAAAAATGCCACCGCCAAAATTTCCGGAACCGGGCCGCTGCCCGATTACGTCTATGGCCCCGTATACATCTCCACCACGGTCAAATTTTTTCATGCTTCACCTCAAGGTGGTGTCGGTAACGTGTCAGGCAACACGGATACGAAAGTTACGGCAATTACCGCGGACGGAACCCCCGGGTGAGGGGACGTGGGCGCAACCGCATCGAGCGCGAGGTTGATATTATCGCCTGTCCACATGATCTGGATGTATTGCCCAGCCTGCACGTCAATGTTGAAGTTCCAGTTGATCTCCAGAAGACCGCTAGAACCAGAGATTACGTACTCACGGGCGGTGTAGCCAATATCGGTACCGTTTCGGTTAATCCAGATGTACGCGATTTTACTGCTGCTGGAAGAGCTGCGCAGCATGGCGTTGAACTGGAAGTTGTATATCCCCGAATACGTCATTGTGATCTGTGACGTTGTGGGGCCGTTAATAGTCATACCGTTGTTCAGGTACGTCTGGTTGAACCGCACCGGCTGCTCAACATTGATCGTATCCAGAGGCTGGTCGTCGTCATCCCAGAAAAGCCCGTTGGGGCTGTCAATAAACCGACCGCCGTTACTGCCGGTGAGCAGGTTGATGTTGTTAGCCGCTCTGGCGAAAAACAAGCGCAGGATGTTGTTCAGATCATCCAAATACCCGCGCAGGGGGTTGGGCGGCGACACGGGAAGCGCCGGGGGCTGTATCTTATTTATGAGATATTTTTCAATGGACATCAGCCTCTACGCCCCGCCGGAATCATGTCAAACCGCGGTGCACCCAGCTTCCACGTAACCCCCAAGCCCGTGGACTCCACTTTGAACGCCATCTGCCTGCCTCTGATCCGCACGTACACTTGCCCGGTAAACTCTTCAATCGGCACCGTAGCCGTACGGGAGATGGTGTTTGTGCTGTTGCCCCCCACAGAGGCAGGGTTGTAGTACCCGGAGCCCGAGTTTTCCAAAGGCAGCAGGGTCATTGTGGCTGACGGCGTATCCGCCGTAGAGCCTTGGAACGTCATGTCAGGCAGCACGCGGTTGATAAGCATGAAGCGATCACCGTCGTCCACGTCAAACTCGGCCGAAACGATTGTTGCCGTTATCGGGTTGGCTGTACCCAGCTCGTTACAATCGACGCCGTACTCGTGGTAAACCAAGTTGTTGCTGTACGTGGCGGCAATCGGGTAGTCACGAAGGTCGGAGTCAAGCCACGCAGAACGGCGCAACGTGCCGTAGTACCACGCCTGCTCAACGTAGTTATAGATCACGTAGCGGTCGTTTTCATCAGAGCCAGCTGCCGGGTAGAACCACCAGATTTCGTCGAACTGCTCGTTCGTGCCGCAAACAACTTGGTCAAATTGCTGCTTATTGATGTCGTCGAACACGTAGCTTCGCACTGAACAAGGCAGTGTTTTTACGGTACCGTCGTAGTAGTAGAACTTGTCTGTGCCCATCCAATAGGCCACGTTGTTTGAGTAAATCATGGCATTGGGGCTAATGATTGTGGTGTTTTCGCCAACTAGCTGAGCGCCCCATACTGCAGGGGCTCCGAGGTACTGCAGGCCGTACACGGCCGCATCAGTGAACACCAGTATTTCTTGGCGAGCTTGTTTAGCCGCAATGATCTCGGTGCCTTTTGAAAGCCGCAGACTGCCGGCTTGGTTGGTTGCCTCGGGGGTCCAGTTTGCTACGTCCTCTTGGTCGGACCAACGGATCAGCATAGGGTCAAGCGCACTGCTGCCAATCTCATTCGCCCCGAAACAAAAGGCGAACCGGTACACGTCTGACACAAAGGCAATGTTGGCAATGGTCGGAACATCTGACGCACCAACAAGAGAGGACACATAAACAGCACGGGTTGTTACACTGCCCGCTGCGCTCCAGTAGAAAGGCTCTCCCCCGCGATACGTGAAGAACAAGTCTTCCCCAAAGTTGTTTTGGCTCCACAAACGCATTTGCGCAACCGTAGTGCCGCCGAACCCCCACGTACCCAACCCGAACTTGCCGGCGCCCCACCCACTAAACGGCACTTGTATTTCGTTACCTACTGGAATTTGGTAGGCCGCTACAACGGCGGCGCCGCCGTCTCCGCTATCAGACGAATTGGCCGTGGCTGTAGCTACAATCGTGTAGTTGTCGTCGTCGATGATGGAGGCGATGCTGTATTCTTTATTAAGCACCGCTGCAGTGATGTTGCCGCCCAAACTGACGGCCCCGGAGAAAGTCACGTAGTCACCCTGCTGGGCACCATGGTCTACATTGGTGACGGTGAGAACAGCAGAACCGTTAGTAGCCGCAAAAGTCACATCTCCGGCAGAAGTGGTAAGTCGAATAGGCGTAACATCAAAGTACGCCCCTCCCCGCTCGATGTAGTACTTGATGTTGGTGCCAACAGAAACGAGGTTCTGCCCCGCTAGTGTTGCCCAGTTGGTCATGGAACGGCAGACGCCGAGGTAAGTGTTGGAAGACAAACGCTGCCAGCCGCCTATTTTCTGGGGCAAGCCAAAGCGGAAACGAACCTTATTGGTCTCGTACCATGTGCCCTCGGCAGAGTACCGCGTGTTTTCTCGGTTCACCCCGGGTTTGAACGTGATTTTTTTCAGCATAACGCCAGCCCTCAGCAGTCAGGCGCGTTGTCGCCCTTGGACTTTCGAAGGTCCATAGTAACATTGCTGGTCATGAACGGGATAGGATTGAGGTCGATCTGCCCACTCAGGCGAAAGCACCCCACTTCGTCCTCGGCAAACTCAAGACGATCCAGCAGGGACTTGGCTTGCGCATCGGGGCTTACACTGGCACAGCTACAAAGCGAGGCGGCAAACATGAGCAGGATGGCGGTTTTCATTTCTTATCCTTCCATCGGGCAACGAGCTGTGAATAAAGCATCACGCCGGGGACGCGCCAAAAACGAGACACCGTCGCGCCAGCATCAGTCAGGCACTGCCAAAGATACTTATCGGCTTGCGCACGCACGCTCCAAGGCAGCAGCAGGTAGTTGGTCATGTGGCAGAACGCATCGTGTGCCAGCGAGCCGTATACCATGGCCGGGTCGTCGATCGCCCAAGAGCCGAAGTCCCACTCAGACAGCGTAAAGACCTTGAGCCTACCGTCAGCAAACAACTGGCAGTGAAAGTTCCTGATCTTCAGAGTCTTGTCGAACCCCGTGATCGGCGTGTGGTAGGTGTAGTCGTCAAGCAGCCGGCCCCATTTGGTACCGCCACGATTGAACACTTCGATGTGGGGTTGCACGACGCTCATAGGATTTCGTCCGGGGTAAACTCGTTGCTCCACTCCCCGTACAAAAACGGGCGAGGCTTGATGCCTTCAATAGTGCGGCCAAGATCAACGTGGCAGAAGCCGTCGTGCAAACCGATTCTCAGGCCGATATCATGCGCCAACCGAGCAAACTTGATCTTCTGTTCCTTGGGCCAGCCGCGCCACGCGATGTCGGCGGCCATTGTCCCTGCAGTCTTCCACTTCGGATTCACAGTCAAGTGCAGGCTGTCTGGGTGCCCGCCGATGCGGGCGTTGTGCGCCGGACAACGGCATACGCTGTTCACGGTCAGGGGTTTGTTCCACTTCGACCGCAGGTACGACAGATGCGCCGCGAAGTTAATGTCCAGCCGGATCATTCCGCAGCATGGGCACGCCAGCTCTTTGGAAGTGAAAAACGGAATGGGGGCCATGTGAATCATCACTTGTCCGCCTTGTTATCCAGTCGCTTGAATATCGCACCCAGCAACTCTTTGATCTCGCGCAAGTCCTCTCGGTAGTCGTCTTTGCTGACATAGACCCGTGGCATGTCTCGCACATCGTCGTCCAACCGGTCAATCGCCGTGTAAATCCTGTTGAGAATCCACCCGCCGAAAAACGCGGACACTGTGACAGCGATGTTAAACAGAACCTGATAGTCCACGGCAGACTCCTTACGGCTTCACGGGCCAAATAATCTCAATCGGGAAAAGAATCTGCTGCGGAAGGTCTCGCAATGCTTGGCGGTATGTAGCCCAAGGAGTGCTGATGGCGTCAGGGATGTCTTTTGCTTGCGTCCAATCGGATTCGGATAGGAGCGTGTTTCTTTGAGATCGAATGTCAGCAGCAAGTTTTTCAGTATCGACTGGCGGCTTTATAAATTGACCACTTTGGTACAAATCACCAATTGCGCCGCCGCTCTCTCCATCTACAAGATTCGGAAGAAAATCTAGCGACTCAACTTCAATTGTGTTGATAACGATGCCGTTTTCAATTACGTGTGCTCTCATTACACAATCCCCCAGATGCGAAGTTCGCCGCGAGCGCCTGCGCCAGATGTGGCTCCAGTAATTGTACCTCCACCGCCCCCTGCTGGGGCTGTGCCGTCAGTGCCGCTTGCTGTAGTTCCACCATTACCGCCAGCGCCCCCATAAACAGATGTTCCGCCCGCAATACCGGCAGTTCCTTGCCCGCCGCCGCCGCCACCGCCATAAAGAGACGCGCCTGCTGCTGATGCAGCGCCAGAGCCTTGCGAATTACCACCAGCACCGCCGCCGTATGTAGCAAACAATCCAGAACTTGTAACAGACCCTCCTGTTCCTCCAAAACCAGAATTGTTATCTGTTGCCCCAGTAGAACGTGGCTGTCCGCCAGCAGAGTTGCTCGCACTGCCATCTCCTCCAGCACCCAAAGCGCCGCCACCACCGCCACCGGATATGTTGCTGGCAGAGCCTATAGCAAATCCTGCTCCCCCGCCGTACGAAGTGACAAGTGACCCAAAAGTGCTGTTTCCACCCGCATTTCCTACTGTAGCGCCTGCCGTTATAGCCGCACCTCCTGCTCCAATCGTCACAGTTTCCGACGATCCTACGGCAGACGCAGCGAGCGTGAACGGGACGGAAGCACCTCCACCACCGCCAGACCCCCTACCACCTGAGCCGCCTTTGCCACCGCTTCCTCCAGCGCCCCAAAGCAGGCCAGAAAAAGCTGCGTATCCCGGCGGCTTAGTAAATGTTCCCCCAGCAGTGAAAGTCCTGTAAAACGCACTAAGCACTACTGTTCGCAGGGCTGTGCCGTCACACTGCACCAACCTCACCTCGCCCGGATACATGATATAGCTGGTAAGCCCGTCAATGGTCTCGCTGCTATTCGGGTCAAGCGTAATATCGCCAGTGCCTGAATTTCGGATGTAGCAGAACCATCCATCACCAAGCGTTGCCGCAGCGTCAAATGTTTGAGTGAACGTGCCACTTGTAATATCAATCAAATTCCCGAGGTTTGCTGTTGCAAGTGCGGTATTACTGGTGCGCGCTACGCGGACGATCTCAGAGCCAGCAGGCAATGCAGTGGATGACCATGTAGTGCCATTCGATGTTAGTACGTTGCCTGACGCTCCGGGAGCTACCGCAACGACATTGGTCGGCGTGATGATGCTTGATAGTGTTGCCATTGTTTACTCCTGTTCTTGCGTTATCACTGCGGTCGATGTTTCGCGGTTAAGCACCATCTTGCCTTCGCACGACACGTTCCAGTCACCACCCGTCTGCTCGCTCTTGCTTGGAACCTGCAGCTCGAAGTGCTTGACCAAGTATTCCTTCTCGCCTTCAAACACCCGCCAGACATGCTCCATTGTACCCCGACCCGGCTGGCCCCGCGACTTGTTGAACCGGATCAGGTACTTCATACCACCTCTGCTGCCGGAGCTGCGCACTGTGGGGTGTACACAGTGCTGAGGTTGAAGTGGACAAACTTTAGCGGTTCATCTGAGCCGTGGCGACCAAACGAATGTGGCAGCCATGCGTTACTCAGGATCAACATCCCCGGCTTCGGTTCAAAGTTGATGATGTTGCTCGCAAGCGTCGCTTGGCTCATGTCGGCCTCGGGAAGAAAGCCCTGCAGTTTGCCCGGACGAGGATCATGGAACAAAGCTCGGGAACAATTCTCCGGGGTTTCCAGAAAGTAAAACCCAACAAGCTGCGAGCCGCCATGCACGTGCTGCTCCATCAGCGAGTGCTTGAAGTGCTTCTGCGTCCAAGCAGAATCTACCGAAACGCTAAAATTGTCCATCGCGTAACCTTGATCTTTCAGGACGTTCCATCCGGTCTGAGCAACAAAAGCACAAAAATCAGCCATGCGGGGATCAGCAGCGAAGTTGTCCGTGTTGAACATCGGATAGATTTCGTGCGGGTCGTGCGTCAGCTTCGCCAGCATCTCCTCCGACACTTCAGAGACAACAGGGAGAAGCTCCGGCTGCTCCGAAACGTAAATAGGCGAGGCGAAGTAGAAATAGGCGTTAGCCATTTACAAGCACCCACTGCAACTTGCCTTCGTCCCAGCGATACTGCTTTCCGTCTTGAGGTCTTGGCACTGGGGGCTTCCACCGTTTTCCGTCATCCGACAACACAAACCCTTTCAAGGGCGGCTCAGGGCAGTTAACCCACTGCCACAAAAGCGGATCAAAACGGTACGGGCCGCCATCTACCGGAGAGCTAGGCACTGGACGACGCTTCCATGTGGCCGACGCTTCATCCCACGCCATACTTGGAGGCATCTCCATCTGACGCCTTTTGCTGATCTCTTCAGCTTTTTCTTCCGGGGTCATCGCCCGCCATACAAACAAATCAGTAACCCGCCCATTTTCCCACGCATACGAATGGTCAAGGACGTGAAAATCCTCCGGTGGTTCAGAAGCAGATTTGTGAAAGAACTCCGCGTACCCACTGGGTAGCGGGTCGGTTGTGAAATCCGAGAATGCTGCCTTCATGTGAGACACATAAATTGGATTGCCCAAAGGCTCGCCGTTGAGGATTCGTATTACAAATTCCATCAGCTGTCAGCTCCAACATTCGTAGACGGGAACGACCGCGTATTACCGGGCCAAACAATCCTCACCGCCCCGCCACGCCCCCATGCGTTATATAAGGGCGCAGGAGCGCACCCGCATATCCACCCCGGACCGCCGCCCCCGCCAAAAGAGCCGCCACTGCCTTGAGATGGGCAAGATATTTGCCCATTACTACCGCCAGACCCCCCAAACCCTCCAGACTCTTTGCTGGCGCTGGTGCCGCCAGACGACCCTTGACCATATACCCCAACTCCTCCGCCAGAGGCAGCACTAAAGTAGTAATATAGACAGCAATAGACTGCTAGAGTGCCACCCCCTCCACCACCCGCAGCGCCGCCAGACCCTGCGGAACCTACTGAGCATGCATATCCGCCTAACCCGCCATTCCCAGCATATCCGCCAGCGCCGCCGCCCCCCCGCAGCCCGCCCGAACCCCCACCACTTCCACCAGTTCCTGCTGTTACAACCCCTCCATTTATCCCTGATGCCGCTGGGGACGCTGCGACTGTGGATGTATTTATAAAATAACTTTGGCCGCCTTTGGCATAACAACTACTTGTCGATTGTGGTGCTCCGCCTTTTCCTACCGCTACTGTATAAAAATTACCAGCCGTTACAGCGATATTATTTTTGTACGCAAGCGCTCCGCCACCCCCACCAGTATCATAACCAAGTGCGGCACTTCCACCACCTACAACAACAGCGGAAACAGAACTAACCCCAGAAGGGGCAGGCCAACAAAACGTACCGGGCATGCTGAAAAGCACAGACGAATATGAAGGGGTTGCATCCACCAACGTATTTGAACTGGTTAATGTAGTGTTATTAGCTCTTTGCGTCGATCCGTTAAGCCCAGTTTGCGATATGCTTGTTGTGCTCAATGAAGGAGGAGACTCAACGTAATACGTTGTCCAATTTCCAAAGCTAACCATTTGCGCTGTGTTATTGTAGGCAACATTCTGACCACCAATACTGTACGAACCTGTGGTAGACCCGTCTTTTGGAAGCACAAATACAAACGCCTGTTGCGAGTATATTTGGGTAACTGAAGAACTGACGTTCATTAAGATTTGGCCGGCTAGCCCTAGCGATATATTTCCTGCTGCGGTTAGCTTGAAATGGCTAATTGTAGGGAAAATATCACCCGAAATCACAACTGAATTTGCGAACACAGTGTTGCCAGACGAATCTAGTTTTGCCACTACAATAGAGTTTGTCCGGCGAGAAGGGGACGCAACTGTGCCGCCAGAAACCTCCCCTACATTTATTGCCCAATATATATTGCCCGACGAGTCTACTGCTCCATACGATTCTGTTATTGAATTTGGAGCGGTTGACAAATAATCTAGCGTGTTTGTTGTTCTTTTTGCCCACTGTACGACGTTTGATGAATTTAGCTTAACTGCAAACGCTTGATATGAAGTTGCCGCCGCTGGAGCAAACCACCCAAACAAATACCTGTTCCCTGATGAGTCCACCTGAATATTATTTAGATAAACATTCATCCCATTTGCGTTACCACCCAGCGCAAACGTAGACGACGCAGTGTTTGTTGAAAGGTTATGTGTGGCGAACCCCGACTTTGCCCCGCTGTATGTCAATGGGCCGCCAAAACGATAACTTGAATATACCGTTGTTCCGTCAACAATCAAGTTATACCCATATACATCATTGCTAGAGGGCCTGTAAGCTAATGATTTCCCAGATACTACAGCTCCTGTTGACTTTGAAAGCGCGACAGTCCCGGCAAACAGGATCGTCGTGTTTTGATTAAACACGCCAGTTAAGTAAATATTTGAGCTATCAAAACCAATGTTTTGCACGTTAGTGTTGCTTGCCCCTCCGGGCGCGCTTGACGCAGCAAATGTCTGAGATGTCCATTGGTGCGTGCCGGAGGCGTCATACTTGCTTACAATGGGGGTAATGTGTGAACTTCCTGTGCCAACAGGAGACGCCCAAACCGCGTAAACAGCACCATCTACTGGGTCTACCCCGATAGAAACAACGGCCGTACTTGAAGAACTCGTATAAACACTATTTCTGAAGTTTCTTACCCATTGAACAGTACCTTGGGCGTTGGCTTTTATCAGCACGCAGGCATACCCAGACCCGCCGGGCAACTCATTCCCGGCTACGTAAAAATTTCCTTCGTCGTCGGTGGTCGTGGCGAATCGCGTATACGTGGATACTGCCGCTGCGCCAGATGTTGTACCGATATAAAAAACATCCTGCTCACCGGCAACATTTACACCAAGAGACAGAACCTGTATGCCCGTCATGCTACATTCCCCGATACAACACAGACTGTGCCAGAGATAAACAAAATTGATGCGACTCCGCGAGACGCTAGGGTCATGGTTGCTTTGTCAGAGTCGGTTCCAGCGATGTAAGCGGTCGTGATGGAACACGTAATCGTAATAGTTCCGCTGGTATTGTTGAACACGCTCACAATATCACCCTCAGCAAACGTGGCATCCGGGATTGTGATTGAGCCGCCAGAACCTACTTGGACATACTTTCCTACATCCGCTACAGCAAGAGAGTAACTGCCTGTTTTAGTACCTACAGGCGGCACATTCAAATACCCCAGTGTATAGTTTCCACCGCCATCAGGAATTGTTACCGTCCTGCTTGCGGACAATGCAGCCGGAGTAAGCGTTGCACGATACGACGACGAACCCCCCGCACGCCCAGTGATTCGAATTCCGTCTTGCGTAGAGGTTGCCGTGCCGAAAGTCTGGCCTGTGGCGTTGTAGAACGTGTTGGCACCCGTAAAGGCGTTGTTGCCCGGCTGCGTGGCTGCGTTGCCACCATTCCCGCCGATCTGCGCGTAGACTTCCCACGTTGATCCATCGTAAACGAGCTGGACACTTGCGCCAGTGATATCACACACAAGGTCTTGGGCAAGGCCGCCAATGGTCGAGCCGTTGCGGCCTACGGTGAGGTTGTTCGTGCCCCAGTTAGCCCCAGAATCAGCAACAACGACCTGTGCGCCAGTTGCCGGAGTAGCAGGAAGGGTAACAGTAAATGCTCCACCCGACGTGTCAGCCAGAACGCCTTCCTTGTCCTGTGTGGTGTAGTTGGCCGTTTTGACAACATAAGTCAAACCACCAGCCGGAAGAACCGCAGACGCCCACGTCGTGCCGTTTGAAGTAAGCACGTTGCCGCTAGTGCCGGGAGCCACAAACTGAACTGCACTTGTGCCGTTGCCGAGGATTACGTTGTTGGCAGTGAGCGTTGTGGCTCCGGTGCCGCCATTGGCTACAGGGAGAGTGCCTGTTACCCCAGAAGCCAAGCTAACCGTGGGGTTTGCCAGCGTGACCGCTGCGCCTGCCCCTGCACCGTCGGTCACGACCATCACTTTGCTGCCGTTGGCAATCGTCACCGAACTGCCAGAACCCTGCGCAATCGTAATCGACTGACTGCCTGTGGTGGCGTTCTCGATGATCCAG
>Ga0222712_10005971_pt1 | contig 12144 bp, 14 predicted proteins | sample C33_657DmetaG_FD_165043 | JGI IMG/M metagenome (GOLD analysis project Ga0222712, IMG submission 165043) | Estuarine water microbial communities from San Francisco Bay, California, United States - C33_657D | ecosystem: Environmental > Aquatic > Marine > Unclassified | place: USA: California...
TGAAATTGCTTTTAAAAGCGATAAGTGGGACCTTGTATTCCTTAACAGTCACGTAGTTGCTGAAGGGTGGGGCATGGGCAGTATGCAGTTGATGCGCGACAACGCCACTAATCCATTGGCCAAGAGCATGTTGGCCTACATTATGCAAGACGAAGCTAGACACATTGCCTTTGGTCGTTATATCCTTAAAGATTTTTATAAGAGTCTCACACCACAAGAGCTAATGGATAGAGAAGATTACTTGATTGCCTGTGTAATGTGGTTATATGCTCGCTTGGACTTTAATGAAATCCTAGACCATCACTTGGACATGAAGGATGTGGGTAGACAGATTAAAGAAAACGTAGCTTATCACAAAGTTAAAAAGCACATGATGAGCCGCATTGTTCCTATTATCAAAGAGATAGGCTTGCTTACTCCACGTATACAAAAGACCTTTACTAAACTAGGCATTTTAGAAAACATTAACCTAAACTTTGACGATATGTGGCGCGAAGATGCTGAAATTGCGGCCAGCATGGAAGAAACTATACGCAATAGACTGCTACAAGTAGGCGTAAATCCCAACATTCTGTAACAAAAATAAATGGCTTAAATTCAATAAATATATGAATTGAGCCATTTATAATGAGATTATTTGAACTTTTTAGCAACTCCCTAACTTTATTAGAGTACAGCCGCGATATTACATCGCAAAAATTCGGTGCGAGCTTGCTAGACAAGTTTAAAAGAGAACCTGCCGCCTGGCAACAACGTATTGTAAATGCCGACACGGACGACGAAACTGTACTAGATCATTTACTCAGCAGAATTGAACTAGCCGACCCTACAAAAAACAAACAATATGTGCCATGGTTAGTGCGTATGTATCTAAACACAGCGCACTTAAAATTTGAAGATGCAGTATCTAAAACTACAGAACCCTTAGCTAAGTTTTATAAACTAGTTCAAAAGAAACAAATCTCTCAACCTAATAATGATATCGGCCGCATTAAAGACTTAGCGTCTTTAGTACAGTTAGTAGATAGATATCCCGACGTAGAAGACAAGCCCAAGGATGTTGACCGTGGACAAGCCAAGCCTTACTACGAAGATGCAGATATCCGTGTTATTATCCCACAAGACCAAACAGCGGCCTGTTACTATGGGCAAGGTACTAAATGGTGTACAGCGGCACAAAACAATAACATGTTTAACCGCTATAACAATGATGGTGAAATGTATATTATTATTCCCAAGAAGCCCGCATACCCTGGAGAAAAATATCAGTTCCATTTTCAGACAAAGCAATTCATGGATGAAAAAGATCACCGTGTTAACCTAGTGGAACTAAGAGAACGGTTACCTCAATTAGCTACAATCTTTGCAAAACAAGCAAAAGCAAATAATATCTTAGTACTAGATCCTGACATCACTGATCTACCTGCTACATTACAGCGAGCAATACCTGCATTCAGACAATTTCTAAAGCAAAGTTTAAGCGAACAAGTTAGACCTTTAGCTAAGGAAATTTATTCTGAATTAGGTAAAACTGTCAGGATATTTAGAGGTTTAGAAGATCTTTATGAACTAGCAGAAGATATGCTTAGTGACAGTGGTATCAGAGATCTTGCACTGACAGTAACAAACATACTTGCTAATAACCCACAAATTTCAGACGATGAAGATGCGCTATTTGACGAGCTAAGTGGCACAGTCGTTGAGTTTGTGCGCGAATGCGAAATATGGCTTTACATTGTAGAAGTACTAGAAGAACTAGAAGATGAAGAAGCAGAGTTCGACTGTGCCATGATTATTGAAGGCGAACTAACTGCTCTATTGCAAAAACTAATACCAAAAGCATTTGCCGATGCTATCGAAACGGTAAAATAATTCCAAGGAATAAAAATGAGATTTTACGAACTATTTGAATCTAAGCCTGCAGACAGCGGCAAGAAACTAAACGGCCTAACTGTTATGAGCTTAGACCAATTTGTTGACCACGACGAAGACCTTGACGAAGCCGACTTTGGCCTAGGCGCAAACTATCGCTCGATACCTGACGACGAAATGCAAGAGTTAATGGGTCGTAGCAAAAACAAAACTAAAACCAAGCGCGACAAATTTGACTACCCTTACATCCATGGTAGCAATATTGAAGTCAAAGACGAATCTGGAAAAAAGTTTGATACAGAAAAACTAAAAGCCGCTATTATGATTCGTCCTAAAAGCATCCTAGGACAAAATGCCAAAATGCAACACAGCGAAACTGGCACCGAAGCAATCTTTGATATTGGCTTGCCGGCACTTAAAGGTCTTGCTGTGAACGAAAAGACCGGAGAGTTTGTTGTCGTAGATACTTGCCCAGGTGCAGGCGCTTGCCAGACCTATTGCTATGCAATGAAGGGTAGCTATGTAATGTTTAAAGCAGTTAGCATGGGCTTGGCTCGTATGCTTAACTTCTTGTTAAATGATCCAGAAGGTTTTACAGATAAGTTAAACTCAGAGATTGCGGCCGCGCAAGCCAAGTATGCTAAGAAAGGCGCCAAGATTGTAGTACGTTGGCACGATGCAGGTGACTTCTTTAGCCCAGAATACATGGACATGGCCTATGACGTAGCAAGATCAAATCCAGATGTAGGTTTCTATGCTTATACAAAGATGGGCGATGTTGCCAATGCCGCTCGTCCTAAGAACTTTAACATGAACTTTAGCCAAGGCGCCAAACGTGGCCAGGAAAAGAAAGTTGACTTAGTGCGTACAAAGCATAGCAAAGTAGTTCCTAAGGACATGTTCTTTGATCTTATTGCCCGCGACGGCAACGAGTTAAAAAAGGATTCTAAAGGACGTATGCAATTTGCAAGCCCAGAAAACTTAGAAGGCTTCAAAGATCGTCTAACACAAAAGTACCACATTGATAAAGACAGTATTTTAACATATGATCAAATGATGAAGATTCCAGTCGGTGATAAGCCAAAGTGGAACGTTATTGTTATGCCAGGAGATGGCGATAACTCTGCTAACCGCAACGATGTTGTGGGCAGTTACTTACTATTCCATTGATATGTGCTATAACGAATACCCAGTATACCCCGAAGATGACGGCTATGATAGATTTCGTAACCCCTATAGTCCAGTATAAATATAATTATGAGATTACACGAACTAGTTGAAAACACCTCAGGTGCTGTGGCCGCAGTAGCGATGCCCATGGGCTCTATGCAACGTAGAGTTCCTAAAAAGAAAACAGACGAAGATGCTCCAGCACTAGTACGTGGCGCGGCCGGATTAGCCTTAGGTGGTATTGCGGCCGCAGGCACTGTTCCGATGATGGCTATATTTGGTCCCATACTTGGTATGGGCATTGGCGCCGTTGGCGCATATAATGCAACTAAGTACGGTTTTGACGGGGCAGATGCAGTATGGGACTGGGCCGCTAAAAAGCTAGGCGGTGGCCATAATGAAAAAGACTTTGCTATGACTCATATCAGAGCGGCCGCGGCAGGTGAAGATGAATTTGAATACAGAAATCATACATACCCTGTAACCTTAAAAAAGAACCAAGTACAGCCCGCTATTCAAGCAGTTAAGCAAGTCGCCGAAAGCAGATTAGCTTAATCATTTAATTTCATTTTCTGCTAAATAATACATGAAAATCCCATTTATTGGGTAAGAATTCTGCGAGCTAACATATATGAGTAAAAAATCTATCCAAGATCAGCTAATCGAAAGCGTACTAGACGATTCTGATGATGCTGGGTTCATGGCAAAAAGCAATTTGTACGATGCCATTAAAAATGCAATTCAATTGCATAGAATTATCAAAGATACAGATAGTTTAGAACCATGGGTGCTAGAGAAAATTGCACTAGCCGCTGACTATATTGATACAGTAAAAGACTATATAGAGTACCGCAGTTTACATAGTAACGAATTCCAACTCAATGGCGCATATCGCGCTGGTCATGGACATCACGAATACGACGAAAGCTCATTAAGCGAAGCCGGTGAACAACAAGATCCTGCATCAATGCAAGACCCAACACAAAACCAAGCCGCACCTGCACAAGAGCCTGCTCCTGCACCACAAGATGGTGCGTTGGCAGTTGAGCCCGCAACACCTGCACCAGCACAGCAAGACCTAAGCAAGGTGTTGGATGGTATTAAAGCTATTCAAAAATATGCTAGAAGTCGAGGCGATTTAGATCCTGAGTTCGATAAAGAAAAACTAATCAGACTAGTTACTAAAAAGATTCAAGGCACTGCACCACAAGACGCAGAACACATTGCAAACTTTATTTTTGACAATGTTAGCGAAAGTACAGTGATGGAAAAATCTGTAAGTAAGGCTCAGCAACGTTTTATGGGCATGGTACATGCCGCACAAAAAGGCGAAAAGGCCGCAAGTCCAGAAGTTGCTAAAGTAGCAAAAGACATGGGCAAGAAAGATGCTAAGGACTTTGCCAAGACTAAGCATAAAGGACTTCCTGACCATGTTAAGGAATCTCCAGTACAAGAAACAACAAGTCTAATGGACGAGTGGAGCCAGTACAAACTAGCAACTAGTCGTTCAACTAGCAATGAATCTGTAGACGCAGAAGCAATGGCCCGTGTAGCAAAAATGTTTGCAGGTAAGAAATAATGCCAACACCTACACCAATGACTCCAACTAAGCCAGTTGCTCCTGGTGCAACAAAGCCTCAAGGTCCGGTTGCTCCTGGTCAACAGCCTGGTCAACCTAATCAACAAGACCCTAATAATCCAAATCAGAATCCTGATGAAATTATCAAAGGGCCCGGCGAGCGAGCATACAGTTTAAAGACTCAGAAAGATCCCAACGGCTCTTTCCATGTATTTGCTAAAAACGAAATGGAAGCAAAAGCAAAATATCAGCAAATGGGGGCACCGATGGGCACCGTTGCACAAGCTATAGAAGTTAAAGAGGACAACGCTATGACATATCAAGAACGTGTGGCACAATTTCATGAAACATCTTTCCCTACATTAGAAGATGCAATCGTAGGAACACTTCATGACCATTTACTAGAAAATGGCGTAGACTTTTACGTCGACGGTGCTATTAAGACTACTAGCAAACAAACCGCTATGGATATTGTAGAAACATTACAACAGTTTAGTAATGACTTTATTCCTTTCTTTGTAGAAAGCAATGGCGAATATATTGTTAAAGTTGGTACCTTAGAAGAAGATACATTAGTAGAAGCTGAAGTAGGTATGCCTGATCCAACACAAATTTCTGTACGTCAGAATTCGGCTGGATCATTTAAAGTATATGTAGGAGAAAATGTAGCAGACACATTTGACACTATCAAAGGTGCTACTAAGTTTGTACAAACACTTGTGTCTGAGACACGAGCACAATTTGACGAATTGGACGAAATGTTCCAATATACTATCGGAGTAAGTATGATCAACGAAGGCAAAAAGAAAATGGCTAAAGAAGGCAATGCCTTCGATTGGAAAAGTAATAAAGACGACGACAAGCCAAAGGTCGGCGACAAAAAGCGCACTAGCAAGGGCGAAGTAGAGTACACTAAAACAGGTATGATACACCGTGCAAGAAAAGACTACGGCGGTGCCGATAGTGAAGAAACAACTACAGCAGATGGTAAAGACCCAGCAACAGGTGAAAAGCGTGGCCGTGGTCGTCCACGCACTCGTCCGCTTCCAGATCCTGATGCACCAAAGCGTGGACGCGGTCGTCCTAAGAAAGTTAAAGAAGCGCAAGCTAGCTTGAGCACTCTTAAAAAGCAAGTTAACGAAACATTGCGTAAGATTGACAGCTTGAGCGAAAGCCAGCGTAACAATCCTAAAGTAGCCGAAGTTGTTCAAAAGCTACATGAGTCTGTAACCAAAGCAGTGGCCGCGGCACGTATGCTATGAGATTGCACGAGCTAGTAGAATCAAAAAGTAAACTTGGTTCTGATTACACTAAAGACAAAGTGTTTTCAGACCAAGTCAAAGCCACTGACAAAGCTAAAAAGATTCCCGTCGGTAAATGGGGAACAAAGCACCCATTCAATGGCAAGTTAGTAGGAGGCGGAGCATAATATGGAACAACTAGTACACGAAATGAAAGTGTTGCAGGCCAGCACTTTTGCATTATATCTTAAAACACACAACTATCATTGGAACGTAGAAGGCGTACACTTCCCACAGTTTCACGGATTCTTTGAAGACCTGTATACAGAACTATGGACAGCGGTTGATCCTATTGCAGAAAACATTCGCAAGTTAGGTTCATTTGCTCCGGGTAGCTTGACACGTTTTGCAGAACTTTCTATCATTGAAGACGAAATGAAAATTCCTCTAGCACTAGACATGATAGCTAAAATTCACGATGATAACGAAAAAGTTATAGGCTTATTGTACAGAGTCTATGAATTTGCCGAAGGCGCACAAGAACTTGGTCTAAGCAACTTTATCCAAGATCGTATTGATGTACACAAAAAACATGCGTGGATGTTAAGAAGTATTCTACGTAGAAACTAATCAGTTTCGCAAGGCTACGTCAGTAGCCTTTTTCATTTTAAGGTTATGAACAATTTAAAAAAGCAAAGGTATAAGCCGGCACGGAAACCGCATGTCCAAATACCCACAAACGAAGCTCAGCAATTGAGCAAACAGTTTACAGAACAAGAGCTAGAAATCATTCGCCAACTAGCCAGCAACAAGTTAGATTACAACAGCACAGAAGTTACAGACGACATACAAGACAAGCTATACGATTTTTACCACTCCAAGATGCCTGACATTACTAAAAGTGTACACGGCAGTCCTGGTATATGGATTACTAGTCGATTAAATACAATATACAAGGATACGCAGTAATACTGCAACGAACCCACCTTAGGGCCGTTTGGCGTCAACGGTCGAGTAGCTTGCTACTCAGGCGTCCGCGCAATTGAACTGCACCGCGTAGTGTGCGCTGGATAAAGTAACCAGCACTAGACATCATGATAACATTAACACAGAATTTATTATCGCCAGATGGTTACTGGACCGCTCCCATAGCTAAACTTGTGTACTTGCCTACAGCAGAAGACTTGGATCTTTTTGATCAAAACGGCTACGACTTAACAGTACTAGAACAACACTATGCTTATAGTAACTACTGTAAACCTAAGCGTCATAGAGAACACATTAGAGCAATTAAAACAGACTGGTTTACGCAAGCAGATAAAATTGAAGGTGCAGTACTAAATCATAGTTTGTTATTTGAACGCAAAGGCTATTCTGGGGATGCGCTAAAAGAACTTAAGATGTGGGCTAAAGACTTACCTTTAATTTATAAAATAATTGCACTAAGACCTAAATGGGGGCTAGACTTTAGCATGGACTATGTGGACAGGCAAGGTAATGCATTTGAAGTATTGCATTGGGAGTATGATGGGTTCAACTACGATGAAGTACAAGTTCGCAAACTACAAGTACAGGCCAAGTTTGCCACAATAGATTGGGATGATGCAGGAGAGCAAATACTCAAGCACAAAGACCAATGGCATCATTTAGAGTTCTTTGAACAAAGTGATTGGAAGTGCAACTACTTTGGTATTCCAAAAGAACGATTCAAAATGGTTGCGTGGTCTTGACTACATTGGTTTGTTAGTTTATAATATAGCATGAACATCATTGAAATTTGTAAAGACCCTGCAATCTTGGATGTGGAATTTCCCGAGCTAGAAAGATTTGATACAGATAAGTTATTTGCGGCCACGCCCGGAAGAGTAAACTACGGTAATTTAGATGTAGAGCCGCAACGTTTTACTATCTTTCCGAGAGATGATGTTAACGACGAGTTTAGTAAGCTATCAAAAGAATTATATGAGCCTTTACGTATAATTACTAAGAGGCTAATTGAACTAGATCCTCTACGCTATCCGTTATTTGACAGTCCTAACTTTGATGTATGGTATACTAAAAGATATGCTAGCAAGACCAAAGTAGCATTTAGTCGCGTTATAGACCAACCAGGATTTAACCAGGGATGGCATTTAGATAATAGGTTTGTATTGTTGTCCGGTATTATTAATATGCAAGACAATGAAACACAAACTACGTTTTCACGTGAACGTATTATGCGATGGATGCCTGAACAAGTTGAACATGAGTTTCCTGAAAAGATTATACACCGAGGAAGAAATAAAAAGTGGACAGGTACATTCTGGCTTAACACTGAAATTACATGGCATTGTGTACCGCTAGTACCTAGCACTAGAAAAATTATTCTTTGTAACTTATTCCTATGAAAAAATATCTAACAACTAGTTGGAAAGTTCTTTATATACAATTACTGGCTCATGCTGGTTTAGTGTATCAAATTATCTACGGCACGATGTGGTCTTGGTTGATTACACTATTTGTATTTGTACTCTGCGGGTGCTTTGGTCTTGTTATGACGTATCACCGACTATTAGCACACAACAGTTGGCCTGCTAGTCCGCGTTATAGAAAGATTGGTAGTTTGCTAGGTGCTTATGCTGGTATCGGTAGTCCAATGGTATGGACTGCTGTGCATAGAGCACATCACAAGTATGTAGATACTACCCGAGACCCGCATGGCCCCGAGCACTTGGGTCTAGCTAGGGTACAGTTTTTAGGTATGTTTGGTCAAGCAGGCGGAGAGCATATTATAGACATGCTCAAAGACAAGTTCCAAACTAACTTAAACAGAAACTACTTTAAAATGCACTTGGCAATTGGTATTACATGGTTGCTGATTAGTCCTGCATTGTTTGTATGTGCATACCTAGCCCCAATGGCTTTACTATGGGAAATAGGCGGTAGTGTTAATACTATTAATCACTGGTTCGGCTATCGCAACAGAGATAACCCTAAGCATCATGCTTACAATAACCCCATTACTGCCCTACTGTTCTTTGGGGAAGGATGGCATGCTAACCATCATGATAACCCAATTAGCTATACTACCAAGGAAAAGTGGTGGGAATTTGATTTTGCCGGGCTGATGATTAAATTGGTTAAATAATGTATTGGAGTTCATATTATGAGAGCGCATGAAATTTTAACAGAAGCAAAAGCAACGTCACAGCGTTTAGATCCTAAGTGCTGGGACGGCTACAAGAAACAGGGCACTAAAGTCAAGGGCGGAGTACGTGTTAACAACTGTGTCAAAGAAGAGCTAGAAGAAGAATTTAACACTATCGAAAACATGGTTGAATACATTGCAGAATCGCACGGTGTTGATGCTGAAGTTGTATGGGAAGATTTAGAAAGCCTTAGCAACGACGAATTGTATGTATTTGCCTTTACACAAGAAACTGTACTAGAAGATTGGCAAAAGGCTAATAAAAAAGACAAAACAGATGGCATGAGCAAAAAAGCGGTCAAGGCGTATCGAAGAGAACATCCAGGTAGTAAGCTACAAACTGCTGTTACTACTAAGCCTAGTAAATTGAAGAAGGGCAGTAAGGCCAGCAAACGCCGTAAGAGCTACTGCTCTAGATCTGCAGGTCAAAAGAAAATGCACAACATAGATTGCTCCAAGACTCCAGACAAAGCAATTTGTAAAGCACGTAGACGTTGGAACTGTTAATATGAGAGCGTATGAATTTTTAACCGAACAACCTCAGGAAAAGGTCTGGAGCATTGAGCGTGCCAAAATTGATATTATCGGCCTAGGCCATTTGGTATTGTTTGGAACTCTTGCTGTGGGTGCAGATGCATACGACAGTATCAAAGCGTTAAGCAGAGTCGGTCTAACTTATCCAGACTTGCATCAAGAACTATTGGACTTTTACAGGGAAAAGAAAGATCCAAAAGCAGATTGTATTCCTGTTATCAAAAAATGGCTTGTTGCCCATAAGCCTAACATAGCCAGCGAGCTACATAGCGAACATTGGAAACAACATCCTACAAGTTCAAACATGATGAGTTCAAATAAAACTCAACATCCACCTAAAATTACTTCTTGACTTTCATGATTAATTAGCGTAGAATAAATAATCTACGCAGTTAATTATGCGACCATACGTACACACAAACCCCCTTACTTCGACAGAGGTAGCCAAACTAAGAGAATCTAGCACTGAATGGCTTAACAGCCAAAGTGATAGTATGTGCTTGGCTAAATGGTATCACGTCAGCTTACATTTGACCAATGGTCGAACACACAGTTGTTACCATCCTCCTACTCACACTATCAGCTTGGATCAAATCCAACGCAAGCCTAGTGCATTGCACAACACTGACCAAAAGATTCTAGAACGCAAACAAATGCTTCGTGGCGAAAAGCCCGAGGGCTGTAAGTATTGCTGGAGTTTAGAAGCACAAGGCAATGCCAGCGATAGACATTATCGCAGTAGTGAACATTGGGCATTGCCTTATCGAGATAGCATTAGTAACTTAGAACCTAATCCCACTTATGTAGAAGTTAACTTTAATCAAAGTTGTAACTTTAAATGTGCTTACTGTAGTCCACACCTAAGTACTGCATGGGAAGAAGAAATCAAAGAGTATGGTCCTTATCCTACTAGCACTCCGCACAATGCCATACCTGCACTAGAAGCTAACGGCTTAATGCCTTTAAAGGTAGCTAATAGAGACAATCCTTATGTAGAAGCATTTTGGAAGTGGTGGCCAGAACTATACGAAACCTTATTGGTATTTCGTATGACTGGTGGCGAGCCACTAATGGACAAGAACACATTCAAGGTACTTGACTATGTTGCGGCTAATCCTAAGGGTGACTTGGAGATAGGCATTACCACAAACATGTGCCCACCCACGCAAGACTTGTTAGACAAGTTTGTCGGTAGCGTACAAGCAATTGAAAATTACAGCGCCAGTGCAACTATTGTAGCAGTTAACAATGGAAAGAAAAGTCATACTAAGTGGCCTCGTCATGTATTAAACAAGTCTGAAGTTAACGTAGACACCTTACATCGGTTACAGGTACACGGCTTGCCCGGTATTGATCATGTGCCCGATGACGGTAGTTTTAGCTACGAGTTGACTAGAACTAAGGCATGTAGACACATTGGTATCTATGTTAGTGTAGACAGCGTTGGTGCCCAAGCCGAATACATTCGTAACGGCATGAACTATGAGCAGTTGATTACCAATACTAAACGTGTATTGTATGATACGCACATGACTACTGTTAACTTTATTAACACGTTTAATATTCTAAGCGTTCCAGGATTACAAAAATATCTTGAAATGATTTTAGATATGCGTAAGTACGTTAACAGCCTTAAAGACATTCCTGAAAAGAATCCAGAGTTTAACAACTACTGGGACCGTCAGCGTGTATGGTTTGACATTCCTACATTACGTACACCATTATGGTTAACTGTACAAAACTTGCCGGCAAATATGTACAGCTTGTTAGATCGAGCTATACAGTTTATGGAAGCAAACAGTGTAGCAGTACACGGTGAACTAATTGGCTTTGCTGATTTTGAAATAGACAAACTAAAACGCAATATCGATTGGATGAAAAGCGTTCAGTATACTGATAGTGAACGTGCATTATTGCGTAGAGATTTTTATGCTTTCTTTAGAGAGTATGACTATCGCAAAGGTACAAACTTTGTTAAAACATTTCCAGAGCTACAACTTTACTGGAAACAATGCGAGAACAGTTACAATGCAAGAGCCTAAAAGCTATTACGACAAATTATTAGAAACAAAAGAAAAGCTCAATGCTGTGGGCAAGGGCTTCTGCTTGATGAAATGGCAAACGGAAACATTATACTTGCACATGGGCGACAATCACAGTTGCTATCATCCTAGGCCACACAAGATTAAAATAGAAGATATACAAAGAAGCCCTAGTGGACTACACAATACAGAGTATAAAAAGCAACAACGTAAACTAATGTTGGAGGGAGAGCGTCCTAGCGAATGTTACTACTGCTGGAACGTAGAAGACTTAGCGGGTGACCACATCAGTGATAGATTCGTACACAGTACCAGCGACTATGCTATAGAAGATTATGACACAATTAGAAACTTAGATGCCGATGCAGACTGGAATCCTCGTCATATTGAAGTTAGCTTTGGTAATGCTTGCCAACTTAAATGCGGCTATTGCTGTCCGCAAGCCAGTAGCGCATGGATGGAAGAAATTAAACGTAAGGGCGACTATGACATTACTACCAAGCAGTACAGCATAGACTT
>Ga0222712_10005972_pt1 | contig 12143 bp, 6 predicted proteins | sample C33_657DmetaG_FD_165043 | JGI IMG/M metagenome (GOLD analysis project Ga0222712, IMG submission 165043) | Estuarine water microbial communities from San Francisco Bay, California, United States - C33_657D | ecosystem: Environmental > Aquatic > Marine > Unclassified | place: USA: California...
CGAAACGGCATTTTTGGGCATGATTGACGGTCTGGAAGATCATTTGGCCAAAGAAAGAAAGAAAGCCATCATGGATGGGATTTTGTTTGAAGAAGAATTAGAAGAATTATTGACTTTCAGACCGCGCGTCGAAAAGCTTATTTCGAAAAATGTAAAGGTTCGAACATTTATTGCGAGCGACGACCAACGAGACGACATGGTCTCGCATGTGTATGATACTACCTATGAAGTGATCAACAAAGGTGTCGATTCGGTCGTGTTAATAGATGATTCCATTGTCCGTGGAACCACCTTGGAAAAAAGTATTTTAAGTCTCTTGGATAAGCTTTCTCCTAAGAAAATAGTGATTGTTTCCTCAGCGCCACAAATCAGGTATCCCGATTGCTATGGCATCGATATGTCAAAAATGAAGGATTTTGTCGCTTTTAGGGCAGCCTTGGAATTGTTAAAGGAACGAGGGCTTGAAAATATTTTAGATGAAGTTAACTTGAAATGTTTGTTGGCCTTAGAAAATGGCACCGCAACTTCAGAGAATTTTGTCAAGGCTATTTATGAGCCGTTTACCAACGAAGAAATTTCAAATAAGATTGCTGAAATTGTCAAACCCAAACATCTTCATGCAGAAGTTTCTGTGATCTATCAAACGGTAGAAAATTTAAATGTTGCGTGTCCCAACCATTTAGGCGATTGGTATTTTACAGGAAACTTCCCTACTCCTGGCGGGAATCAAGTGGTCAACAAAGCCTTCGTGAATTTTATGAAGGGGGTGGAAGTTAGGGCTTATTAATTAACGCCAGCGATCGATACCGGCATTTTCAAATTTTGAATCTGTAAATTTTAAGTTCCCATTCGCCAAAAGGGTAATCGAAATATATTCCCATTCTTTATCAAAAATAGGAAATTGACAAGTCCATTGGTTTTTAGTTTTAATAGCAATCGTCGTATACACGCGATTATTTGACGTTGAATACAGAGTTACTACTTTGTTTCCTTGCCAGTAGGCCAACAAGCGAGTCAGAAAAGTTATTTTCATTCTTTTACCAGTTGGATTTTAATTTCACTTTGCTTTCCATCTAACGTGATTCTTTGCCCGGCAAATCCTACTTTACTTACGTAAATGAAATTACTTGAGTTGGTGTTGATGGTAAGAGTTAAAGGGGCTTTGCCAACATAATATGCATTCAACTGAACATCAGCTCCTTCTGGAACGGAGCTAACAAGAACTTTATATTCTTTGTTGGGCAAAGTGGGCATTGAAGCACAAGAACTCAAGAATAAAAAGCAAAAAACAGAAACAATGTGTTGTAATTTCATACGATTGATTTTAAATGCATTTTAAACTTAAAATCAAAGTAAATGTAAGAGCTTCTGAAAAACAGCAATAAAATTATTAAACGGAAATGTATTTACTTAACGGTCAATATGTTAATAGGCGACAATGACCGCACCGCGAATGGTTTGAATACCTTTTTCTGGAAAATCTACGGCCTTGTATTGGACAACCCACGCATAGGAATCTTGAGGAACTCTAACCCCATTAGATTTTCCATCCCATTGAAGATCAGAGGATCCAGATTTGGAAAATATCGTTTCACCCCAACGGTTAAAAATTTGAAGACTTAAAATTTCTACGCGTTTGGCAACTTTAGGTAAGGGAGAAAAATAATCATTTTTGCCATCCCCATTGGGTGTGAAAATACTGGGAGCAATAATAATAGGCTCACATTTATCAGAAACGGGAAAAGTATTGTTTAAAATACAATTGTCTTTATCGGTGATTCTTACCTGATAGCTACCGCTGGTTTTGACTAAAATTTTATTGGTTGTGTCAGCCGATGTCAATGAAGGTCCTGACCACTTAAATTTCAAGTCTTTCATGCTCGAGTTCAATTGGATCGGAAATGGAACCGGGCTATCCATGCAAATGGAAAAGTCTTTTTTGGGCATCACGTAAGTATTCTCTAAGAAATTCACTTTGGTAGATAACTTCACTGAACATTTTGTGGCTGTATCTGTAAGTACTAATGACAAATCTCCACCAGGGTTTTTAAAGGTAGCTGTGGGCGTTTTATCTCCGTTACTCCAAACATAACTAAGGTTCTTAGAAACGGGGGTTTTTGTTAAAGTAATTTTTGCATCCGTTTTACAAATTCGATTGTATTCGGCATCCAGAGTAACGGGTTTTAAAACCACGATATCAAATTGCTGCGCATCCATCAAATAGGCCTTCACACAACTATTAGTAATGGCCGCGGTGATGACATATTGATCAGATGTGGCAAAATCATATTTTAGCTCCGCCCCCGTAAAAGAATGGATGAGTTTTTTGGTGTCCAAAGGAACCAAAATCCCCGTTTTAGGCTCTGGAAATGGGCTCAGTGTCGTTTGATAAATTTTCCAATCGATTCGGTCATTATTTAATGGATCACAAAGTTTCTGAGAAACAGTAAACTTAAACGTAGTGCCCTCGCAAGTTTGTGTGATGGAAGGAGGACTTTGGGGGGTAATTGGAAATGGAATCGTAGGCGGTAAACCTAATTGGCTTGTCGCCCCCGAAGGCAGAGTGATCGGTTTTCCCAAAGAATCCAAACCAAAACCATTACGGGTAAATTTTGCCATAATATTGGTGTCCCCTTTGGCAGTCACTAAATTATTTAACCCTTTAATCTTCCCCAGGATGTTACTGCCTTGAAAAGCGGCAAAAATAATCGCATAGTTGACAGGATCAATTTGCAGCGCACCCACCTTTTCAGAACCTGAATAAATTATTTGCTTGCTTGCCAATGTTTTGACCGCATTTTTACTAGATATGTCAAATTGTAAAATTTGAGAAGGGATTGATCCCCCATCTCCTTGCATAGAAATATAGAGCACACTGTCGTTGGGTGAAAATTCTACCCCATATAAGGTGGGCGGACTTGGCCCCAAATCTAACGTAAAAGACAAAGTCGATTTTCCGGTCGCTTTATCGTATTCATAAATATCGACTTTATTGGTCGGCGGACCTGGGATCGTAATCGCCAACTTAGTCGAGTTTGGTGATGAAATTTTGGTATTGCCCGTTGACCCAGCCGCTGCAGAAATACCCGTACCCGATTTTGTCACAATGGGTGCTGAAATCCCTGAGGCAGATACTTTAAAAATTCGGGTGGTTGTTGACGTGGCCAAAGGGTCCGCATCTTGGGTAACGAGCCAATAAAAACCTCCACCCCCTTCGGTCGCTAAAATTCTGGAAGTCGTAGGAACGGGACTTAAGGTGTCATTTAAAACGGAGATCCCTCCTTTGCCTTTGTTCATTTTCATGTCCACGATGCTGTAAAAAATTAAATTTTCACCCTTCGCGTTTTTTTGGAGTGTAAAAACATAATATTCTGCTTGACAACCTTTACAAGAAGTTTTTGGGATGATGGTGACCCCTTGGGAATTTGTGGGATCGCCATTTAAACTTTTGGTTGGGTCGATGGGATTATTAAATTTGTCAAAAACCTTTTGGCCATCTGTATAAAAAATCAGTCCATTGGAAATACTTGGATCCTCCATTTTAGCTACACCGTTGGGGGCATTAATTTTACTGGTGACTAAAGTCGGGTTGTCCGGTGAACCCGTAAATAAAATAGAGGCCCCGTCACCAAAAGCCCAAGCTTTGGTAAATTTGGAAATGTTTTTATCGGGATCTCGTTCCCCACAAATTTTGATTTGCATTTTGGCTTCGGCCGTACAGCCTGAAGCTCGATCAGTTATTTGAACAGAATAGCATCCTGAATCACGAACCTTAATCGTATCTGTCGTTTTCCCGCTAGGATACCATAACACATCGATGGGATAATTAGGTTTCCCTACCTTCCCAAATGCGTTCAGTTCCACAAGCTGTCCATCACAAATCGTCTTTGTGGTGTCCTTGTCATCCTTTCCTAAATATATATAAGGGAGTTGGCCTACCGTGAACTTCTTAACATTCTTAGTCGTTGTCGTTCCATTAACCAAAGTCAAAGTCACTGTTTTTACGCCAGGGGTACAATATTGATGGGAACCTGTACGAAGCGTAGATGTGTTTGTAGGCGAACCAGGCTCACCAAAATCCCAAAAATAATTGGTTCCCGCGGGCATGTCCGCGGCCCAATCAAACACGGTTGCCAAATCGCTTGACGGACTCACGGTGCAATTCGCACATTGGGTAATGCAATTATTGCGAACGATGATTTGGCTAAAGGAAATATGACTAATCAATAACCAAGAGAGCAGGAAAAGAAATTTACGCAGCATGGTGTAAAAATGATTAAGCGACACAAATTAAGTCATTTTATTGGTTTTTGAAAAGCTAAGCGTTAAATTGCGGGGCTAAGCGCAAAATTATGAGAAAAATCGCTTTGATTTTTTCATGTTTATGTACCCTTACCTTGAGCCCTTGGGTTGTTCGTGGACAGGATCCTGCTTTGTCACAATTTTACGCGGCGCCCCTATTAATTTCTCCGGCCTTTGCGGGAGTTAGCCAAACCTCCAAAATTAATTTCAATCACCGAAATCAGTGGCCTAATTTAAACGCTAATTATCAATTTTCATCCATAACGGCTGATATCAGTGTGGCTAATATCAATAGCGGTTTTGGGTTTATTGCTTCGACAGACAAGCAATTTTCAAACTTAAAAACGACTACCTTAGGCCTTCAGTATGCATATCATGTAACATTGGCCCCTGAAAGTTCTGTTTCGTTTGGCGTGGAGGGCGCTTATGTGAATAGAGGACTTGATTATTCGAGTTTGGTGTTTGGAGACCAAGTGAGTTCTTTGGTCAGCGGAGGTAGTTTAGGTACATCCACAGATCCGATCTTGAGCCAATTTAAACCCAATGCCAATTATGTTGACTTGTCGACGGGAGCCTTATTTAATTTAAAAAATACCTGGTTGGGGGTATCTGTACATCATTTAAATGCCCCTAACAGATCCTTTATTAATGGAAGTGATGATATTTTACAGACTAAATACAGTGTTCAATTAGGGACAAAGATTTTATTTGAAGATTCTTATTATGAGCAAAACTCAGTGAGTGAGCGAAATAGGGAAAAAAGTATCAGCCCAGTGATGCATTATAAACATCAAGGAACCTTTGACCAAATGGATTTGGGGGCATATTTAACCTTATCACCTTTAGTGATAGGCGCTTGGTATCGAGGAATACCCTTAAAGAATAACAGTAGCGCATCTACTAGAGAGTCAATTGTGGCCTTACTGGGTTACAAACAGGATAATTTCTCCATTGGCTATTCCTATGACATGACCATCTCAAATTTAGGATTACCCTCTGGCGGAGCGCATGAAATATCGATTGCTTATTTATTTGACTTAGATATGTCGATCAAAAAACCCTTCTTAAAAATTAAGCGCAACATTTCTTGCCCTAAATTTTAAAACATAACGCCATAGAATAAATACTTGCCCAGCGAAATAGGGACAAGAACAAAAAAATTAATAAATTTGCTTGTATTTTATACCCATTCATGAATAATATGAAATTTTCGAATAGCGTTATACGTCCTATATTCCTTTCCCTTGTTTTAATGTTTACCCTGGTAGCGAGTATTTCGATGGCTCAAACAGGTCCGAAAAAAAATGTAGACGACTTAACGGATGATGAGATTGCCATGTTTCTGGAAAGAGCACAGTCGAGTGGAATGACAGAAGCTCAAATTGAAAAAGCGGCTAAAGCGCAAGGATATACAGCGGCAGATATTGCAAAAATGAGGGAACGAATCTCTGCAGTAGAGGACAATGATCCATATTCTAAAAATAATCAAAATGATGAAAATGGACTATCTCCTTCAAAAGGCACGTCAAATAAATCTAGAATAGGCGCTAAAAATCTAAGTAAAAAGAAATCTAGTTCAAACCAATTGTTAAATAATAATTCGAATTCAATTAATAATAAATATAATATGATAGACCCTGTAACGGGTCTGCCAAAAAAAATGGACTTTTTATTTGACGAAAACGGAAATGAAAAAGAGTTGCCACTAACCTTAGATGAACGCAAGTTATTAACCTATCCGCTAGATATTTATAATGATAGTCTTGTTTTAGAATACAATAAATTACAAATGAGAATATCCAAGTTTTTGGATAAAAAAATATTTGGTGCTGATTTATTCAATAATGACAATTTAACTTTTGAGCCTGATATGCGTATAGCTACTCCTAAAAGCTATCAATTAGGACCTGATGATGAATTAGACATTCACATTTTTGGCGATGTGTTGGATAATTTTAAAGTTAAATTAAGTCCAGAGGGAACGATTAAAATTTTAAATCTTGGCCCCATTTATATTAATGGATTAACCGTGGATGAAGCAACGGCTAGGATTGTTAGTCGTCTGCGTCAGCTTTATCAAGGTCTAAATAAACCAGGAAGTGGATCATCTGCGCAAGTCACTTTAGGGAATGTGAGAAGCATTAAGGTTACCTTAACCGGTGAGGTTAAATTGCCTGGCACCTATACTGTTTCCTCTTTAGCGACAGTTTTTAATGCGTTGTATTTAGCAGGTGGACCTAGCAATAATGGTTCCTATCGAAATATTCGTATCATCAGAGGAAATAAAGTCATCAGAACATTAGACTTATATGATTTTCTATTGAGAGCCGATCAAAAAGATAATATTCATTTACAAGATCAAGATATTATCCGGGTAACAGATTATGAAAACCGAATTGAAATGTCGGGAGAAGTCAAGCGCCCTATGATATTTGAATCCATCAAAGGTGAAACTTTCAAAGACGTATTAAGATTTGCGGGAGGATTTACTGAAAAGGCTTATACCTACATGATTAATGTACGTAGAAATACGTCTAGGGAATTAAAGTTATTAAACATAACCCAAGAAGAAGTAGGAAATTTCTTGCCTCAAAATGGGGACAAGTATTCAGTAGGTGCCATTATTGAAAGGTATGAGAATAAAGTAGAAGTTCAAGGCGCTATTTTTAGGCCAGGGATGTATGCCTTAGAAGCAGGCTTAACCACGATAAAAGATTTAGTGAAAAAAGCGGAAGGATTGAGAGAAGATGCGTTTATGAGTCGGGCTACTTTAACTAGAAGAAAGGAAAATTTTGATCCAGAAGTACTATCCATCGATTTGGGTAAAATTCTTAGAGGAGAAGTGGCAGACATCAATTTACAAAGAGAAGATGTATTAAATGTTTATTCCATCGTTAATCTTAGAGAAAAAAGATTTGTCAATATATTAGGAGAAGTTAATGAGCCAGGTGAGTTTGACTTTAAAGATGGCATGAAAGTTGGGGATTTGATTTTACAGGCCAAAGGCTTCAAAGAATCTGCCAGTTTTTCCAATTTAGAATTGGCTAGAAGAATTATTAACCATGGGAATGGAGATATATTAACGAATAAAATCGAAATCATTACGTTTGATATTGATGGAAGTCTAAAATTAAATAATGAAGGTTCTCAAATGGAATTGAAGCCTTTTGATATTGTTTCAATCCGAAGAGCCCCTAATTATGAGGAGCAAAGATCAGTGAAAATATTAGGTATGGTTAATTATCCTGGAAGCTATGCCATTCAAAATAACAAGCAAAAAATTTCTGACATTTTAATGAGAGCTGGGGGTTTAAGAGCAGAAGGCTATTTAGAGGGAGCTAAACTATTTAGGGATTCAACAACCGTAGGTGTTAATTTAAAGGAAATACTTTTAAACCCAGAATCCCAAGAAAATTTACAATTAATGGCTGGAGACCAATTGACAATTCCAAGACTTTTGCAGACCATAAAACTTACGGGTGGGGTTCAAAATCCATTAGCAGTATCCTATAAAGAAGGATATAGTTTGAGGGATTATATTGCGGAAGCGGGTGGATATTCTCAAAATGCTGATAAAAAACTGACTTATATTACTTATTCGAATGGTGTTTCTAACCAAATAAAAAGATTCCTGATTTTTAAAAAATATCCTAAAATAAACCCAGGAGCAGAAATTGTTATTCCAGAAATGCCTAAAAATGCTAAAAAGGGATTAACAGCGGCTGAAGCCATAGGGTTAGCGTCAAGTTTAGTTTCCGTTTCTTTTGCCATCATTACTTTAGTTAATAATTTACCAAAATAAATTTCATGTCAAACAACGAGAATCCAATTTCTAAGCAGGTACAAGACGACGAAATTTCAATCAATTTTGGGGAAATTTGGCGTGCGCTATTGAAGTATAAATTTCTTATTGCCATCACAGCATTACTTTTTGCTATTTTAGGCGCCCTTTATTCTTTGACTCTCAATAATGAATATGAAGCAAAAGTTAAAATGGTTCCTGAATCGGCAGATAGTAAATCAGGTGGTGGAATGACCGGAGGATTAGGAGGTCTGTCTTCCTTAGCTGGTTTAGCAGGAATCAACATTGGTGGGGCAACCGGCGTAGACGCTATTCAACCCGCCATGTATCCCAATATAGTATCAAGTGTTCCATTTCTGCAAGAATTAGTTAACGCAAAAATTTATAATCCTAAAATAAAAAGATGGCAAGTTTTAAAAGATTACCTTAAAGAACATCAATCAAACGCTCCGATAAAATTATATGATAGTGAAAAACTAGAAGAGGAAAGAGCCAAAAAAGAATTATCAGATGCTGATTTTAAAGACCTAAATGTTCCCAAAACCCCTGGTCAAACTATAGACTTCATCAATATTGATTTAAAAGAAGCACAAATCTTAAAGAAACTAAAAAGTTACATTCAAGTGGAAGTGGACAAAAAAACAATGTTTTTGAGCATAACTTGTACCCTGCAAAATCCAATTATAGCTGCTAATCTAACTAGTTTAGTTCAAGGTCAATTAACTAGGTATATTGTCAACTATCGAACAGAAAAAGTAAGAAAGGAAATGGAATTTTTGACTTCTCGACAAGCTGAAGCTAGAAAACGCTATGATCAGGCATTATTTACTTTTTCAAATTACAAAGATCAAAATCGAAATAGATTTTTAAATGTGGCAAAAACACAAGAAAAAAAGCTGCAATACGAAGTTGATTTAGCATTTAACCTCTATTCAAGTTTAACAAGTCAATTAAGTGAGTCGCAGATAAAAGTGCAAAAAGAAACTCCCATTTTCAAAGTATTGGAACCAGCCCAAGTTCCTTTGTCAAGATCAAGCCCTAAACGAAGTTTAATTACAATAGGCGCCATGTTTATTGGAATATTTGTATCCTTAATAATTGTCTTCTTTAAATCAGTCAACTTAAAAGAATGACTTATTTGACATGATTGAATTATTTAAAGGAAAGCATCGAAAGCTATAATCGAGATATTAAACGATCCTTTAAAATTATAAGACATCAAAAAAGGCCAAATCAATGATTTGGCCTTTTTCATTTATAACGTTAATCTTTATTTCAAGGTACGTTTCACTTCCTTCATTTCGTAGCACTCTAAATTATCTCCCACCTCTAAATCATTGAAGTTCTTAACCGACAATCCACATTCGTAGCCAAACTTAACTTCTTGTACATCATCCTTAAATCTCTTCAAGGCAGATATCTCTCCGTCATGGATAACCACAAAGTCACGAATAACTCGAATTTTATGCGCACGTTTAACCGTTCCATCTAAAACATAACAACCAGCCACCGTACCAATTTTGGTGATTTTGAATACATCCCTCACTTCGATATTCGATGTGATGATTTCCTCAAAGGTTGGCGCCAACATACCCTCCATCGCGGCCTTGATTTCGTCAATCGCCTGATAGATAATGGAATAGTTGCGAATTTCAATTTGCTCATTCTCAGCTAACTTTCTAGCATTTTGAGATGGACGCACTTGGAATGCAATAATCACCGCATCTGATGTAGACGCTAACGCCACATCCGACTCAGAAACTTGGCCCACACCTTTGTGAATAATTCGCACTTGGACTTCTTCTGTCGACAATTTCATTAATGAATCCGACAAGGCCTCCACAGAACCATCCACGTCACCCTTCACAATTACGTTTAACTCTCGGAAAGTACCAATCGCCTTCCGACGACCAATCTCCTCTAATGTGATATGCTTACGCGTCCGCAATGTCTGCTCACGTAAAATTTGCTCTCTTTTATTGGCAATCTCACGCGCCTCACGCTCATTTTCTAAACACAATAATTTATCTCCAGCTTGTGGTGCCCCATTCAATCCTAATACTTGGACTGGCGTAGAAGGACCCGCCTTCTTGATTTTTTGGCCATAATGATCAAACATCGCCTTTACTCGGCCATAATTATCACCTGCCAACATCATATCACCGATTTTCAACGTACCCGCCTGAATCAACAAAGTAGTCACATACCCGCGACCCTTATCTAATTCCGCTTCAATCACCGTGCCGACTCCCTTTTTATTTGGGTTAGCAGTTAACTCAAGCAATTCAGCTTCTAACAATACTTTTTCCAATAAATCATTAATACCTAAACCAGATTTAGATGAAATTTCTTGACTTTGGTATTTTCCACCCCAGTCTTCCACCAACATATTCATAGCAGACAACTCCTCACGAACCTTATCGGTATTCGCACCGTCTTTATCTACTTTAGAAAAAGCAAAAATGATCGGAACCCCTGCTACAATTGCATGATTAATGGCCTCCTTCGTTTGTGGCATGACAGAATCATCCGCCGCAATCACAATAATAACAATATCAGTCACCTTAGCTCCACGTGCACGCATCGCCGTAAAAGCCTCGTGACCTGGTGTATCTAAAAACGTAACTTTTTTCCCTGAATCAGTCTCCACAGAATATGCGCCAATATGTTGGGTTATCCCGCCAGCCTCGCCAGCCGCTACTTTCGCTCTTCTGATATAATCCAACAAAGACGTCTTACCGTGGTCAACGTGTCCCATGATGGTGACAATCGGCGCACGCGGCAATAAATCTTCCGGTAAATCTTCCACTTCAACTTCAACCGCATCAATCTCCTCCTCCGCAGAAACAAAACTTACCTCAAAACCAAACTCATCCGCAATGACCGTAATAGCCTCCGCATCCAAACGCTGGTTGATCGACACAAACATACCCAAACTCATACAAGTCGAAATCACCTCATTCACAGATACATCCATCAATGACGCCAAGTCACTTGCCGAAATAAATTCAGTTACTTTTAAAACTTTTGCTTCTTCATCCTCAGCCATCAAACGCGCCTCCTCTGCCTCTGCACGACCTTTACGCTTCTCTTTTCTCTTCTCAGCACCAAAACTTTGCTTCGCCGACGCACCTTGTAAACGCGCCATCGTAGCCTTAATTTGCTCCTGAATATCTTTGTCAGACAACTCCTCTTTTGAAAGAGGCTTTGCTCCTGGAGCAGCTACTGCAGGTTTTTTACCAAAATCTTTTCCCTTATTCTGCGTGTTTCCACCAGCAGGTGCAGGACGATTTCCGCCTTCATTAGCTAAAGGTTTTTTCTCCTCCTTAATGATTCGCTTACGCTTATGCTTATGCCCACCTCCTGAACGATCATTTTCAACAGGCAATTCGATTTTACCTAAGACAGTTAAACCGCGTAAAGTCTCACCCTTAGCTTCAATCAATTGAAGTAATTCTGGCTCCGCGATGATGGGGTCAACCGTTGGGACAACTTCTTTAACAGGCTCCTCAATCACCTTTTCAACCGCTACTACCGGATTATCAACCGGGATAGCCTCAGGTTCCTTCACCTCAGCCACTGGCTTGGGTGCTGGCTTAGGTGCCACCGGATTTCCTTTTTTATCTAATTCTATTTTACCTACAACCTTTAAACCTATTGGCTTCTCTTCCTCTTTAGGAACCTCGACTACAGGAGCTTCTACCTTTGGAACCTCAACAACGGGAATTTCCGCAACGGGTTCTACCACCACAGGTATCTCTGCAACAGGAAGAGGCACTGGTTCAGGCTTTTTCTCCTCAACAACAGGCTCAGGAATCTTCTCAATGATCGGTTCTGCTACCGGAATTTCGGCAACAACCTCCAAAGGCTTTATTACCTCTTGAGTTTCCAAAAGTTGGTTAGCGCCAAATTCATTGGCCAATAAAGTCAAAAGCTCGAAATTTAATTTCGCGTTAGGATTGTTATCAACTTTATGGCCCTTAGCAGAAAGAAACTGAAGGATCGTAGACGTTCCCACGTTTATTTGTTTTGCTACAAG
>Ga0222712_10005973_pt1 | contig 12139 bp, 13 predicted proteins | sample C33_657DmetaG_FD_165043 | JGI IMG/M metagenome (GOLD analysis project Ga0222712, IMG submission 165043) | Estuarine water microbial communities from San Francisco Bay, California, United States - C33_657D | ecosystem: Environmental > Aquatic > Marine > Unclassified | place: USA: California...
ATATTGACGTTATATAAATTAGCCATTAAAGAATTACCAATCTGAGCAAAATCCGCGTCATCTACTCTTATTCTACCAGTGCAATTTTTTAAATCCGAGAAACTCATACTAAGACTGGCATTTTGGTCGCTTTGAACTGTAACGGATTGTGGGAAAAATAACAAATCTAAGTCCATTGTATTACTCGAACCGCTTACAATTAAAGTGATATCCACTATTTTACCACTTCTATAAGACATACTAGGTTCATTAAAGACAGTTTGTAAAGTACCAAATGTTTTGTGTGACCCGTTATAAGAACCACTTGCATTTAAATCTACTGAAACTTGTTTTAGAGAGATTTCCATATAAAATAAATATTAATAAATTTTACAAATCAATCAACTATCATAATAATTCTGTGATTATATTTCCTTTTGGAAGCACATAAATTGGTCTGCCAGCATGATCGTCATAAGTTTTCATAGTATCTATGCCAAGATGATTGTATATTGTGGCAAGAACATCGTAAGGCGTTTTTGGGTTGTCATAGGGTTCGGCTCCTTTTGAATCACTTGAACCAACTACAGTTCCTCCTTTTACATCTCCACCAGCAATCGTTGCACTAAACACATTTGGCCAGTGATCTCTACCACCATTAGCATTTATTCTTGGTGTTCTACCGAATTCCCCCCAGGCAACTACCATTGTATTTTTTAATAAACCACGTTGTTCTAAATCTGTTATTAACGCACTGTAAGCTTTATCAAATCTAGGTAAAAATCCATCCTTCATAGTATCATGTCCTTTAACATGAGTATCCCACCATCTTAGATCCACAGTGACAAGACGAACTCCATTTTCTATTAATCTTCTCGCTAATAGAATTCTTTGACTCCAAGCAGGTACGCCACATCTATCAGGTGTAGGAGCTACGTATTCACGCATAAAACCATATCTTTCTCTAATATTTGATGGTTCCGAATCCAAGTCGAAGGCTCTTCTAGCATCCTCTCCAGTCAACAGATCAAATGATTGTTGAGAAAATTTGTCCAAAGATTCTAATTGGCCAGAATTATCTATATCTCTTCTTAGTTTATCCATACCGACATATAGTTCTTTTCTATCAATCAATCTATCAAAAGATATACCGTCGGTTAATTTGAAGTTTGGTACACTAAAAGGTCCAAAGGTCGCAGGATCTGCTTGTGTTTCAAATGGCGCATGTTTATGGCCTAAGTATGCCGCTCCTACTCCAGGTACATTTTTAGGAATCATAACATAAGCAGGAACTTTGGAATTTAAATATCCGAATTCTTTTGAAACGATAGAACCGCAACTTGGATAGTAATTTTGTTCAGTATTTCCTCCTTTTGGAAGTTCGTGGCCTGTAAAACAAATTTGATCTGCCGCTGAATGTCCCGCTTCAGTATGATACAAACTCCTTATAATTGAGAATTTATCCATTATTTTTGAACACATAGGCAAGTGTTCACATATTTGGATGCCGGATACGTTCGTGTTTATTGGGTTGAATTCGCCACGATATTCGGAGGGCGCATTAGGCTTTGGATCCCAAGTCTCGTGTTGACTAGGGCCACCCCTCATCCAAAGAATAATTACAGATTTTTCTCTGGACGAAGATTTACCCTCAGCTTTTGCCTGCGATTCAATTTTTAATAGGTCAGATAAACTCAATCCTATTGAGGATAGAAATCCTGCTTTTACAAAACCTCTTCGGTTAATTTCCAGTGAATGTCTAAATTCTTTACACCCAATTAGTTTTTTATCCATGTATATAAATATATTAAGTCTGAAGTTTTGGTTTTTTTAATTCATTTGGAAAAAATTCCTCGTTTACATGTCCACAACTTGCACACATGAAAGTTGGAATTGGAACGTAAGAATCTTTTGGCTGTCCTGTTAACAGTCTTGATACTTTTCGCATTATGACAGCTTCAGTAAAAGTGATTGAAGAACACTCGTCACACTTTACTTCGGTCGTTGAATCTATAGTGATGTTTCGATTTTGATTTAAAAGTTTATTATCCATAGTTTAGGGTAGTTTATAATAGTTCATATGCATTTTTTGGTATATCAATCAACGTTTCTCCGTTGTCTAACAATAAGTTTGAAAATTTACCATTGTCTTGAATTTGAGAAACTTCGATGACAAAACCTTTAGTAAATGATTTAGAATAAAATTCGTCGTGTTCATCGACACAATCTGTTGCTATATCTTTTAAAAATGATATTTTCATGTTTTTTACATTAATCAATAAATCGAATTTGTAAAGTTTATTTATTGTTGTTTTGAATATAATCCAACCATAATATTTATATTTTTTTGTAAAAAAATTCTATTTATTCAATGACATGATTAAATTAAAACATATAATAAATGAAGTTCCTATTGATACGTTTCAGACCATAGGAGACTTTGATAAGGGGGCGTCATTTCGTGATAAAAGAGATCGTGAACTAATCAAACATTCTGTGACCTTAACTAAGGTGAAGGATTTTTTTAAAAACACCACGACTGACTTTGATTTTTATTTTGTAAATTTGCCAGGAAGAAGGAAATTTGCTGAAAAAGGTGTCGTTCCCGAAGACTTTTTATTTGAACCGTATCCATTCGGACTTGGGTTAAAACCTGAACAATTGAGGAATGGAGTTATCAATAAAAATAATATCACAGTTTTCTTCGTAGGTAACTCTGCGGGTGAAAAAGTTCCTATGACTGCTTGGACGATGGCACATAGATTTGGTCACGCTATTAGACGAGAGTATGGATTCGTTCAACTAATTAATTGGTTGGAATCTTCCTTTGAAGAAGTTCTTCGTCATTATAACTTAGATAAAAGTAAAACTTCTGGTGGTTATGATGATACATATTATAATAACAATTATGGTGGTAGACGACCGGATATTACACGACTCGTAAAATCAAGCCTTTTTAATCAAATAGGAACGATGCGAAGTGCTCGTGAAGGAAAGATAACGAGATATTTTGAATTTTATTACGAACTCTTTGCGCAGTATTTGAAAGATGGAAAAATTACCCTAAATCGACTTAAACCACATATACGAAAGAAGTATGGTGCATATGGTCGAGAAGAAATGGCTTATACCAAGAACATCGAAGAGGTAAATGAACTCATTAGTGGTATAGAACGTGATTTTGAATATTACGCGGAAGATGCCTTAGGTGAATTGGTGGGAAAAATTTTTATAATGTAATGAAAAGCCTAAAAAAAATTTTATTTGAGATTCCTGACGACTTTAGGGTTGACGGTGTAGAAATTGATTTCAAAAACGCGAGGTTTACATTTATTATCTATAATGATTTGGTAGACTTCAACCGATATCAATGGGTCGCTTATGATTATCATAATAATTACATTATAAGTTCGTCTGAATCTCTAATGAATGATTTATCTAAAGTAGAAGATGGTTCATATATTTCCCGCATGATTGAATCGTTGAATTCATTTCCATCCCACGGAAAGTTGAAAGAAATACTAGAAGAATTAAACCACTGGAAGTCTGTTTCAATGGGAGGATCCATAAAGGATAAGCTCGAAGGAAGACTTTACACCTACAAATCAAAGTGGTATTTCCCATTCTGGGAAAATGATCAATCAAAATTTTTGAATAAACATAAATCTCTGATAGATAACTTTATCAAAACTGTAGGTGTGGATCCAAATACATTATTTTTTGAAGATGAAAATGAAGATGGTGTATTCATTCCGTATAACGAAATGTTTGACGTGAAATCTTCACCAAAAACCGTTACTCCGTCCGATGAACAACGTCGGATGAAACAGATGAAGTTGGATTTACACCTAAAAAAAGGACAGTTAGATAAAGCAATCGTGCAAGCCTTACAATCGAAGCCAAAAGATGTAGACACGTTATATCAGAGATTAGAAAAACAACTAGGAATGCCCATAGTCAAGATAAAACATATATTTGGGGCAGTTCCGCTTGATAAGTTGATAGTTAAGAAAGCAAAAGAGTTGAAGGAATTAGTATCTTCAGTTGATATATCTAAGAGTTCAATAATTAAAGAATCTAAGGATGAAGATAGTAGGTTAAATCAAGCATATTCTTTTTTCAAATCTAAATTAGGTATAAAAAATATACCTGTTAAAGTTGTATTAACTTCTCTTGTAGGAGATGAGGGACAGTTAAAATATACTTACAAAAACGACAAGTATGATAATTTTATAATAGAAATAGACCGTGACGTTGATATAGATAAAAAAATAAGAGCATTGGCCCATGAATTAATTCACGTTGAACAACTTCATACCGGAATGTTAGATTATGTTAAACGTATCTGGAATGGTCAAGTTTTTGACAAGGAGATATACTGGAAAAGGCCCTGGGAATCTGATGCAAGAGTTAGATCGGTTAATTTATGGATAGAATTCAATCGAGCCAGAAGAGATAGTAAACTGAAAGAATCGATGTTTCCTAAAGATTTTGACCGTCACGCTTTAGGCAGTTGTATGGCCGCAGCGGAGATGGCAACCAATTACCTTCTATCTAAAGGACGTGATGACTTTAAAGTAGTTGAGGGGATGGTTTCTCTTTATTTATCTGAGAAATTTGATTCCAATTTTTCGACGTGGTTCAACGGAAGTGTGGTGGTCGATGGTTCTGGAAATCCAATGAGAATGTATCATGGGACCCATGCAAAAGAAAATTTTTCCATCTTCAACACCGAATTGAGAGGCGCATGGTTCACTGCTAATCCAAATGAGGCCGGCGCTTATGCCGGTGGAGGAGATTTGAACGCTACCAAAAAATATGGTAGAACTATTCCTGTTTTTCTGAGTATAAAGAATCCGAAAACATTTACTATCGAAGAATTTGACCGACTAATTGATGATTGGATCCGATACAACTCTTACAAAAAGGAAATGGTTAATTTAAAGAAAAAAGCAATATCAGAAGGTTACGATGGAATTTATATCCAAGGAACTGTTCGGGAACGGGATATTTATGTGGCATTTTATCAGAATCAAATAAAGAATGCCATCACACTAAACGAATTGGAATATCCTCTTGCCGGAAAAGAAGACTTACAATCCTATGGTGGTATGGATGGTTGGAAAGGAAAAATTGTTTATATGTCTCCAGATAAGTTTCTCAGACTTGCAGCTCCTCTTCCCGAATGGGCAATTAACAAAGAAGGTTTGAAGAAGATAGAAGACAGAATGAAAGGTCAACTTCCATTAGATTTCTGTGTGTTAGAGGTAGATATGAAGACGAGAACGGTGACTGGACATGAGGGCAGACATCGTTGTATGGCAGCCAAAAAGTTAGGAATTGAAAAGGTTCCGGTGTTGATTTATACCGGAAGCAGTTTTGACCGAGTTCCGCAGTGGAATCAATCTACTCACGATGACATAGACAAGGCAGACTTTAAACCACAGTTAAAGGAAACTGTGGAGTCAACATTCAAAATGTATCATGGAGGTTCACGATGGTCGTATCTTCCAGATGACATACAGCCTGGTAAAAATAATCGTTATGAAGCTGGTGTAGGCATCTATTTTACAAATTCATACAACACGGCTAGAAAGTATGCCAAGGGTAATAAGGTGGTTCACTTGGTTGAAATAGATAAACAATTCAAAGACATTGATGATGTAAGGGTATCGGTTGATAAGATAACCAATTTTGTAAAAAATGTCCCACAACTATCTTCAAAAAAGAATATTATTGACGACATCATATCCTACTCCACCCGAGTTGGAAAAACTGAAATACCTTTGTCTGTATTAAACAACCTCGTGGTCAATTATCAGGCAGCAAGAGGAAAATCGGGGGTCTTTATAGCTAAATTCTTCACCGAGAATGGAGCCGATGCTCATGTTCAAAAACAAAGTGGTGACGAAGTCTGGTTAGTGGTTTTTAATCCTAAAATTCTAAAATCTGTCAGGGTGGTCAACCCGAAGGAAATCAACTCAGATTCACAGTTTATGTTACCGATGCTATGATTAAACTTGCCTACATAGTAAAAAAACTGTTATCAGAATCGAGAGACGTTGATTATGACACAGCAGAAGATTTTATGCGCCGGCGAGATGAACAGCTGATGTATTTATGCAAATCTCTCAAAGATAGTGGTGGAAAGGGGCGGGTTCGATGGACAACCATTCCCGCATCATTATTAAAGAAAGTCTGGTATCAATTCGGAAAATATCAAAGAATAAATTCAAATGATTTGGATAAAATAGCCGATCAGATGCTTACTAACATAGCCCGACTACGGGCTTCGACTGAAATGATGGGCCACGGTCAGATTGGGAAAGAAGACATCGAAGATGAGACTGGTTATGAATTTACTGACGAAGAATGGGATGATTGGATGTCGTCGTATTTCACCGACGTTAATGATAGTTGGCTTTTAAGTGATTACGGTTTGCCAAAACTTGAAGCACTATATCCGGCCATTTTTAATGCAAAATCCGACGAGGAAAAATTGTATGCAATAGATAAAGCCCTCAACGTTGTCCACCAGAGAAGTGACTTGGCTGCTATGTTTGTAGAAGGTGGAACGAAAACGTTGAGGGATGTTGCAAATCAAGGTGGATACACAAGTGATACTTGACTTTTTGGAACTTTTTAGTAAACTTTCGATAGTTATATAATAACCGTGTCCACGATTTGATGATGGAGATATAATATGATAAAATTAAAAGAAATAATCGCTGAAGGGGTAAAGGAGACTACTGCATTATCTTATCTCTCCAATTTAGTAAAATCGGGCCCATTTAAAGGTAGAGTCTATCTGGCCGGCGGAGCAGTCCGTGACATGGAACTTGGAAAAGACCCAAAGGACTTAGATGTAGTAGTTACTGGAGGAATTGACGCTGGCATGGAATTCGCTAAATGGGCCACGAAATATATGGGAAATTACAAGGAGGATAGCAATCCGGTGTTATTTCCCACCTATGGAACCGCTAAATTTACCCTTCAAGGAATAACATATAATGGTATCGACTTGAGCGATGTGGATATTGAATCGGTTGCAACGAGAAAAGAGAAATATACACAGGGCAGCCGTAAACCCGAGGTGTCTAGTGGTGACTTATCGGATGATGTAAATCGTAGAGATTTCACCGTCAATAGTTTATTGAAAGATTTGACCACAGGTGAAATTCTCGATTTAACCGGAAAAGGTAGAGATGATATAAAAAGTGGAATTATTCAAACTCCACTTAACCCTGATATTATTTTCACGGAAGATCCGCTTCGAATCCTAAGAGCAGCAAGGTTTACTATAAAATACGATTGGGATTTACCCATGTTCATGATTCGTTCCATGAAAAAGAATGCACATCAACTGAAAAATATCAGTTTTGAAAGAATTAGGGATGAACTTGATAAAATGTTATTGACGGGATCCCCTGCCCGAGCCATAAAATTGTTAAAAATAACAGGTGTATTGGAATATGTCATACCTGAGTTTAAAGCTGCGTATAAAATGACTCAGAACATTCATCATAAGCACGATGTGTTTACTCATTCGATGGATGTGTTGAGCAAGACTAAACCAATTTTGGTTCAACGTCTCATGGGACTTTTTCACGACATTGGCAAAACCGTCACTCGTAGCGTTACTCCAACCGGAGTTCATTTTTACGGCCACGAATATGAAGGAGCTAAAATGGCAGCGAATATAATGCGTAGATTAAAGTATCCAAATGAACTTATTAAACAAGTTGTGTTGGGAGTAAACAGCCATATGCGACTTAAATCAGGTGGACCGGATTCTTTCAAATTAAGCGACAAAGCTTTGAGAAAATTTAAGGTGGAAATGGGTGATGAACTTGAAAATGTATTAGACGTAATTCACGCTGACAATATCAGTCACAGTGAAGCATCCAGTATGCCTGCTCAGATAGATAATATTAGAGAGAGACTATCAAAATTATCCATGACCGCTGAGAAGCCAAAATTGCCTATAAACGGAGAAGACCTCAAATCAGCAGGAATCAAACCAGGTCCAGTTTATTCACTTATTATGAGTGCAGTTCTTGAGAAATGGTATGAAAACCCATCACTATCAAAAGAGGATGCAATGGCTATGGCGAGGGAGATCAACAAATCAAACGTTGTCTAATTCTTTCAGTTCTTCTTCAGTCAGTTGGCTTTCAAAACTTTTCCGTCGTTCGACTAAACGATTTAATTGAAATTCTAACCACTTTAGTTTAACTAAAGTATAAAACTCATAACACATCTTTAAAAATCCATATAATCCGATTACGGCAAACATACATGTTATTGCCATGCCAACGGAATAAATCAAATGAAAAGTAACAAATTCACTTTTCATTTCCAGCGGGGCTAATGATTTCTACTCTCAATTTCTTCTTTTCAATGAAAGACTCATCAATAAGATATTGAACCAACTTGTCAGCTGTGCATTTGAAGTCATAAAATGGAACATTTGCGTTATTATATATTTCCACTTTATCTTCATGGATATTGATTCTATGACCAAACAATACGATTTCTTCTACTCGTTTTTCTTGTTTCATATAAAGTCAGTGTAAGATGTTCTTCCGATTAGTCAAGTTGATTCGACTACATGAATAAATATTCGGCTGAATCTCGAATGTATTGACAATACTGATATTTCTTGTAGAATTTATCAAATGAGACTAGCAATAATCGGTTCTTTACGTTTATTTTCACTTCAACGAATTTTCAAAATATGAGAGTAATTTTAAAGAAAAACAAAACCATAGACGATATTCAGTATTATCAAGATGATGGTTTCACTTTACTAGGTGTAAGTTGGACAGATGAACACCTAAACGAAAAATATCATATTTTATCTAAAAGTGGAAAACGACATGATGATGTGGATTGTAGATTATTTGATTTTGATTGTAGAGATGTAAAACCAAAGATATAAAATCGATGTATGAATAATAGCAAAGTAAAATCGAAATCAAAAAGAATGGCTGAAGGGGGGAAACGTAAAATGAAAGTCCGATGGATAGTCGAAAACTTCACCGACTCGGAGGATTACAACGATTTGATTCGTGATGTAAGAGACTCTGGCCGTGACTGTTTTGTTATCGGTCGGAGGAATCACTTTGACTTCGACCCATCTTCATTTAAAGAAAATGACTGTGTGATGTTTCTTGGTTCCATTCAGATGACCAAAAATGTCACCAACAGGCTTCCTATTGGGTGCTTCCCGATTTCCTATAATACATGGGATAGATACTTTTGTTCGTCTTACTACCCATCGTTCAAAGAACACCTCTTTAACGATAATTTCGAATTCACCACGATTCGGGAGTTTAGATCAGATTACTTTGAATTTTATAGAAAGTTTGGAAAAGAAGCGATGGTTTTCATCCGACCTGATACCGGGGAAAAGTCTTTCCAAGGACAATTACTTGATATTCAAGATTTTGATAAATTTTGGGGAAGCACTTTGATTCAATCGGATGACCCAAATGAAAAGATGATAGTGTCGTCTCCAAAGAACATCAACGGTGAGTGGAGATTCGTATGTTCTAAGTATAATGGGGGAGAAATCATTTCTCAATCCACGTATCAGTATCAAGGAAAACGGACATTAATACCATCAGCTCCAGTTGGTGCGACTAATAAATGTTTAGAAATTCTGAAAGTCGGTTATTACCCAGATTCCGTTTTTTGTGTGGATATATGTGAGGATAACGACGGAAACTTTTGGTTGCTTGAACTTACTTCATTTTCTTCTGCTGGATTGTATGCTACTAATAAACAGAAGGTTGTGAATCGAGTAAGTGAAATTGTTGAAATGGAATATAAAAAGAAGTTTGACATTTTGGATTAGCCTGATAGGATTATTTCAATGAATAAACTCTACGACATTCTCTACACAATTGACTCCACAGGAAAGACCCGTGTGTGGAGACAAGAACAACAGGGAAACAAATATCGAACAATTTCCGGAGTTAAAGGATCGGATAATCAAGTTGTAACGGAATGGACTGTGTGCGAGGGAAAAAACCTTGGAAAAAAGAACGCCACATCCGGCGAAACTCAGGCCGAAACGGAGATTCTCGCTAAATATAAGAAACAGCTCAAGACCGGTTATACCAAAAATGAAAAAGATGCTTCCAATGGAACATCTTACGTCGAACCAATGTTGGCGAAATTGTATAAAGATTACGCCGACAAGATTGATTTTTCAAAACAATCTTGGGTGATTCAAATTAAATTTAATGGAAATCGATGTATAGCCACTAAGGATGGTCTTTTCACACGAAAGGGTGAAAAATATATCAGTGTTCCACATATATTTAATTCTCTTAAATCATTTTTTCAAAAAAATCCAGACGCGGTTTTGGATGGGGAACTTTACAATTATGAACTAAGACAGACTCTCAATGAGTTGAGTAAGCTAGTTAGAAAAACCGTTCACATAACTGACGAAGATTTGAAACGAAGTGAAAAAATTGTAAAATTTTATATTTATGATGGATATGGTTTCGATGGCTTAAAAGAGTCTGATGAGTATAGTGTTAGAAAAACGTGGATTGATAAAAACGTTATTGGAAAATATAACTATACCGAATTTGTAAAATCGCACGTGGTGAAATCTAAATCTGATTTGGATTCGATTTACAAAGAATTCGTCGATGATGACGAAGAGGGTGGAATCCTTAGAAAGACCGACGAGGGATATGAACATAAAAGAAGTAAATTCTTGTTGAAGCTGAAGCCGGAAGATGATAGTGAGGCAATCATTATCGACATCAAAGAAGGAACTGGTAATTGGGCTGGAACTGGTAAGATAATCACATTAAAATGGAATGGGACAGAATTCGACGCGACTTTTAAAGGTTCACATGAACAAGCTGTGGAGTTTCTTAAAAATAAGAAATCTTGGATAGGAAAAGAAGTGACATTTCTCTATAATGGATTGACTGGTTTGGGGGTCCCAAATTACGCTCGTGTAGATATTAATAATTGTTTGAAAATGGATAAATAATAAAAAACTTCAATATTATATGTTAGAATTATATAAATACATTACCTCTGGATTATTAGATTTTATTTTATTTTATTTGTTATTTTTTGTTACGTCAATAACATCGTTATCTATAATTTTAGCATTTATAAAAAGTGTAATACATTATTTGGTGGTTCAAATTTTAGCAGCTAAACGATCAAATTTGGAAATAGAACTGGAATATAAACGGAAAAATTCCGAATTAAACTCTTAAACAAATTTTATAACTTTTTATGTAAAAGTATTATTTTAGTTTAATTTGTTTATATTTATCTCCATGAACAGACATCAATTAAAAGAAATCATTAGAGAATGTATTAAAGAAGTTTATGAATCCCACAATCCTATTTTTGAGTTGAAAACTATGTCTTTGGCAGATTTCGTAGATCAGTCTGAAATAAATGAGGAATCGGATTTTCTAGGGGCATCCACCACAAAACTTTCAGATAAAGAAATGCAAGATTATTTGGCTAGGGTTAAATCTGGAACAAAAACTTCCGCTGAAAAATACAAAATGCCTTTTGTTCATGGCAGCAACATAGAAATAAAAGACGAAAACGACCGTTCGTTTAACTTAGATAAATTAAAAACCGCAATAAAAACTCGTCCAGTAAAACTTCTTAAACAAAACGAAAAAATTACTCACAGTGGAGGTGACAGTACTATATATTTTAACATAGGGTTGCCTGCTTTAAAAGGATTGGCTGTAGATGAAAATACTAATGATTTTGTAATTGTTGATACTTGTCCGGGAGCAGGAGCTTGTAAAATTTATTGTTACGCCAGAAAAGGTGGATACGTGCAGTGGAAATCTACGAGCATGTCACAAACTCGTGTGTTAAATTATTTATTAAATGATCCACAAGGGTTTAAAACACAACTTTCTTCGGAAATTAAAAAAGAACACGATAAATATAAATCTAAAAATACTAAAGTGGTCGTAAGATGGCATGACGCGGGGGATTTCTTTTCTCCTGATTATCTTTCTCTGGCTTATGGTGTTGCCAAAGAAAATCCCAATGTAGATTTCTATGCCTACACAAAGATGGCATCGGTAGCATCAGGAAATAAACCTGATAATTTCAAAATAAATTTCAGTGGAGGCGCCACCCCGAACAA
>Ga0222712_10005974_pt1 | contig 12138 bp, 19 predicted proteins | sample C33_657DmetaG_FD_165043 | JGI IMG/M metagenome (GOLD analysis project Ga0222712, IMG submission 165043) | Estuarine water microbial communities from San Francisco Bay, California, United States - C33_657D | ecosystem: Environmental > Aquatic > Marine > Unclassified | place: USA: California...
CTGGTTTATCCTCAATATCTTCAAATTCCCAAGGATGATGAACTAATTCACCAAGTTCTGATTCTGCCATCTCAATGTAAGAATCGTTATTATAGTTTTGGATTAACTTAATAACTCGTCTCATAGCTTCTACTTTCTTAAGACGTGACTCATCTACCTCAAGACCGACCTTTTCTATCTTATCGGACATATGAATGAGCCCATCCTCCATGAATTTTAGCATACCGTGATGGTCCCACCAATAGTGACCCCATAGACCTCGTCTAAATCTCCATATATTACCAAAAAATCTTGGTAGGTCATAACGAAACAATTCATATGTTTTATACCACCAAGTATTATGTCGTCTAATCACTTTGAGACTTTCCCAAAATGTATCTGCAAAACCTACTTTCATTATATTATTTTTTACAAAGGTAATACTTTTTTTCCAATAAAAAAAGGCCCATTAAAAATAATGGACCTTTTCTCGGATATATAGAGGCTCTCTGATGAGAGTGATAGTGTTAAATAAATATAGTTAATTTGAAAAAAGTATCAATATTATACTGTTTGAGAATGTTTTTTTCTAATATCCAAGATTTTATCTCCCATTGTTCTGTTAAATCCATGAACAAGTCTTATTTTTCGTTCATCTGAAATTTCGTGGGACCATTTCTTAAGGAACTGTTTAAATAAATTATTACACACTTCAACTTGAGGTTCGGTATTACACGAATCTAATACTTCAATAACCCAAGTGTAATCATTTTGTAAATTAATAAACTCCATTTTTTTATTTTTTAAATAATTGATTTAACTTATTAGCCATTTCCTGAATATCTTTTATATCAGGTTGTTTCATGTTTGGTAATGGAGTTTTAAATCCCTTCATAGTATCAAACATGGTTTTACCATATTTCTTCCACCAAAGATACAACATAATTGTCATAGTCCCAAGGATTATTACTAATAAAGTTAAGATAATATTCAAAAACATAATTTTCAGATTTTACATAATGTTAATCCAAAAAATTTGTTTTATCAATCGGAGATTATTAAATCTAAGAATTTTTTTATTGTTCTTCTCAGAATCTTTTCATCATAATCGGGGAAATTGTACACCATGTCGTGATATATTTTACCAACTAAATATTTTTTGTTTCTTTCAACAATATGAGTTTTATCGTCAACCAATACGTAGTGCATTCCGTTAAAAAACTCATTACTAATCTTTGTTACAGGATAATTTCTACGTAGATATGTAAAAATCTTAGGGTCAGTATCGTCCTGATATTTACTCAAGATATCCTTTTTTTCATCTTCCGTTAATATAAACCTTCCCATACTCATAAATACATCTATACTTATAAAGATATGAGAAATTGTCTTACAGTTCTACTAAACATCGTTTTTCAAAAAGAATTAGAACTATACTATGGTAAAGGTTCTATTGTTGAGGTTAACGAATTTAAATACTGTAGCTCAACTAAAACCTATGTTGTTGACTGTAAAGTATTATCTACTGATGTTGATTTACTTCTTGAGATGAGTAATCATGGTCTAAAACTTTTATTATCAGAATCAATGAAATATACAGGGTTTAACGACCCAAAAATCACATTAATTTTTAGTTGTGATTTAATTAACTGATTTTTTATTTGATTATTCGTTTTACTTCACTTATGTTTTACTAAAAATTACACAAATGAAAAAAATTGAGAACGGGAATACCGTAACAGTAAACTACACAGGTAGATTAGAAGATGGGACAATTTTTGATTCTTCATTGAATGAAGGTCGTGAGCCATTAACCGCGGTTTTAGGTGAAGGTAAACTCATCAAAGGTTTTGAATCAGGTTTGATTGACATGACTGAAGGTGAGAAAAAAACAATCGAGATTGAGTCTGATGACGCTTACGGTCCATACCGTGATGAGATGGTTACAGATATCCCTAAAACACAAGTTCCTGAAGGAGTAAAACCTGGTGAAACATTACAAGGTATGAGTCCACAAGGTCCTGTTATGGTTAGAATACTTGAGGTTGATGAAGACACTGTTAAAATTGATGCGAATCATCCATTAGCAGGTCAAAAGTTAATCTTTGACTTAGAGGTTATTAACATTGATTAATTAACCAACCACTCTAAATCTGAAAATGTCCATAAGTCCTATGGACATTTTTTATTTGATACTATGGAGTTTTTTACTTATAATTACTTAAACAAATTAAATTAAATATTATGAACGAAAAAATGAAAACTATTTTAGAAAATGGTAAAAAAGTGTTAAAAAGTTTAACAATCTATGGTATTATTGTCCTTTCTTGTTTGGCATCTTTTTTCATTGGTTTTTACTACAATAAAGTCACTACAAAGGCACCTGAAGTAAAAACTGAAGTAACTAAGGTTAAGAAAAACGAAGTTAATTTGGCGGTTGACCAAAATAACAACTTAATCATAATTGATGTTAAGTCGGGAAATTACACTATTTATGAAGATTCAGTTGGTAATACAATTTTCTCTTTGTACGCAAAAAATGTGTGGGGTCAACACACTCAAGTTACTAACCCTTAAAATAAAAAAATATGAAACCTCAACAAGTATTATTAGTAGTCCTATTTTCAATTGCATCATTGATTCTTTTATGTTCTCTTGAGGTTAAATCTGATTTACCATACATAAATTACGGGGTTGTCGAATTTGGTCATGAGGGTAATATCGGTAAACCAACATCAATGGTTATGTACGACAATTTGGAAAAGTATTCTGAGGAATATGATATTCCAAAACATATCATATATAATATTGCGTTTTTGGAAACTCGTTATGAAGGTCCGTTTGATTGGAGTTATGACGCGGCAAGAACATCATGTGTCGGAGCGGTAGGTCCAATGCAGGTAATGCCATCAACCGCAAATTTAATCCATAAAACAAACGTGTCAGTATCAAAATTAAAAACTGATATAAGATTTAATATTGAGACGAGTGTTAAATTATTACAACGTTTGTATAAGAAGTACGGGGATTGGGGAATAGTATGTGGTTGTTATAATACAGGGAGACCTATCATTAACGGGTACGCCCGTTTTTGTGAATCGAATAAAAATTATCAGAAAAATTGGGTTTACCTTAAAAATTAATCGTACATTTTATCCTCATCTTTAGGATATTTTTTTTCAAACTTCTTCATCATTTGTCCTGATATTGCGTTGGCTTCATCTTCGTTTTGACCACCAATATTGGGACCATGTTTTCTTTTTAAGATAGTTCTCTGATATTCATGAACCCATTCATGAGCAAGTGTTCGTAAAATATCTCTATTAATACGTCCTTTACATAATATATGTAATTCATTATTAGATGTTCTAGAACCTGTCGTCATACTCCCAATTCTTTCACCTAAAAAAACGATTGTGATTTCACTTTTTATAGGGTATTCTTTCTGTAGATACTTTATGAACTTATTATAGAAGTCATATTCATCTTCTTCAATACCTGAATTTCTATGTATAATTTTAACTTTCATATTAATATAAATATAATGGTGTTACATTAATAGTAACCGTATATTTATTATAAAGTGAAAAAATGAAAAATAGATTATTAATTACTGAGAACGAAAAAAAAGAAATTAAATCTTTATATGGTTTAGAGGAAGGGTTTTTCCAGGACATAATTAATCTATTTGGGAAATCTATTACGGATAAAAAAGAAAAATCTAATAATAAAACATCTTCAAATGGAAGTGTTGATTCTGATTGGATGGATGTTACTAAAAAGGTTATTGATAATTTTGAAGGTGGTTATTGGAATTACTGGGAATGTAAGAATCATCCGTATTCATCAATGTATGATAAGTCGGGTGAAACCATGTTTGGGTTAGATAGAAAGGCGGGAAATATCGAAAACTTATGTTCCGAGGGTAAAGAATTTTTCAGATTAATTGACGAGGAAAAGAAAAAACTTGGTATGGGTAAGTTTTGTAAAAAATGGTCTTATAACTATAAAGGTGGTGAATTGGGGGATAGACTTAAGGATTTAGCAGCTAAAATTATGAAAAAGTCATATGATAGAAATATGTCAAGTTTTATAAGTGACACTGAAACTAAAAATCGAATTGAGAGTAATAAGGGGTTATTGTTACACATGTCATACGCATGTTGGAACGGTCCAGGTTTCTTCCAAGATTTTGCAAAAACACTACAAAAAGGAGTTAAGTCAGGAATGTCCGATGAGCAATTAATCGAATTAACAAAAAAACAAAGAGAAAGAAAACTTGGTGGTGCTTGGGCGAGTGCAACCACCAAGGTTAATAATTTAATTGATAAAGAATCAGGTTTAGCTTAAATATTTTGACATATTAATCGCCGCTTGTAAACATTCATTAAAATTTTCAATATCCTTTTTACCTCGTCTTTTAAACGGCATTACGTAAGCAATCCCATCACCAAAAACCCAATCTTGTTCTAATTCATCAGACTCTTTATAGGTTTCAATAAATTGTTGTTTATACCCTTCCCATTCCCATTCTTCATAATCATCTTCTTTTGGGGTATATGCTTCATCAAACAATCTATCACCAATTTTAAACATAGAACCTCCTCTATGTGTGTATCCATAATACCCAATTAAAGTTTGTCCTTCATATACTTCAGCAACACCTTTAGGGTAGTCTTCACAAACTTTCATATTTTGTTTGTAGTACCACCAACCTTGTCTAATATCTCCGATATATCCACCATCTTTAGTTAGAAAAGAATTCTCCAAAACATACTGATTGTCAGGTCCAAACTTATGAATCCCAATAACTCCTCCAGTATATTTTTCAATTAATTCAATCTTATTGGGGTCAATATTACTTGGTCCTCCTTCCATAGTTTGTCTTGGTGTCATCCGAGATACCAACTTAGTAAATCCCAAATTAAGGTGTACCTTGTTTAAAATACTTCTTCCTGAATACTCAGGATATTTTTCAAATTTTAATTTTAATTTACCAATATATGGTGTTGTGTTTTTAATCAAATTCATATTAAACATTTATTTTTAATTTATCTTGTCCACCATCAGGTTTAGAGTAAACCGCATACTTTGGTGTTAGACTATAACTCACACCTTTTAATTTTTCAGTGTATTTTTTACCTGTTCCTGATTTCAAATAACCAATGGTTAAATGTGGATGATAATCAGGGAAACTTGTTGTGTGAGGGAAATCTGTAAGTTCTTTATTTGATTCGTGTAGTCCAGGACCTGACACGTCAAATTTTAACACATCATATTGTGGATTATCAAATAACGACGCGTTTTTAATAGAACAAGTTCCAAATTTAAATTGTTCTAAAACACCTTCAATATCTTTACTCGTCACACCGTCATGTAACCCATAAAGAAGAGTTGTATGGGGTTCATCTTCTAATCCGAAACTTCTATCTCCTTCCTCATGATAAATGTCCTCAGGGTCAATTATTTCGTGTATTTTTTTGATTTCAGGGAAATCAAAATATAACATGACACAACCATATTCATAGGTTTGTCCTGTCGCCTCTTTTAAAACTTCAATCAATTTTTTCATATTACTTATTATTTCCAAATCCCATTTTACCACCACCTTTAATTGTTGGTGCTTTTTTAAGACCTTCTAAATTCTCCATTGTCTCTTCAAAACTTCTACCCATTACAATTACTGAGATGACAACTTCTTTTAGGTGTGATAATGACATACCTTCAGTCTTTTCAACCCACTCCTCAATGTCAACATTTTTAACATCGTCATCACTTAATTTGTGGTTAATGTATGCTCTTCTAATATCTTCGTTTGGAAGTTCCACCTTATATCGTCTGTCAAAACGAGACGGTCTATTTGTAATTCGTTCTTGTAATTTCTCAGGATAGTTAGTTGTTGCAATATAAACAACACCCTCAATTTGTTTAACACCGTCAAGGATGTTCAATAATCTGGCAGTTTGATATCTGTTTTCACCCGCAAGTGAATCAATGTCCTCCAATAAAACCACCAATGGTCTATTTGGCTCAACCTTTCTAAATGTTGCAATGAATGATGTAAATCTATCAACATCCTCCTCATCTTTAACGTTTAAAACAATACCATCTTTTTCAATCAATTGTTGAGAGATTAATTGGATGATACCTGATTTACCACAACCTGGTTCACCGTACATAAGAATTCCTCGTTTGTGGATAAAATTGTATTTTTTATAGATGTGAGCACGTTCCCAAAAATTGTCAATGTCTTTAAGGATGTCAGTAATTTCGTAAGATGGTAAATGGTACAACTCATCAGTCTTAAATGGTTGTTTTTTTAATGTGTGAGTTTGTAAACCACCATTCCAACCAATCTCATAAACACCCGCAGGAACTTTAGGGACCGTAATATAAGCAGGAGCGTATTCATCATTCTTTAAATTACTCCAACAACATGGAACATCCAAGTCCATAAGTTCTTCGTTATCAATCATTGGGGTCTCATCATTAGGGTATTCTTCCCTTACTTTCTCAAGTTCCATAATCATTTTTCTTACTGTTTTATTTTTAATTTCTCTAACTTCATCCATTTTGTAATTCCTCCCAATCTTTTCTTTTAATCGCAACTCTAATACCATCAATTGTACAGAATACCTCTTCATCAAAAATCTGAGGGTCTTTTAAATTCTTAGGGTCCACATTAACTTTACTATAATAAACCCCTTCATTAGCAAATCTTACGTAAACCTCTTTTTTCATAACTTAATCAATAACGTCAACCAAATATTGACCTGAACCTAATTTAACTCTGTAACAACCTTTTTGATTATCCATTTCATCAATCCAATTTTCCCAATTCTGTTCAAGTAACTTAACGAACGCGTCGTTATTACCCCTCTCTTTATATCTTTGGATATACTCGTCTTTTAGTCCTATTTCAGGGTAAACCAATACGAATGGGATACCTTCCTTATGAAGGGCGTCTCTAACGTCTTTATGTGACGATACGAGAATTTTATCAACACTATCGTTGGTTACATTTCTTTTGATGTGGTCAATGTAATTCGCAGGGAATTCACGTTTATCAAATTTACTACTATCACTATCTAACACATTCTTTTCCGTGTTATTAAAGTAGGTGGTCTTCCCAACACCAGGGAAGGCGGAATATACTTTTGTTCTCATCGGTTTATACTTTTTAATTTTTATCGGTTTTTCTCTCTCAACCATTATCTCTTTTCTCATTTGTTATCTGTATTGTAAATCCTGCCTTACCATGTGACAGGTTATAGGATGAATATCTATTATCGTGAATAAATCCGTATCCTTTAAATCTAAACAATATCACATCGTTACCTTCAAACCACCCATGAATCGCATTCGTCGCATAATCAATTGACGGTGATTTAATTAATTCTAATTTCCATGGAGTCCTGTACTCCTCTTCAATCTCATCGGGGGTTATATGTATAATCATAGGACATTCTTTAGGTATTCGTCAAGCGAAATACAAACTTTATCTTTATCAGATATTAAAATATCTTCACTGTTAAAACCTTCTATGTATTTATTAATTCCCTCAATTATGGATGGAACAGAACTCCATAAAATAGAACCTTCGTCAGGTTGGGAATACCTTTCATCCACCAAATACTGAACAACCGTATTATCCTCGGTAGTTATGAATCCATGCGCAAACCCTTTAGGAACATATAACTCATATCCTGAATTAACCTCATAAACAAAACATTTACCATAGTCGTCAGAATCTTTACGTAAATCAACTACAAAATCAATAATGTTACCTGTAATAACTTTAACTAATTTAGTTTGTGAATACATACCTGATTGGTAATGTAACCCTCTAAGAGTGTATTTCTTAGGGTTTACACTGACATTACTTTGTAACCAATCCTTAATTAAATAAGGATGATTTCCATCTTTAAATTTAAGGGGTATTGGGGCAAATGTTCCTCTATCGTCCTTGAATACAGGGTCGTAAATTAATAAACTCTTTTCCATGTTTTTAATTAGATAATGGAGCTTTTATTGTTGGGTGAGATTGGTAATTCTCAATTGTAAAATCGGTAAGAGAATAAGTTGGTAAACAATCACCTTCTGACCACTTAACTTCACTCTCAATTTTTAATGTTGGTAGTGGATATGGTTCTCTTGTTCTTCTCTCAACAGGATACATTTCATCAATATCTTCATGAGTGCGAGTAAATGGTATATTAAAATCCAAAATATCAAAATTATCGTATTTTTTACTCGCTAAATCAATACGTTCCTCAATACTTAATTCTCTACCAATCTGTTCTTTTGCTTGTTCAATGTGATTCAAATATAAGTGTGTATCACCCAAGTTACCAATCAATTCATCAGGAACCATATTAACTTCTTTTGCAATGATTTCTAATAACAAACCGTAAGATGCAATGTTGAATGGTAAACCTAAGAATGTGTCTACTGAACGTTGATTCCACATTAATGAGATTGCTCGTCTAGGAATAGTGTTATCCATATCAACTGTCTCCTTTATCATATTCCATCTGATACCACCTCTATTTTCATAGTCATATCCCGCAAGAATTATTCTTTCTTTTTCACTCAACTCTCTTGTATAAACTTGAAATCCATAATGACAAGGTGGAAGTACCATTTGGTCTAATTCTCCAACATTCCAAGCATTGACCATCAATCGTCTTGAATCAGGATTTGTTTTAAGGTCGTTGATTAATGTCGCAATTTGGTCATTTTTAGGAACATCTTTGTAATGAGTCACAACATGATGATTCCATCCTGAAGGAACTTTTTCATACCCTCCAAAAGCTCTCCATTGCTTACCATACACAGGTCCTAGTTCACCCCACTTCTTAGCAAACTCATCATCTGTTTTGATTTTGTTGATGAATTCTTCTTGTGATAACGGAGATGCTAGTTTTTTACTATCTTGAGGACCATTTGTAATAGGACCTTTGTAAAAACTCTGCATATCATTAATCGACACTTTGTTACTTAATATTTCACACTCATTAAGATATGCTTTATAAGCATCACCATCCCAAATATGACAATCATTATCAACAAGGAACTTAATGTTTGTATCACCACGTAGGAACCATAGTAATTCCACGATAACACCTTTGGTAAACATTTTTTTGGTAGTTAAAAGAGGGAATCCTTCTTTCATATTATGACGAATGGTATAACCAAAGATTGATTTGGTTCCCGTTCCCGTCCTGTCTTTTTTTTCCACACCATAATCTAAAATGGTTTGGAGTAATTCCTGATACTGTTTGTCTAATGTATTCATTTTACAATTTTTCCATCCACAAGTAATATACGGTGTTGTTTGAGGAGCCAACTGAGATATCCACAAACTTCGCCCCGATAATACTTCCAGAAATAATATTATTATCGTTTATGTTACCACTCAAGTTTCCAAATGGAGTGTAGTTCATTGTTAAATTGTAAACAGACCCCGTAGAATAAAAACTATAAGTAGATACATAGGAATTATAATGATAATTTGTGTTAGTATCAAATGTTAAGGTATCATTTAATGGAAAAATTTCTCCATACTGACCAACTCGGTAATTGGTGATAACCCATGTTTGCCCAACAACTGTTTGAGGTGTTGTCGTGGGACCTGTATAAGGTGGAACCACAATGGGTTGATTGTTATTGTTGTTTGGGGTTAGTTCTTCTTTCTGACAAGAGAACAATAATACGACTAGTGATAAGAGAAATACAATTTGTTTCATAATGTTGTTTAATGATAAATAAAAAAACCTTTCTACAAAGATAGTAAAAAGGTTTCAATAATAAAAATAAAAACGAGATAGGTGAATAGAGTGTTTTTTTTGTTAACCGTTTATGAGACAGTCGTCTTTACCATTTGACTAATTCGGTCAGTGACCGAATATAGGAATCGAACCTATATAATTTACGAAGTAACTCTATTCTGACTACGTTTTTAATATCTTTGGGAGGAAACTGAGAAGGTAAATAACCCTTTCGGGTCTCGGTGGGAATTGAACCCACAACCTATTGTACCAAAAACAATCGTTCTAACCAAGTGAACTACGAAGTAACCTTCATCATCACTACCCAAGGCTATAAAAAAAATGGAGGAAAGTGGGGAGTGTATATTTGTTGTTTTTCCTTATAATTTACGAAGTAACACTCCCCTCACTACCATTTTATTTTTTAAATCTCTACTTTACGAATCTTTTCAAGATGGTAAGTAGGGTTGAATTCTGATTTTGCAATGTCGTCAAACATTCCGTAACCATAACCATAATAATATCTTACTTTTGGTCCTGCAATTGCCATAGTTCCGTAAGAAGCCAAGTCAATTGAGTATACGTATGGGTCACCAACCTTTTCAACATAACTTGTATATCTACTGTATGTAGAACCCATGTTACATTCGTTGTCAGACAAGATGAACACACGGTCATACTTTCTTCCTGAACGTTCTGCTAACACCCAAGCTCTTGATAGGTCCGTTCCACCCATGTCTCTTTGAACAGTTTTTGCCAATGAGAACACATCTGAGTTTGTGTTGTAGTTCACATATTCTGAATTTGAACCGAAACGAATCACATCAGCATTTGTCGCTTTCGCGATTGTCATACCGATTAATGACGCTTTGTCCATACAAGTAGAAGTATAACGAGTTTTTCTGTTAGGGTCAACTACTCTCGTTCCCATTGAACCCGACATGTCAATCATAACAAGGTTGTTACCTGTTAACAATTCTGCCAAGTTTGGAAGTGCCTTCTCATAACCTGTTAACAACGCCTTTGAGATTTTTCTTGCGTTTGAGTCGTTGAACTCCGCATTTAATACCTCGTTAGCCATGTCAAGTTGGTATGGCATAATCTTCCCTTTTAGGATTTCCTCACCATTAGAGATTAGTTCACACAACTTATCAATCGTCTTAGTGTCAGGTTTGTTTGTAAGAATGTTACGAATATTACGGATTGACGCCAAAATACCTAATTTATTCTCAGTTAATAAACCTTTCCAATTTTCAGACTTCGCTTCAGTCAAAACAACTTTCGCTTCAGTTTCAGAAAGTTTCCCTTCTTTAACCGCTTTCGCCACGATTTGTCCTGCTTCAGATTGTGCAACCTCCCACGTATCCGCAGATACGTTGTAACCTTTCATGATAGCCTCAAACGCAGATACTTTTTTACCTTCGTAATCAACCACCGCTTTTGAGTTACTTGGGTTAGGGTGAACCAAGTTGATAATGTCCAATACTGAACTTTTATATTTCAATAGAGAATAAGTATCCATTACTTCTAATGAACTACGGAATCCTCTCTTCATCGCGTTTGTGATACTTGAATCGTTAAGAGCCGTGAAACAAGCGGTAATCTCACTCATATCATCAGGACGGAAGATTAATCCACCTTTTTTCTCTTTCTTATTCCAAGGACCATAGAATCTCTTAGAGAAATCTTTTCCACTTAAGTATGGTGCCAAATAAACTGACGCCAAGTGGTTAATACTTCTCATACCTTCACCAAGACAACGAGAGTATACGATACACTGTGCTGCGAAGTAAGGGTCTTCTTTACCACACACATCAATCAATGACTTCAACTCCTTCATAGTGTCGCTCTCAGAACGGTAATATTGGTTTTCCAATTTTGAAGTGTTCAATAGAGAGATTAGTCTCAACCAATTATCAATTGAATATGCTTCGAATCCTTGAAGGTTTTTAGTATTTGGTTTTTTAATAGACTTAGCACTTACTAAGTTTTCTTTTGGGGACATTTTTCCCACTTTTTCTTTTAAATCTGAATTTCTAAATTTACTCATGTCAATACGTTTTTTTACGATTATGATATAACTATAGGTGGTTTTTCTAAGAAGTCAAATCGAGAATCAAACTTTTGTTATAGAAAACTCATGTCCCGTAAAATTTGAAAGGTATTCAGATAGATTGAAACCTGATGGGTGAGTACCAATCGGAGTATCTACCATATTATCATCTTCTTTATCCTTATAACGAGCGTCTATGAATATTGCTGGTAAATCTTTAACCCACTCATTATTTTCATTTAATTGATTTCTTTCAAGGACTTCATACGAAATAATATCTATCTTAACCTCAGGAAAGATAGTACCAAACATTTTTTCTACAAATTCACGTTTCAT
>Ga0222712_10005976_pt1 | contig 12137 bp, 6 predicted proteins | sample C33_657DmetaG_FD_165043 | JGI IMG/M metagenome (GOLD analysis project Ga0222712, IMG submission 165043) | Estuarine water microbial communities from San Francisco Bay, California, United States - C33_657D | ecosystem: Environmental > Aquatic > Marine > Unclassified | place: USA: California...
GTTTCGCATACATCAAATTTTCAAGTGCCAGTGGTTCTGGTGCAGAAGCATACGTAAGTCTTGGTTCGCCAGATTCCAGCGCAGTGCAAGAAGACGTTGAAAACGCAGCAACCCCAGGAACTGTTGATCGTATCGAAATTATCAATTCTGGTATCGATTATATTGATGGTGATGCGTCAGTTTCTATTGTTGGTGATGGTTCAGGCGCAGAAGCAATTCTCGACATTGATCCAGATGATGGTGCGATTCTATCAGTAACAATCACAAACCAAGGTTCAGGTTATACCTTCGCCGAAGTTACTGTTGATGGTGCTGAAGGGACTGGCGCTTCATTAATTGCAGTATTGTCTCCGAAAGCAGGGCATGGCGCGAACGCACAAAAAGAACTATTCGCGACAAATCTTGGATTCTCAGTCAATCTGACAAACGATTCTGCCGATCTATTTTTAAACAATGATTTTAGACAAATCGGCGTTGTTAAAAATCCTTTGATTTTTGACAGTAATCTCAATTTCCAAGATTCAACTGGAACTTGTTGTTATGTAATCGATGTGGACGATCCTGAGAGTTATGAGATGGATGACATAATTACTACCGACAGTGGCGGTAGATTTCTTGTTGTTCAGAAAGTCGACTTAGATGAAGATGGAACTGTGGAAAGTATTTACCTTCTTCCAATTATTCCAATTATAACATCATCGAGCGAATTGACTAATGATACGCAATCGTTGACTGGATTGACAATAAATAGTGTTAATGAACCAGAAGTTGACGGTAAGACAGGCGAAATTATCTATCTTGATAACAGAGAATTTATCGTTCGTCAACAGGATCAAGTAGAGAAAATTAGAGCAATTCTAAAATTTTAAGAGAGAAATAAAATATGGCACTGAATTTAAATGTATCACCATATTATGATGATTTTGATGATGCAAAGAATTTCAACCGAGTCCTGTTTAAACCTGGATATGCTGTTCAGGCACGCGAACTTACGCAACTGCAGACTCTGCTGCAATCTCAGATCGGCAAATTCGGCGACCATATCTTCAAGAACGGTTCTGTAGTACAGGGGTGCGAGTTTAAACTTGACTCTGCCAGAGCGTTCGTCAAAATCCTTGATACTGATGCAGGATCTGCATCAGTAAGTAATGACCTGCTCGTAAATTATGTTGGTGACACTGTAACTGGTAGTACTTCTGGTATCACTGCTGTCATTTTAGATACTGCTACAGGAACTGCTGCAGAATCACCTGACATGAAGACGCTTTATCTTCGCTACACCAGTGGTGATGGAGAAACTACTGCGGTCCACTTTACTGGCGGTGAAACACTCACTGTTACTTCAACGAACAGCGGAAGAAACGGCGATACATTCGTAGTAGACTCTGCGTATGATCAGGCAGAACCAACAAACAGTTACTGGGGTCTTGCTTCGGCGCTTACTGTTGATGATGGTATTGTTTACCTTGACGGTAAGTTCGTAAACCACGAAACGCAAACAATCATTCTCTCCAAGTATTCAAACCTTCCTTCTGTTAAGGTTGGATTTCAACTAGCAGAAACTACTGTTTCCTCTGAAGATGACCAGACATTACTTGATCCAGCGCAGGGATCGTTCAACTATGCTGCTCCTGGCGCAGACAGATACAAGGTAACAACAACCCTTGTTAAATATGACACGGGAGAAACCCTGCCCGCAACGTTCAGTCAACTCGTTGATATTGTTAATGGTGAAATTCAAAGAACATACACTGCAAACATCTACGGCGAGCTTGGCAAAAACATGGCAAGACGCACATATGATGAATCGGGCAACTATGCAGTCAGACAATTCCCTGTTCTTATCAAAGAGCATTTGAACGTAGATGGTAACAACGGTCTTAAGGAATTAAATGCCACTGATCCAGAACGTGGTGGTGACGCAGATCTTCTTGCTATCGGTCTCGAAGCAGGTAAGGCATATGTTCGTGGTTTCGAGCATGAAACTTTCCAAACAGAATACGTCGTAGTTCCAAAAGGTCTTACAACAGTTTCTGTTCAGGAATCCTCGATCAGCACTGCATATGGTAACTATATTCTAGTTGATGAATTCTGTGGTCTGTGGGATCTTAATGGTGGCGATCGCGTAAGTCTGAGAAGTGCTGCACAAGGCGCTGTTACTGATGGAACTTTCTCTGCTGCAGTTGCTCCAGGATCCCAAGTTGGTACTGCTCGCGTAAAACAAATTGTCTATCAGTCTGGAACTGCGGGTGCTGCTGCGGCAGAATATAGATTATATCTCTACGATATTCAAATGTCAAGCGGCGATTTTAAAGACGTTCGTGGTATTTACTACAACGACGCGACTGCTGATGGTCATGCCGACGTAGTTTTGACTGGTGGTAATGCTGTTCTACAGGAAACAAGTTTCAACAGATCTCTATACAGACTTCCATCAAGAGCAACGAAGACTATTGCTCCAAATTCTGTTTACGACAACTCGTTTATCTACACCAAAGAATTCGATGGGGAACTTAACGCAAACGGTCAGGTAACAATTACTCTGAGTGGTGACGAAACATTCCCATATGATTCATTTACTGCAACAATCATCAAAAATAACTTTACCATGATGATGAAAGAAGCAGCGACAATCAACTCGGTTTCGAGACCGATTGGTTCAGTGCTTGATCTTACTGGCGCTACATTCACAAAGAACTCATCACAGTCAATCACAATTGATCTTACTGGTGGCGTAACTTCTGCTCCAAAGCAAGTTAAACTATATGTCAACGTCCAATCAGCGAACGCTCAACCTGTTCTAAAGGTTCTTCGTGAAGATCGTTATGTAATCGTTAATACGAATACTCACCCATCAACAAGCGGCGGGACATATTCGCTCGGTCTTTCTGACATTTATCAAATCAAGAATATCTTCATTGGCGCACATACTGATTCCGATTCGGCAGTAGTTGCTGCAGGAAATGATGTTGCTTCTTCGTTTACTCTTGATAATGGTCAACGAGATAACGAATATCGTAACGCCAAGATTGTAAAGAAAGCATCTGGTCCTTCTCTGATAGACAAGAAACTTGTAATTAAGTTAGACTACTTCACGCACGACGGTTCCTCTGCAGATGGAACATTCTTTACGGTAGACTCATATCCAATTGATGATACTGGTGCTACTGCTGCGACGATTAAAACTCAGGATATTCCTGTTTACATTTCACCGATTACAGGTGAATCGTTTGATCTTCGCGACACCCTAGACTTCCGTGTTCGTTATTCTGATTCTGCAGCAAACTCTACGACTGTTGGTAGTGCCTCAACGAATCCAACGGAGAGTACAACTATCACAGCACCATCTATTGGTATCACGAATCCAGTTCCAACTGAACAGTTTATTACTGATCTGGAATATTATCTTGGAAGAACCGACAGACTTATCATTGACTCCGAGGGTATCTTCAGTTCTATCTACGGGACTCCTTCACTAGCACCATTGACACCAGCAGAACCTGAAAATGCGATGTCGCTGGCGATCATTAATATTCCTCCGTATCCATCGCTTGCACCAAATGTTGCCAAGACTGTTAATCGCCCAGACTATGGCGTAACATTCCGTGCTATCGATAATCGCCGTTACACAATGCGCGACATCGGCGTTCTGGAACAGCGTATCAATCGTCTTGAGTATTACACTTCGCTATCTCTGCTTGAAAAGGCAGCGAGCGATCTTTCTATCCCTGACGGATCTGGTCTCGATCGCTTCAAGAATGGTATTCTTGTTGATGCGTTCACAGGACACAACGTTGGTAACGTCTTTGATTCTGCATATCATATCTCTATCGATCCATCGAAGAAAGAGATGCGTCCTTTCTTCTATCTAGAAAATATTGATATTGGTTATGACTCGGATAGTTCAACCAATGTCTATAAGACAGGCGATCTGATCACTCTACCATATACAAACGTAGAGATGACCAAAAATCCTTCTGCTTCCAAACCAAGAAATTGCGTCGGCGAGTTACTATTCAATTACATCGGAAATATGGAACTAGATCCACCAGTTGATAACTGGACGGATACCGCACAACTACCAGATGTTAGCGTAAACTTCGACGGTAATTATGATGCTTGGGAAAACTTGTCAGATGCTTGGGGCACTCAATGGGGTAACTGGCAGGATGTTGTAACTGGAAGAACTGCGGTAGGGCAGTCGTCAGAAACTGTTGCAGGTAACACTACTCTGAGTGGTGATCTTTTGCTACAGCAACAAACGCAAGTTGTTACAACAACAATCCAGCAAAGACAAACTCGTCAGGGCGTATCTCTATCAGTTACACCTGAAACGCAATCACAAAGAACTGGCGCTCGAGTAACTAATACTTCGATCATCCCGTTCATGCGTTCCGTAGTTGTTACGTTTATTGCGCAGAGACTAAAACCAAACACCAGAGTTTATCCATTCTTCGATGGTGTTGCAGTTGCTGAACATTGTCGTCCACTAGACTTTGATCCTGCGACGGACCAGAAACCAAACGATCCTGCTAGATATTCAACATATGCTGATGGTGATTATGGAGATCCGCTGATCACTAATGCGCAGGGTGTTTGCGTCGGTCAATTCAGAATTCCAGCAGCAACGTTCAGAACAGGCGATAAGAACTTCCGTCTCTGTGATGACCAATTCAACCGTGATGCGTTCATTACCACGGCATCTACCAAGACTTGGTCAGCAAACGGACTTTCGCAGAACGTTCAAGATACTGTTGTTTCAACCAGAGTTGCTAATGTCGAATTATCATCAGTATCAGATTCTAGATCGGTATTCGAAACCGAACGAACTGAAAATAGAATTGCTGATAGGCAAGTTGGTGTAATCGAAAGAACAGTTAACAATACGTTCACAACTGTTAACAATATTACCAACATTGATAACACAGTAACTAATACTACTGTCATCAATAATACCAACGTGACGCAAGTAATTTCTGATCCTCCTGTAATTACAGAAGATCCTGTAGTAGATCCTCCGCGTGAAGTCGTGGTTGTAGAAACACCAACACCAGATCCATGTGCACCAGTGGAAACTTGCTGGGAAGCATCAACAATCGATTTAGAATTGGGTGGATTTGATGTTACATTTGGCGGCAGCAGAACTCCTATAACAATTGCTGCAGGTTGTAACACGATTAATCCTTGCGCGCAACCTGCTCGTGGAAGAGATCCAATCGCACAAACTTTCTATGTTGAAGGTATGCCGTTTGGTTGCTATGTAACAAATCTTGACATCTATTTCAGAACAAAATCATCATCTGCACCAATCACTCTACAGGTCCGCGAAGTTGTAAATGGTTATCCTGGTAACAAGGTAATTCCGTTTGGCGAAGTTACATTGAATCCTTCTGCCGTTTCGGTAAGTGAAACTGCTGCAACAGCAACAACTTTCACATTCCCGTCACCAGTATATCTGCAAAACAATACTGAATATTGCTTTGTGTTACTTCCTGCTGGTAACAATCCAGATTACAATATCTGGGTGTCGGAACTTGGCGAAAACGAACTCGGAACTCAGAATAGAATTTCTGAACAACCACATATCGGTGTTCTATTTACCTCTGCAAACAACAGATCGTGGACTGCATGGCAGAAAGAAGATATTAAGTTTACTCTTCGTCGCGCAGACTTTTCTATTAATACTGTCGGTTCGGTTGTAATGCGTAACATGAACGTTGATTATCTGAAATTTGATTCGTTCTCTGACGGTAACTTTGCTGCAGGCGATACTGTTCATGGGTTTACCTTCACAATCTCAAACCCAGGAAGCGGATATACAAACGGAACTATTTCGCACACTCTATCAGGCGGTGGAGCAACAACTAATGCTACAGTTGACGTAACAATCGCAGGTGGTCTAGTTACCGATGTAGTTGTTACGGATCCAGGAGCAGGATACACAAGCAATCCGACTCTGACAATCTCTAGTGGTGGTGGATCCAGCGCCGTAGTTACCGTTGTTCTCAATACAGGATTCGTAAAACAATACGATACTCTATATAATGTCGGTAAGTTGCTGATCACCAAGGGTTCATTTACTGCTACTGACATTGTTGGTAATGGAACTACATATGCTGAAATCACTGAAGTCGAGAATAAGCAATTGAACGTTCTAGAAACCAACATCGGGTTTATTGATCATACTCCTGCGACAGTTTCTTGGTCAGTCGCACCAACTGCAACAGGTGCTGGTGCTGGTGGAACTACCTACGAAGGTTTCAACGTCGGTCAGGAGCATGAATTAACATACGAAGCACAGGTATATTCCTACTCGAATGAACAAGCAGATCTTGGTGGAGATAAATCTCTGACAGTAAGAGCAGGTATGGTAACACAAACATCTACTGTTTCGCCTGTTATTGATACCAGAAAATGTTCCATCATCGCAGTTGCGAATGATGTAAACAATCTTACTACGAATGAAGATGGTAACAATGGTTCTGCTGCCTCGAAGTATATTTCGCGCCGTGTTGTGCTTGATGACGGACAAGACGCAGAAGATCTGAAGGTTTATCTGAGCAACAAGATTCCAACAGGATGCGACGTAAAGGTTTATGGTAGATTCCAAGAATCAACCGATTCCTCGAACTTTGACGATCTTGATTGGATCGAGTTGGAGTTAACAAACTCTCCTCTTGATAGCGCATCAAAGTCAGGTTTTGTTGAGTATGAATATACAATTCCTGCGGCAAATAAAAATGGCAGTGACGTTTTCGAATATACTGTTGGAAGCGCGACCTTCACTGGATATAAAACGTTCGCAGTAAAGATTGTTCCTCTTTCGTCAAACAGTTCTGTCGTTCCTCGTGTAAGAGAACTAAGAGCGATTGCGTTGCAGGTATAATATGTCAACTAAAATCAAACTAACAGACACAAACAAATACGAAAGGGATAGTCATTCGAAGGCAATACTTTCGAATGACCTTCCTGCCTTAACAGCGTATAAGGCGCGTAAAAAACACATGATGCAAATTGAATCATATGGTGACGATATAAATAATCTTAAGAATGAGATGATTGAGATTAAAAACTTACTAACACAAATTCTACAGAAACAAGGATAAAAAAGCATGAGCACTCTTACCCTTAGATCTGTAAAGGGGACTCCGCTGACAAATACTGAGGTTGATGACAACTTCAGCAATTTGAATTCAGATAAGTATCAATCGGGTGATAGTCCTTCTTTTGCAGATTTGACAATAACAGGCAGTCTTACCACTTCCGTCGCTGGCACAGTTACTGCTGCTGGATCGACTCAAGGTGATGCCACTGCACTAACTAAAACAGTCAATATTGTTACAACAGCAACATCAAGTCAGGGCGTAAAACTTCCTACTGCTGCTGCAGGTATCAATATTAAAGTTGTTAACACAACTTCAGTTACCATCGTGGTATATCCAAATACATCAGACGTTATTGACGGTGGAACTGTCAACGCTGGTGTCAATTTGGCACCATATTCATCAGTTGAATTGGTCGCGCAGGATACTCAAGACTGGTATCGTGTAACAAATCTCATTGTTTATGACTCAAGCGGTAACAGGCTAAACTAATAATGAATCCTCTAAAGGTCAAGGCAACAGGGTCCCCAATCACTTCTGCAAACATCAGCGGTTTGCAGACCATGACCGATGCTGAGGTAAAAAATTATATTGCCAATGTTATCACAGAAAAATTCGCAGCAACTACGAGCGGTGCTGGTACTGCTGAAATAAACATTACTCCGAATAATACTGGTGCTGGTGTATCAATTGGTAATTTCGTTGATACAAACAGAAATGAATCAATCGGAACTCACCCTGCTACGGGTTCAGTTACGACTACCACATTTTATGCAAAGCAAGTTGATACACTTGAAACTGAGAACATATCAAATAGACCAGTTGCATGGGATTCTCACATCGAGCAAATGTCAGACGGTGATATTGATGGTGTCATGGATCTTTGCATTGAGGCAATGGTTTCTGAATCTAGTTATACTGCAGGACAATACAAACTACAAGCAACTGCTCCGTCGGGTGGAACATGGGTTTCGCGTTATACGTTGACTGACATTGCACTTGGCGGAAATACAGTAACGTATCTGTGGCAAAAAACAGTTGCCTCGTCGTCACCAAATTCTGATTATACTCCATTGCGCCTTTTCAACGGCAGCAACTGCAAACAGATGACTGAATCTGAAATTGAGCAGATGCTACCAAACTTCCGCAACAGAATCATTGATACTGGAATCGGTACATATAAAATCCAATCGTCTGCGCCATCTGGTGGCACTTGGGTTCAAATGGGTAATGAGTTCTCGGATACTCGCGAGCAGGTTTCTCCGCAAAATTATGCAGGAAATTATAGTGGTAACTTCACAGGTAATTATTCCGGTACTTATACTGGTGGTGCATCTTACAGCGGAACATACTCGAGTTCATTTTCTAATACGCAAAATTACACTAGTAACTTTTCTGGTAGTTATACCGGAACTGCAGGTTATGCGGGATTCTTCTCTGGTGCTGGTAATTTTGCTGGACCAACATACACTGGACCTCTGGGTCCACTGATCGGGTATTCTGGTACTTATACTGGTTCGCCATTCTACTCGGCATTTTATTCTGGACCAGGACCAAATTATTCATCTAATTTCGCTGGTTCTTACTCTGGTTCCAGAAACTATGCTGGTTCTTATCTTGGTCCAGGACCAGGATATTCTGGACCTGTATCTTACTCTGGTTCCAGAAACTACGCTGGTTTTTATGGCGGTAGTTATGCTAATAATTTCACAGGTCCAGGAGGAAGTTTCGCTGGTCCGACATATGGTGGCGGAACTACATTCTTTGCTGGAGGATATGCTGGTTACTTTTTAGGACCAGCAAACTTTGGCGGTCCAATACGATATGCAGATGTGATACGACCAGATCCATACAGTGGACTACAGACCTACAATGCTGCCTATCAAGCATTTTACAGCGGAACTCAAACTTATTCTAATTTCTTCGTAGGGTTTTATTCAGGACCTGTCCCAGGATACTCTACTACATATACTGGTGTAGAATACTACACAGGTTACTTCACAGGAACATATGCTGGTTCTAGAAACTACGCTGGAAATTATGTAGGTACGGGCGGCACTTTCGCTACACCAACGTTTTATTCTGGTTCCAGAAACTATGCTGGTTCGTATCTTGGACCTTCGTATACTGGGTACTTCTCGTCATCGACTTTCTATCAGGGGCAAGCATACGGAACTTCCTATACAGGAAATTACAATGGTTTTGTTCCGCCTGTTCCATATACTGGGTATTTCTCAGGACCAGGAGGATCGTATACTGGTTACTTCACAGGTCCAGCAAACTATACGGGCAACTATCTTGGCACCTTCTCTACAACAACAAACTATACTGGTAACTTCACAGGTAACTATGGTGGGTCGGGGAATTACTCAGGAACTTACGCTGGGACGTATATAAATACCTTTACTGGCAATTATAGTGGCGCGACAATTCAAGCGACTAAAGATACAGTTTCAACAGTTAAGTTGTGGATTAGGACTGCATAAAAAATGGTATTGAGAAACAAATCTTCGGCAACACCTGTTTCTTCCTCAAACTGGCAAGGTTTGCAGGCGATGTCTGTCGCCGAGATTAAGAACTATATTGCACAAACTTTAACTGTTTCATTTGGGGCAAACTCCGATGGTACTGGTACTGGCGAACTTAACATCACAACAAACAACACTGGTTCAGGTACTGCGATCGGAACCTTTGCTGACACTGATCGCCAAGAAGCAACAGGCACTCACCCTGCTACTGGTGCATTTGATACAGTTACATACTACGCAAAACAGGTATCTGCTGCTGCGACAGAAAGTATTACGAATCGCCCAGTAAAATATGATGGCGGTATTCGTGAAATGTCTGACGGTCAAATCGATACCGAAATTCTGGACTATGCAATTAATGCGATGGTTTCTGAGACCTCATATACTGCAGGGCAATATCGCCTGCAGGGTTCTGCTCCTGCTGGTGGAACATGGGTTGCTCGTTACACATTAACCGATGTTGCTAATGGCGGTAATACCACAACATATCTTTGGCAGAAAACTGCTGCTACCTCTCTCTCGGATTCGAATCTACGTCCACTGAAACTGATCAACACAAAAGATGTCAAGGAAATGTCATCTTCTGAAATTCTCCAGATGCTACCAAGTTTCAGAAATAGAATTATTGATAGTAGTCTAGGCACATATAAGATTCAAGCAAGCGCACCAGTTGGCGGCACTTGGGTTCAAATGGGTGATGAGTTTGCGGATACTCGCGAACAAGTAACCCCACAGAATTACGCAGGTAACTATGTCGGGACTTACGCAGGAACTTTTGCTGGTTCGAGAAACTATACTGGAACATATGCTGGTGGTTATTCTGGTAGTTATGCCAACAACTTTAGTGGTGGTTACGTGGGTCCGGCAAACTATTCTGGAACATATACTGGAAACTTTACTGGAAATTACACGGGAACATATGCAGGTTCAAGAAACTATGCTGGTTCTTACGCAGGTAATTTCTCGGGCAACTATGTTGGTAACTATTCAGGTTCCAGAAACTATGCAGGTAACTATGTTGGTAACTATACAGGGTTCTATTCAAGAAACTTCTCTGGAACTTATACGCTGTTCTATGGTGGTTTCGTTGGTGGAAACTTTGTTGGTAACTATCTCGGAACCTTCTCGGGTAACTACGCAGGAACATACGCGGGTTCAAGAAACTATGCTGGCATTTATGCCGGAACGTATCTAGGAACATATACTGGATTCTTCTCGGGTTCGAGAAACTATGCAGGCAACTATGTTGGTAACTATTCCGGAACATATGCAGGCAACTTTACTGGATCCTATGCAGGAACTGCCACATATACGGGCAACTATCAGGGGTTCTTTACTGGAACTTATACAGGGTATTACTCAGGTTCAAGAACCTACTCTGGTAACTACGTTGGTAACTACTCAGGAACATATTCCGGAACATATTCTGGTGCAACTGTGATTGCAACCAAAGATACAGTATCAACCGTAAAACTTTGGGTTCGTACTGCATAAAACCCTTGACTTTTTATTGCAAAAGTAGTATACATAATATTAAGTAATGTACTTTTTTGGAGATTTGAATGACTACCAATCGCACAATTGAAAATCCTTATTGGGCAAATAAGGAAAAGCAACATGTCATCGCAGAATTTGTTTACCCAGATACTGGGAAACGAGTTACCGCATCAATCATGAACGATGGCACTAATCGCGACTTTGATGAATTGTTGAAGAAATATAGCATCGAACAGATCGATGCAAATACAAAGAAGCGTGTTGATGATCGCAACGAGCAAATCAAGCATAATATTGAACGACAAAAGGTTGATCGCACCCGAATGCAGCAGGAACAATTGTTCGCTGCCAAACTGGATGCATTTGAAATCGATAGCGTCAAGGCATCAAAGAATCGCGAACTGAAGTCGAAGATTCGTAAGGCAAAGAACATCATGGAAGTCACTGCATATACAGTGATGCTTCTACAGCAAGAAGAAGCGAATACTGCAATCGTCAAGGAAGCAGTCAGTGCCGAATAATGGATTCCTATATGTTGCTACTAGACGTAAAGGATACTACAGGGCAGCAAGAAACTCGGCGATTTCTCTAAAGGATTTTTTTCCTGATGCGCAAATTACATTCTTTACTCACGAAGAATGGGTGCAACCAGATGACTATGAAATCTTTGACAACGTAGTAACTGAAAATGTTCCTCGCGATAAGCGTGCCAAACTATGGGCGCTTGACCAAACTCCATATGATCTGACAGTCTACATGGACTGCGACACTGAAGTCGAACACGAGGATATTCAAAAAATCTTTGATCAGATTCCAGATGATGTTGATGTTCTCTTTACTGCGAATCGTCCGTATAATGCAGCGCTGACTAAGTTATCTGAAACTGAAGAGATGACTGAACACTGCGGTATTTTTGTTTATCGTAACAATTCACAGACTCTAAAACTTATGCGTGCTTGGTATGATGAATACTGGGAACAAAATAAACCTGACTGGGATCGGAAGCACT
>Ga0222712_10005977_pt1 | contig 12136 bp, 11 predicted proteins | sample C33_657DmetaG_FD_165043 | JGI IMG/M metagenome (GOLD analysis project Ga0222712, IMG submission 165043) | Estuarine water microbial communities from San Francisco Bay, California, United States - C33_657D | ecosystem: Environmental > Aquatic > Marine > Unclassified | place: USA: California...
ATTTTCACATTCCCCTCCAATGAAGAAGCCAGCACAATATAGATTTTCACAAATGAACAACGAGCTCCTATGCTGTTTGGCTAGTCCTGGTATTTTATCAGAGACCAAGTTTGTTTTTACAAATGATTATGAGATAAAAATACCCAGTACTTTATTTGTAGATAATAAAGGCACAACATTTAGAAAGATTTGCGATAATTACAAAGACTTCAATAATCATACATATTTAAAATTTAGAAAGATAGAACTTGACATCACAGTGGATTTCTTCATTCCATATTTTAAGTCATCAGAATTTCTTTGTATGAGCTGCAATAAATTACATAATGGTAAAACAAATAAATGTTGCCCTATGACCAACAACCCTATAAAATTGATTAAAGCTGAGTTGTATAAAATCGAAATTCCTAATGTGTTCGATATTCCAAATTCTATTATCAGATCACGCAATGAATTTGTAGACTTGCATTTTCCAGATATATTGTCTACAATGCTTATAAGATGAATAGGCATATAAAAAGTATTCGTATCAAAGATTTTCAAAACCACGAAGATACACATATGACATTTGCTCCAGGTTTGAATGTTATCACTGGATCTTCAGACAGTGGCAAATCCGCATTATTTCGTAGCTTGATGGCGGCTTATTTAGATGATTTCAGCAAATATCAAGTTAGAGAAGGCAAAAAAAATACAGAAATCTCTATTGAGTTTGTTAATGGCGACTATCTAAAGCGTACAAAAGGTGCTTTAAATGAGATTGAATACCAATATCATAATCAAGATTTAGTCAAACATACAAAATTTGCTAAAAACATTCCTCAAGACTATTTAGATTTTGTTGGAGTTATGCCGAAAACTTCAACTTCAGCTTTACCTTTTGCTGTGCAAGCAGAAAGATATTTTCTAATTCATTTAAGTGATGAAGCTATACCAAAAGAAATTTCAAAGCTTCTTGGAATTGATGATTTAGAAGATGCAGCATCTTTACTCAATTCAGAAAATACTAAAATTTCAGTTGACATAAAAAAACTTGTTTCAGAGATTGAAACAACAAAAAATAAATTAGAGCCTTTCCGAAATCTAGATGAAAGAATAGAAAAATTTAATGAACTGAAGAAACTTATAGAAGAATATGAAAATTTACAATCTGAAATTGATAAGACTGAAGAATTTAATGAAAGCTATATCAAGACATACAATCGATGTGTTGCTTGCATAAATGAAAAGGAAAAAAATGAAACTCTTGAGCTTTTTTACAATGAAAATATTCCTATCCTTACAAAACAATATAATGAAATTAAAGATGGTCTTTCTTTAATTGAAAATATATCTACCAAAGTAGCTCAATTCAAAGATGTAGATAAAAGATATAATCATTTTTTAGAAATTGCTGAAGGTGAGGTAGGGCAATTGATTCATGAATGTGATACATACCATTCGGAATTGATAGACATTCAAGACTTACAAACTAATATTGAAACCACTGCTCTTGACATAAATTCAATTATTGAAAACATAGACAGACATAATAAAATTATTTCTGATTGTAATGATAAGATAGCTGAGCTTGAAGATTATGCTCGAGAACATTTTGAAAAATGTGAATCTTGTGGAAGATTCTGTACTTGTCAAAGATTATCATGAACAATTTAATTAAAAGAAATAAAGTAATGTTTATTGGTGATATTCACTTGATGGATAAGCAGCCTAAAAACAGACTTGATGATTACAGTTTAGCAATTAGAACCAAACTTATTGAATGCTTAACAATTGCTGAAGAAAGACAACTTGATGCTGTAGTTCTTCTTGGTGATTTATTTGAAGTTTATGAAGTAGGTCCTCTTCTTCGTAATCAGACATTGGATATTCTTAAGGGTGTTCCGAATGGCAATATACCTTGGTCATTTCCTATTTACATTTGTGTAGGAAATCATGATCTTGATAGTTCATCTAATCTTGAAAAAACAGCACTAGGAACTCTTATTGCTGCTGGTTATTTGGTCAAAACAGATTATGAGCCATATCTAGGAATTTCATTTGCTCATTATTCTCCAACATTAGATAGAGATATCAAGCAAGGTTATTTAACTACTTCTTCTGCAATTATTTGGGTTTGTCATGCATCTATTTCCACAAAGCTTGACCGATTTGGCGAATATGCTTATCTTTTTGAAGATACGCCACTTCACCCTAATACAAATCTAGTTATTTCTGGTCATATTCATCACGAAATGAAGCAAACTAGATCTGATGGCAAGCGATTCATCAATCCTGGAGCAATTAGTAGATATTCTGCATCTAGGGATAATTTAGAAAAAGATATTGAAATCTTAATTTTAGATTATACTTTAGATGGTGAAATTTTGGGCGAAGAATATTTAAAACTAAAATCTGCAAAACCATCAAGTGAAGTTTTTAAGATTGAAGAAATTAATGCTGCTAAAGATCTAAAGCAAAATACATTAGAATTTAAACTAAAAGTTGCTAATATGAGAACAGATACTTGGCATTTTACAACTTTGGATGATAAGTTAGCTGCTTTGAAGGCAAAAGCTGAAGATGCTAATATTAATAATGAAATTGCAAATATAGCAATTGAAGCTATCAGAAAGGTAAATCAAAAATGACATCTCAAGAAATTATGGATCAAATCGAATCTTTTAAGAAAAAGAAAAACAATGCTGAAGGTAAAATTCAAGTTCTTTCTGATCAACTTGAAAAGCTTAAGGTTGAATATGATGGTTTAGTTCAAACTTGTAAAGATAGCTATAATTGCAAACCTAAGGACCTTAAGAATCTAATTATAACTAAACAAAGTGAACTAGAAACTAAACTTCAAGAGCTGCAAGATAAAGTTGCCGAACTTGAAGGAGAGTAATCTTGGACATAGATAACATTAAACTTTTTTGCAGTAAGCTTGAAAGAGAACTAATTGCTCTTGAAATTGAGCGTGATGCTTTGCAAGCTTTACTAGATAAACAAGAAAGTAAAGTTGCAGAACTTGAAACACTAAAAAATAATAATAAAAATGCAAGTATTTTTATTCGTCAAATTGCTGCTGATACAAGAACTCAAGCTTTAGCTATAATTGAACAACTTGTAACTGCTGCTTTAAAACCTATTTTTGGTGAAGATTATGCTTTCTTTTTAGAATTGAAAGAGATTAGCACCAAAGAAAGCGAAAACACTGGGTTATTTACAATCTTTCCTTGCATTGAAAAATTACAAAATGGAAAACTTGTCAAGCATCCAGTTAGGGGCGGTAATGGTGGAGGAGTGCAAGAAATTGTCAGCATTCTTTTACGGATTGCTTTTGGACAATATAGTGGATATCAAGGCCCTTATATTTTTGATGAATCTTTGGGTGCAGTTTCAAAAGATTTTGTTTTCGAAAAATTGCTTATTTTTTTAGATTCATATATAAAGGAATTAGATTTGCAAATTATACACATCACTCACTCTCCTGAATTATTTTCGCAAATTTCAAGCATAAATTATCAAATTTTCAAAGAAAATGGTATGGCAAAAGCTAAACAAGTTTCACAAGATGATATAAAAGAGATGCAAAATATCAAAGTAAAAAAATCTCATGAAAACAGTTAATGATCCCACTTATGACTTTGTGAAAGGTATTTATATGCAACACGTTCCTCTACAATCTGAGTTGGTAAATCCATTTCAAGCTAATAAACGTCAGCGTAAAAAGCCTGTAGTTAAGACTCTCAAAGAAGCTCCAGAAGATCTTAAGGATTGGACTGCTAAGAATTTCACTGACTACTTCTTGAATGAATATAAGAAAGCATTTGATGGGGTCTATCGAGTCACTTACACATCTGACAATAAAATCATCAATATAATTGCTGATTTTATGGAAGACAATAAGCTAGACAAGAATGAATGGACCAAAAAATTTATTGATTGGTGCTTCATCAATAAGACAGTCATAATGCAAAGGTCAGGACATTTCTTACTTATGGAATTTCCTCACTATTTGAATCGTTATTATCAAGACGTAATCAACACTAGTAGCACCACTCCTCTTATTGATATATATGATGAAGTAAAGAATCTGGCAAAGCTTGGTAGGTCCAAGGAACTGTTTTCAAAATTTGGTATTCCTATAGTTTGTACTTATTATGCGAATACTCAAAATATTAGCAAAGAAGATTTTATCTCTGGATTGAATCAACTTTTCTTGACACTCTCTAAAGGTAATGCTGAAGAGAAGAAACTTATTGCTGATACTTTTCAAAAATCTGTATCAAGGTCTCCATATCTTCCTGAATTTGAAATGCTTGATTGGCGTGAAATTTTCGCTAAATACACGGCTAAATACAAGGAAGAAACCTGGTGGAGAGATGAAGATTATCCAGGTAATCCAAGATTTCAATTCGATAAGTTTATAAATGGACAGCAATCAAACAATAGATGAGATTGAGCTGCTTATAAGATCTAAAAGAACAGTCTTATATTTAGTATCTCAAGAAGAAAATAGAGTAATGTCAGCTTTGGAAAGTTTATGTTCCAAAGCTGATACTTCTTGGGATCTAATAAAATGGGACATTGTTTCTGGTCTTCATTCAACCTTCCCAGAATTCTTACCAGCAAAAGCATCTGATTGTGTTTTAGATCAAGAAGAAGTATTAAGCTGGTTTAAGAAACTTATAGTACCAAAGAATAAATTTTGTATTTTAGTACTGAAAGATTACAACAAATTTTTTGGCTCTGGAAATTATCGTGGACAAGTTGAAATCAAGGTTGTCCGTCAATTGAAGAACTTAAGCTTTGATTTTTCCACTGAGAACAAAGCAATAATTATTCTTTCTTCAACATTAGAACTCCCCGCAGATTTAGAAAAGTCTGTTCCTGTAATTGATTTTCCCCTTCCTAGTAAAGATGAAATAGCGGAAAAGATTACATATCTACTTGAAAAAGCATCTAAAAGACCTGATCTTGCTGCTAAATTTCAAACATCATATAACAAAGAAGAACTTGACAATGTAGTCAATTGTTTCAGAGGTTTGACCATATCTGAATGTGAGCAAGTTTGTACCTATTGTATGATCAAGCACACATCATTATTACCTGAATCAATTATCCAACAAAAGAAAGATATTATTCGTAAATCTGGCTTACTAGATTGGATTGATGACCCCACTGATATGAATAGTATTGGTGGTTTATCGGGTTTAAAGTCTTGGCTTGAAAAACGTAAAGATGCTTTTTCATTAGAAGCATTAGACTATGGATTACCAGCAAATCCCAAAGGCATATTGCTTGTAGGTATTCAAGGTGCTGGAAAATCTTTATTCGCCAAAGCGATATCATCATTTTGGAATTTCCCATTATTAAGACTTGATATGGGTAAAGTTTTTTCTGGTCTTGTTGGAAGTTCTGAACAAAATATGCGACAGGTTTTCAAGGTGGCTGAATCTGTTGCTCCCTGTATCCTTTGGTGTGATGAAATTGACAAGGGTATGTCTGGATCAAAAGCATCTAGCACTACTGATGGTGGAACAACATCAAGAGTTTTAGGCTCTTGGCTCACTTGGATGCAGGATAGAAAATCTCCAGTATTTGTTGTTGCTACTGCCAATGATGTTTCTTCCTTACCTCCAGAGTTATTAAGAAAAGGTAGATTTGATGAGATTTTCTTTGTTGATCTTCCTAAATTACTGGAAAGAAAAACTATATTCAAAATTCACCTTGAGAAAAGAAACAGAAATCCAAAGAATTTTAATCTAGAATTATTAGCAGATTTATCTGAAAGTTTTACAGGTGCAGAAATCGAAGCTGCCATTGAATCAGCCTTGTACGAAGCATTCAGCGACAACAAAAGAGAAATCATTACATCAGACATAGCAGACGCAATTAAAGATTCCGTTCCCATTTCTAAATTGATGAAAGAAGAGATACAATACTTGAGATCTTGGGCTAGTGAAAGAGCACGAAATGCATCCAGTAGCAATTCTGAAATTAAGAGATACAATGAGAACGAGGATGATTTGTAATGGCTGAACCTAATTTTGAAGATATATTGGGTCTAACTGATTTAAAAGAAAATTTACGGAATAGCGCTAGAAACCTTAGAATGAATAAAGGTATTGGCTGCGCTCTTTGTGATTATTCTGGATACACTACAAATTACAAAGGCAAATCTGTAATGTGTTCTTGTGAGAAAGAAAAATTTCTCAAAGAATTATATACTAAAGCCAATGTGCCAAGAGTTTATATTGGAAAAAGTCTTGATGACTGGAATATCCGTGCAGATGCTCATGGAAGAGATCTTGGCCTTGAATCTAAAACAAGTGAACGTGTTTTAGTTTTACTCAAGCATTTTGAAAAATATATGGTGGATATTGTCAACAATGACCCCCCAAATATTCGTCATACTGGAAATATCAGGACACCTCTCACCTCAATAATTTTCGATGGTAAAAATGGCAGTGGCAAAACATTTATTGGCGCTGTATTAGTTCAATCTGCTATCAAAAAAGGCTTGTCTGCTAAATATTATGATTGGACCGAAATTATTAGTATTTTAAGCGACTTTGACAAGAAAGATGAATTTGACAAGATGAATGAAGAATTCAAAAATCTTGATTTTATTGTAATTGATGGAATTGAACAATATAAGCAAACTCATCCACAATTCCCTCAAAACTTAGACAGAATTTCAAAATCAAGGGTAAACTCTGGCAAACCATATGTTTTATTAACTTATGGAACTTCAAACATTTCAACAGGGTCTGGTTGGGGTTCTTTACTTCGAAAATGTATTACTATAAGGTTGCCTAACGCAAGATGAAACTAGATCAACGTTCCTTAGAAATTATGTTTTTATCTTCCATCACCAAAAGTCAAAAGTGTATGGATAAGGCCCTTGCACGTCAGATTACCAAAGATCATTTTGTTCACATAGAACCAAATGATAATTCTTCGTACACTCAAAAAATGTATGATTTTATAATGAAATACTGGGAAAGAAGTGGTGGTAGCTTGCTCACTGGCTTCGTACTAGAATCTTCATTAAATGAAAGCAATATAAAAGATTTCACTAGGAGAAAATATATTTCTCTATGGGATGAAATTGAAAATTTTGACTTTAATGAGAATGATTTTCACGAAGTAACTACCTTACTGAAGAAGAATAAAGGTCTGCGTACTCTTACCAAAACTTTTGAATCATCCAATAGTCTGTTAGCAAATGGTGATCTTTCAAAAACTGTTGAAGCAATTCAAAAAGATCTTGATGATATTCAGGAAGAACTTTCTGAAAAATTCTCAGAGATTCAGAACTTTGATGTATCTAATAGTGCTGATTTCTTTAAAGCAGAATATGAGAAGCGCTTAACTCAACCTGAATTGTTCAAGGGTATTGAATGCGGAATAAGCAACATTGACTCTAAAACCTTTGGATGGATGCCTGGTCAAATTATTGTATTCCTTGCTCCTTCTTCTGGTGGTAAGAGTGTGATGCTATTAAATTCTGCTCTTCATGCTAATAAAGTTTGCAAGAAGAAAGTATTGTATCTTTCTTTTGAAATGAACTCTTGGCTCTGTTTACTCCGACACGTTTCATTAAACTTCGAAATTCCTTATGATCAAATCAAAGGTACAGATCTTTCTCCTGATGAAATGAAGACAATTTATGATGGATTGAAAAGTCAAGAGGATGGTCCATATTTTGAATATGATGTCAATATGGAAGATCCTACTCCTGAATATATTGATCAAAAAATTAGAGAATTGATTGCTACAAAGGGCAAGCCAGATCTTCTTGTTGTTGACTATATTGGAAATATGACTGTACGTAAAGCTGCTAATGGTGCTAAAGATTGGGAAAATCAATCTCAAGCAGTCAAGGGATTATTCTTGCTTGCTAAAAGATACAATATTCCAGTGCTTACAGCTCAACAGATTAACCGGGATACAATTAGGGATTCTCGTAAGTCAAAAGATGAAAAGAAATTTATGTCTTATGATCAGGCTGCTGCATCTGGTGGACAAAATCTTATGCACCTTTGTACTTATGCTATCGCTATGGAACCTAATCGTGAACATGGATATTGTATTCTTCATCCAGTAAAAATGCGTGATGCTTGGTTCAATCCATTTCCAGTTCGTATGAACAGAGAATATAATAAAGTTTCTGAATTGGATGATGAAGAGCAACAACAAATTTTAGCATTGCATGGTGTTGCTACAGGAAATACTGTTGTTAAGGAAGTTCCCAAAGAAACACGTCCTGATGGTAAGACTCCTATCAAACGTACTAAACAATCTGAAAATGCAGATGGTGTTGTAAATGAAATTGACGAAGAAGAAGAATTTGTTCCAGTAAATTTAGATGATAGTAGAGAGCTTTCAGTGCCTGATTGGTTGATTTATGAATAATACTAAAATTACCAGACAATTCATTGATAATTTAGTAAAATCAATCGATATTATAGAATTTATGGAGTCGGAATATGATTCTGACTTCATATTGTCCAAACACACTGATTGGGCAAATACAAGATGTCCTATGCCTGATCACGATGATGGCAATCCTTCTTTTGGTGTCAACACTAAAACAAATACCTACAATTGTTTTGGTTGTGGTGCTACTGGTGATCTAATTCAACTTGTTCAGGATGTTGAAGGATTGAACTTTGTAGAAGCTATACACAAACTATCTGTATTTGCTAAAATCGACATAGAAACTGTTGATTTTGATGTCAAGTATTTGATGAGAGAAGTTAGCAATACAATCAAGAAATATTTAGAAAAAGAGAACAATTCTAGCAATTATCCTGGCGGATTATCTGAAGTTGATTTCTTAATTTCTTTTTCAGAAAAGATAAAGAAATATGAGCGCATTAATAATTATCACCCAGAATTTATTTCTTGGACAGATGGTGTTTATAAGCAGATAGATGAAAACTTGCATAAAGAAAATTTTAAGAACTTAAATCTATTGTGGAAAAATTTCATTAAAGATGCAAAGATAAAGATGGGAGAGCTAAATGAACAGCATTGAAATAATTGAAAAACTAAAACAAACCTTCAATGATGCTCCTGACGAAATTCCAGTGAACATTCTTGTAAGTGGCAATTTAGCTAACAAAATTCATTTTATTCATCAGCTTATGTTGGCTGAAAATCCAGGATATACTGAGGAAGATGTTTACAAGTACATTTTCTGGTCTGGTGCAAATAAAATTTTAGAAGATCTAGCTAACAATGTCCAAAACGATAATCCTGAATCCTGAAGTTATAGCCCAAGTATTACAACACAATGAAGTGGATGTTTATATACTTTGGGCTATTTATAAATTAGTGGATATCAATAATTCAGGCATCGTTCCTCTCGAAGAAATAATCAACATAGCAAACAAAGTATTTCAGTATTCATCTACCTTCGTCTACAAAATTATTGACAAAGGTATTGACAAGTATTGGACTGCTCCTCATGGTAAGTTTGGTAAAAGGACTGTTTGCTTATTTTCTATCAACAGAATTATCAACCGTCTTAAGCCAGAAATTACTAGATCAAAACCTGTAGCAGTGCCTTTGTCTGCTCTTCAAAGTCAAAGCAAAAAAGTTGTCAAAGAACTCTTAATTTGTATTTTTGCTGCACGATATGAAGATGAAAGACCAGTGGCAATAAATACAATTTCTTTCTATACTGGACAGAGCGAATCTACAGTTAGAAATGCTATCAAAAACTGCAAATTTATTTCTGTAAAGCAAAATCTTGAAGTTGTTGATAAAACCCTTAAAAAGACGAAATTAGCCCTTACAAATGAACAAGCCCAAGAGTATAAGAAACTCAAGCTCATCCAAAAAAGTTGTTCTTACACTATCTGTAAACAAATCTCTAATTCTTATAGATTGCTGGAGTTTGATAGATTGCCTTTGCGAACTCGTCCAAAGGCACTGAAAATGATTGATAAGAGCCTAATTCTTAATTTAGAACCAAGGCATTATCACTTGAAAAATGGTAAACTCTATTCGAATAGCAATAAAGCAATTCTCTAAATCTGCAAGTGTATGACTATCTTTGATGGCGCTTGCGAAAGAGGCATATATGTGTAGTTCTAATAAAGATTTCGTTCATTTACATGCTCACACGCATTTCTCAATTCAAGATGCATTACCCACACCAGCTAAATATGCACTAAAAGCTCGTGAGATGGGTTTCAGAGCCACAGCAATCACAGACCACGGAAAGATGGGTGGTGCAGTTGAATTTGTTGAAGCCTGTCGTATGCAAGGCAATTTTGAGCCTATTAAGCCTATCATTGGCATTGAAGTGTATACCTGTGAAGATCGTTTTGATAAGAGTAAAACAGAAGATGGTAGACGTAGAAAATTAAACCACCTCACTCTTCTTGCTCAAAACGAAACAGGTTATAAGAATCTTCTTTCTCTTTCAGCTCTTGGCAATGATCCAGATGCTTTCTATTATTCTCCTCGTGTTGATTGGGGTTGTATTGAGAAACATTCCGAAGGTGTAATTGCTCTTTCTGGATGTCTTGCATCAGAACTTAATCAATCACTAATGCGAGAAGATATTAATCTTGCGAATAGTGTTGTAAATCGATTTAAGAATGTTTTTCAAGACCGATATTTCATTGAATTACAACATCATGGAATTGATGAACAAGCACACAATATGCCTTTTCTTTTAGATCTTGCTAATAAGTATGATCTGCCTGTAGTTGCATCTAACGACGTTCACTATCTTGATAAATTAGATTGGAAAATTCACGATGTCTTGATTCAAATGCGTGATCAAAGAGACAGCAGAACAGATAAGAAGAATGGTAAGAAAGAAGCTTATGGTAGTCATCAGTTTTATCTAAAGCCTCATGATGATATGCATAAGATTTTTGGGTCAAGTGTTCCTGATGCCTTAAAGAATTCTGTTCTTATTTCAGAAATGGTTGAGGATTTCTTTAAGTTAGATGTCCCACACTTACTTCCAGCTGCTCGTATTCCAAAAGACAACCAAGAATTTAATAATTTCTGGAAAACAAAACTTCCTCATCATAAAGCAAATGAAGCATATTTAGCTTTTCTTTGCATCACTGGTTTACGTCAAGCTAATTTATTCAATAATAATTATCTTTTACGTCTTGAAAGTGAATTACGTCAGATCTGGTACATGGGTGTAACTGACTACTTCTTGATTCAAAGAGAACTAGTTGAATTTATGAAGCACAAAGATATCCACTTTGGCATTCGTGGTTCAGGTGTTGGATCACTAGTAAACTTCTGTCTTGAGGTTTGCAATGTAGACCCAGTACGTTGGAACTTGATGTTTGAACGTTTTTTAAATCCTGGTCGTGGAACTCAATATAAAATAGATATATCTGAATTTCCTGTATCTCAATTTATCAATGAGTACGGAGATATGGATCAAATTCCTTACAGTAAGAAGTTAAGGAAGATCACCAAACAATGGCTAGAAGTATTTCCGGAAAATAAGAAATATGAGCCTGAGATTGAAAAAGAATTGTGGGTATTAGAGAATCAAGGTTTGTCATCGTATATCTACAATCTAGCAAAAATGGGAATTAAAGCAAAACATAATGATTCTCAACTTTGGACTGCTCATATTCTTGACATTACTGAAGAAATGCCAACTGATGGTTTGGTAATTTCTAAAGTTGCTGCCCTTCCTGACGTTGATACTGATATTGATGATTCTCGCCGTTCTGAAGTAATTGATTGGACTAAAGAAAGGTTTGGAGAAGATCACGTAGCACAAATTGGAACTTGGGGTAAATATGCTGCTAAAAACTCTGTTGTAGGATGTTTGAAAGCTTCTACAAGGTTCCAAGATACCTATCCGAATGATTTTCATAATCAGGCTCTTAAGATTTCCGCTCTTATTTCTAAAAAGCCAGGAACAACAATTGAAGAAACGATTCAAGAAAATGAAGAGTTTAAGCATTACTACAATCAGTGGCGTGAAGAATTAGACAGTGCCATTCAATTGGTTGGTACTTATTCTAATTTTGGTGTTCACGCTTCTGGTGTTCTTGTATCTTCTGAGCCAATTTATTTGAATGCGCCAATTGAAAACAGTAAGGGAAACTTGTGCTCTGCTTACGATATGAAGAATGTTGAGCGTGTTGGGTTG
>Ga0222712_10005978_pt1 | contig 12135 bp, 10 predicted proteins | sample C33_657DmetaG_FD_165043 | JGI IMG/M metagenome (GOLD analysis project Ga0222712, IMG submission 165043) | Estuarine water microbial communities from San Francisco Bay, California, United States - C33_657D | ecosystem: Environmental > Aquatic > Marine > Unclassified | place: USA: California...
GGCGGGGGGGGCGAAGTTCATCGGAACCTGGCGGGGATGGTCCAGCTGCTGCAGGCCGGCGTGCGCACGCCGGGGCGGGTCTCGCCGCTGATGGTCACGAGGTCGTGCCCGAGGCGCAGCAAGGGCGCCGTCGCCAGCGGTGTCGGCCATTGCCCGACCACCTTGGGTTCGCGCGTCTCGAGGTCGATGTACAGGATGTCGCGGGATTGGCCCGGGTGCTCGGCGGGGGGCTGGCCATAGCGCGAACCGTCGTCGCCGCCGACGAAGAAGAGGCCGGTGCCGGAGGCCACGCCCGGTCCGGCAGGCGCCGCGAGCGGCGTCGGCAGTCCGTGGAAGTCGGCGCCCTGCAACCGGCTGTTCGCGTGCAGCAGGTCGGCTTGGTAGGCCCGCGCGGGTTTGCCCGCTTGGGCGAAGAGGCCGCAACCACCCCCCCAGAGCAAGGTCGTCTCGTCCGCGCCGAACAACGGGAGGATCCTCGCCTGCGCGGGATCCTCCGCCGAGACCCGCCAGCCGTCCGCGGGCTGGTCGAGCCGCAGGCTGGCGACCGTGCCGAGCGCCGCGGTGGCGTCGGGCGAACGGCTGCCGCCGAGCAAGGCCAACGCGCCGTTGACCTCGGCGAAGCCGGCGTAGGCGCGCGGCTGGGGGAGGGCGGCGGCGAATTTCTCGCAGCGTCCATCGACCCCGATCCTCCAGACCGCGTCGAGGTGCCTGTCCGCGTCGGCCCCGCCCGCGACGATCAGGGAGCGACGATCCGGGCCGGCGCAGAAGGCGGCGTAGGCGATCGGCGTCGGCAGTTCGCCGACCTTGGTCCAGGCCCATTTGCCGGCGCCGTCCTGGCGGCAGAGGAAGATGTCGCGGTGGAAGACCTTGGCGCCGCCTTCCCACGGCGGCTTGCCGGGGAAGTTCGCGCCTCCGGCGGCGAGGATCGCCTCGCGCCCTTCGCCATCGCGGACCACGGCCGCCATCATCCCGGCCCGGCCCTTCGGATCGGGGATGTCGGGGAGTTCCAGCGCCCGCAAGGCCGCGACCCCGAGCAGGAGGCAGGCTTGGTATGCGCGCAACAAGGTCATGGTCGCCGGGGGTGCGCCTTGATTAACGCCCCGTCCGGCCCATCGCCAGCCCAACCTTACTCCGCGCGGATGAGCCAGCCTTCGGTCGAACGCATGCAGGGACGGATCTCCCCGTTTACGACCGCAAACCCGCTATTCCATTTCGCGCAACCCGTGGTCACGAGGGCGCTGGAGCCCTCGCCCAGCGCGGTCCACGCGTCGGCCACCGGGTCGTAGCCCAGGATCTCCTTGGTGAAACCGGGATGCTTCAGCGGCTCGACCTTGCCGGCGAGCTTGCCGTCGTCGCCGCCGACCACGAGGAACTTGCCGTCGAGCGACGGGCACGGGCTGGGCGCGGCGGCCGCCGGGCGGGGCAACGCGGCCAGGCGCCGCCACTCCTTGCCGAGCGTGAAGGCGTGGCAATCCGTCAGGTACTCGCGTTCCGCGCCTTGGACGCCCGGGGCGAGCGCGACGCCGCCGAAAAGGTAGAAGGTGTCCTTGGTGCCCGCCGATTGGGCGAGCATGCGGCCGGCGCCGGTGCAGAGCGGGAGTTCCTTCCAGCCGGCGTTGAGGTTGGCCAGGTCCAGCGCGTAGGCGGTCGACGACGCGACCGTCGCGTCCGGACGTTCGGTCCCGCCGGCGACGATGACCTTGCTGCCGACGAGCGCGCCGGTGGCGTAGGCCAGCGGGCGGGGCAGGAAAGGGAAGGGGCGCACCTTGAGTTCGCCCTCCTCCAGGGCGAGCACGTAGCAGTCGGGGTAATGGCGGTGGGAGTCGGCCCCGCCGATCGTGAGCAGCCCCTGACGGATGGAGACGCCCACGCCATAACCGATCGGGCGGGGGAGCTGGCCGACCGTGGTCCATTTCTTGGAGCGCGTGGTCGCGAGGGCGAAGACCTGGTCGTGCCAGACCTTGGCGCCGCCTTCCCAAGCGGGTTTGGCCGGGAAGTTCGAGCCGCCCGCGCAGAGCAAGGATTCACCGGTGACGCCGAGGAAGGCGCCACCCACGCCCGGGGCGTTCGGGGTTTCAGGAAGTCGGGTCCAGCGCATGGTGGTCGGTCACTAGGAAGACAGGCTGGGCGAGGGTGTCCAGAGATTAGGCGATTTCCAAGGAAACACCTTGATTTCAGGCGCCATCCGCGACGTTCCAAGACCAGCGTCGGCCGACACCGATGAGGGCCCGGGCGACTTTTGTTTGACAGAGCGGCCGGGACCTTGCCTTGATTGGAGTCCTTTCGCACTGCCTGGTAGCTCAGCGGTAGAGCAGGTGACTGTTAATCACTTGGTCGCAGGTTCGATCCCTGCCCAGGCAGCCAGAAAGGACGCTTTACCCCCGGGAGCACCCCGGCGGAGGGCCTCCGCAACCTTCTCCTTGACCATGGAAGGGGTTGCGGGAGGATGCAGTCACCATGGGTCAACAGTACAACAAGGTCATCAAGCGTCGCCGTCGTCGCGCCTACCTCGAACGCCAGAAGGCGCGCATCAAGGCCGCCCGCTCCGCCGCCGGCAAGAAGAAGGCCAAGAAGTGAGCCGCGCGGTGGGCAGGACCTCGCTCGGGGTCGCGCTCGCCGCCCTGGTGCTCGTCGCCTGCGGCACCCCGCCGTCGGGCATCGCCTACGTCAACGAGCGCTTCCGCTCGGAGGCCGACGTCGCCCGCGCCTCCGAGGCCTTCTACGCCAAGGAACATCACGGCGGCGATGTCGTCTTCCGCACGCAGGAAAAGGTGCGCGAAGGCTATTACTTCTTCGTCAAGCTCGACCAGGTCCCCCCGGCCGATGGCCGGTTGATCCTCGAGGTCGTGCGCGAGGAGAACCGCCCGCCGGAGCGGTTCGACTTCTCCCTCAAGCTCCTGCCGCACGGCTGGTTCGGCGAATTCGTGCTGGGCCTCACCGGCAAGGACGGCGGCGGCTCGCCCGAATGGCGGCCCATCGCCTGGCGACTCTCGGTGACGGATGCGCAGGGCAAGGCTCTCGCGACGAAGCAGAGTTTCCTGTGGGGCACCCGGCGCGACCTCGGCGCGCGGTGAGCGCCATGGCGGCCGGCTGGAGCGATTGGCAGGCCCTGGGTCTGGCCCAGGACGTGCCCGCCGCCACGTTGGCCGAGCAGCTGGACGGCGGACAGGCTTTCCGCTGGCGGCGGGACGAGGCGGGCCGCTGGACCGGGGTCATCGGCGCGACCGTCGCGGCCGTGCGCGTCGGGCCGGCCGGTCTCGAGGCCCGCGTGCGCGGCCCGGCCGCCGCCGGGATCGAGACCCTGCGCGCCTACCTCGACGCGGCGGGCCTCCAGGCGGCCCTCGCCGCGGATCTGCCGTGGCGTTCCGACCTCGTCCTCGCCGAGGCCATGCGGCTGCACCCCGGCTTGCGCATCCTCCGCCAGCCGGCGCACGACGCGCTCATCGGCTTCCTTTGCAGCTCCAACAAACGCATCCTGCAGATCCGCGAGATGGTCGCGCGGCTGGCGCTCGAGCTGGGCGCGGATCTCGGCGAGGGCCACCATGCCCTGCCGGCCTGGGCGGTCCTGGCGGAGGCCCCGGACGCGACCTTGAAACGTTGCGCGCTCGGTTACCGCGCCGCGTTCCTGCGCGGCACCGCGCAGCGGCTCGCCGCCCGCCCGCGGTGGGCCGAGGAATTCGCGGCCCTGTCCACGCCGGAGCTGCTCGCCGAGTTGCGCGCGCTCCCCGGGGTCGGCCCGAAGGTGGCGGCGTGCGTGGCGCTGTTCGGTTTCGGCCGCCTGGAGAGTTTTCCCGTCGACACCTGGGTCGTGCAGGCCTTGGGCGGCGCCTACGGATTGCGCGGGTGGCCGGCGGACCGCCTCGAGGCCTTCGGACGGCTGCACTTCGGGCCGGCGGCCGGGTTGGCCCAGCAGTTCCTCTTCGCCGCCGCGCGGGCCGGACGACTCCCGGTCATGTCGCCGGTCCGCCCCACACCGTCCGCACGAGCGCGTCGGTGAGCGTCGCTTCCGGCGGGCCGTCGGCGATCAGGCGACCTTCCTCCAGGACCATGACCCGGGGGAAGGTCGCGGCCCAGGACGCGTCGTGCGTCGCCACGAGCACGGTCGCCCCGGCCTGCGCCCAGGCGCGCGCCGCCCGGTGGACGGTCGCCCGTCGCGCCTGGTCCAGCGCGGTGGTCGGTTCGTCGAGCAGCAGCAAGGCGCCGTAAGGTTCTTCCAAGGACGCGAAGACGCGGGCGAGGTGCGCCGCCTGGCGTTCGCCGCCCGACAGGCTCGCGAGCGTCCGGTCCGCGAGTCCCGTCAGCGCGAGGCGGTCGGCCCACTCCGCCCAGGCGGCCGGGCGCTCCGCCAGCGCGCCCAGTTCCGCGACGGTCTGGTCCCAGGCGCAGGAAGGGTGCTGCTCGACGTACAGGCGCCGCCGGGCCGCCGCGGCGGGCGGGGCCGTGCGCGGGTCCAGGCCGGTCGCGACGAGCGCGCCCGTCGCCCCGGGCAGGAGCCCGGCGGCGACCCGCAGCAAGGTCGTCTTGCCCGCGCCGTTGGCGCCCACGAGCGCGACCGCTTCGCCCGTCCGCAAGGTCAGGCCGACCCCGTCGAGCAGGCGCCGGCCGGCGTGTTCGTAGGCGAGGCGCCCGAGCTGGAGCACGACGTCAGCCATGGGGACGTCGGGCGATCCAGACGAAGAGCGGCGCGCCGATCAGCGCCATGACCGCGGCGGCCGAGAGCGGGGTGCCGGGCAGGGCGGCGCGCCCCACGGTGTCGGCGGTCAGGAGGAGCATCGCGCCGAGCGTCGCGGAGAGCGGCAGCACGAGCGCGTGCCGCGGCCCGACCAGGGCGCGCGCGAGGTGGGGCGCCAGCAGGCCGACGAAGGCCATCTGGCCGACGAGGCAGGTCGCGGCCGCCGCGGCCAGCGCGGTCAGGACGATCGCCCGGCGCCGCAGCCGGCGGAGGTCGCACCCCGCGGTCTGCGCGGCGGCCTCCCCCAGCGCGAGCAGGTCGAGCGGCCGCGCCAAGGCGAGGAGCAGCCCGCCGGCCAGGAGGCACAGCAGCGCGGGGCGCGCGATGAGTTCCGGCGACGCCATGCCGAGCCAGTCGCCGAAGCTGCCGTTGAGCAGGAGCTCGCGCGATTCCGGCGCGAGGTTGGCGATCAGCAAGGTGCCCGCGGCGGCGAAGGCGTTGAGGCCGAGCCCGGTGAGGAGCAGGCGCGCGGGCGGGCCGTCGCGCCCGAGGATCACCAGCAGCGCGGAGACCCCGAGCGCGCCCGCGAACGCGGCCGCCGGCAGGCACCAGGCGTGCGCCCAGGCGAACGCCGGGGCCCCGCCGAGCAGGACGGCCATCCCGAGGAGCGCGCCGCCGAAGACGCCGGTCAGCCCGGGGTCCGCGAGCGGGTTGCGGAAGAGTCCTTGCTGCGTCGCGCCCCCGATCCCGAGGGCCGCGCCCGCCGCGAGGGCCGCGACCACGCGGGGGAAGCGCAGGAGCGCGAGCGCCCCGCCTTCGCCGAAACCGACGCCGGCGGTGCCCACGGCGAGCGCGCCCGCGGCGAGGAGGCCGAGCAGCGCGGTGCCGCCGACGAGCGCGCCGCGGCCCAGCCTCATCGCCCGAGTTCCTTCAGGAGGCCTTCCAGCGTGTTGCGCCGCGGCGCGGCCGGCGTCGTCGGCGCCGCCCCTTGGGTCGGGTTGCCGGGTTGGTAGCTCGCCCCGGACTTGTAGCGTTCCACCGCGCCCTGGAGCTTCTCCATCACGTCCGAGTGGATGTCGTTGAGCGATCCTTTCACCTGGAAGGCGGGTCCCGCCGTCAGGCCGTCCGCCTCGGGCAGGCCGGAGCCGAAGCCGAGCAGGTTGAAGTACTCGGCGAACTCGCCGCCGCCCCGCAGCTTCGCGTCGAAGAGCATGGGCCAGTCCGCGAAGGCGACGCCGTCGCGCATCTGGATGCCGCCGTTCGCGGCGATGCTCAGGTCGCCGTTGCGCAGCTCGAAGTTCGTGAGCTTCAGCGTGCCGGTCGCCAGCCGCGAGGCCTTGAGCTCGAGGCGGTCGTAGCGGAAGTCGGCCAGCGCCTTCTGCAGCTTCGCGACGGCGGAGACCGCCGCGCCGATCTTGGCGATCTTCTCGCCCTGCTTCTGGTTCTTGTTCAGCGCGCCGGCGAGGATGGCCAGGCCGCCGAGGGTCTCGCCGACGTCGCTGACCTTGCCCGCCGTCAGCGCGGCGCCGCCGTTCTTGTCGCCGAACGAACGCAGGCGACCGCCGGCGGAGTTCAGCTCGGCGTCGACCGTCACGACGCCCGCCAGCTCGCCGAGGGTGCCGGCCACGCCGGTCGCCTTGGCCTTGGCCGCCGCTTTCCCGCGGATGAACTCCTGGGCGAACTCGCGGATGGCCGGGATGGTGTCGGCCACGGCGCCGAGCTCGAAGCCGTTCAGGATCACCGTGCCGTCGAGCACGTAGGGGCCGCCCACCGTGCCCGGCTTGAACTCCAGCTTCGCGCCGCCGCCGAGGGCGCCCTCGGCGAACGTGCCGCCCAGCTTGGCGATCTTCACCGCCTGGTCCTCGATCGTCGCCAGCAGCACGAAGTCCCGGGTGACGAGGCCCTTGAAGGTCGCCTGGGCGACGCGGAGCTCGACCGAGCCCGTCTGGCCGGCCCACGCGGGTCGGGTGTCCGGCTTCGGCTTGGCCGTCGCGGCGGGCTTGTCCTCGCCCGCCCGGGGCAGGAGCCCGAGCACGTCGTCGCCGTCGAGGTTGTCGAACCGCACCTTGCCCTGCCAGTCGGCGCGGGCGCCCGTGACGCGCTGGGTCAGCGTGAAACTTCCCGTCGTCAGGTTGGCGCACCGCAGGCGGACCTGGCCTTCGGCGGAGAGCCCGGCGCCTTCGGGCACGTACTTGCCCCGGACCTCGGCCGCCTTGATCTGCCCCGTGCCGTTCGTCGTCGTCACCTCGGTCACGTCGAGGCTGACGGTGATGCTGCCGTCGGTCGCCCGCGTCGCGGAAGCCTGGTAGTCGCCCGTGGCGATCACGCCGAGCGGGCCGGCGAAAGGTTGCTGCGCCAGGGCGCCGAGGCTGCCCGCGAGCTTCAGCGTCGTCGGCGCCTCGCCGAGGCCGAGCGAGAGGTCGCCCGCCGCGAGGACGCGGCCCTGATGCGTGAAGCGCGCCTGGCGGAAGCCGAGCACGGTGGCCTTCTCGCCGACCAGCAGGTCGAGGCTCGCCGCGAGGTCGCACGCCTTGACCCATTCCTTGCCCGCCCAGCTGACGCTGGTGCCGACGAACGCCAGCGACGCGCCTTCCGTGCGCACGAAGAGGCCTTCCGTGCGGAAGCCGACGACGAGGTCGGCCCGTTCCAGGTTGCCGCCGAGCTTGAGGCCGGGGACGAGGGCGGCCACGGATTCGAGGGGCAGGTTCGCGGCGGACGCCTCGAGGAGCACGCCGGTCGGCTTGGCCCCGCCGAGCACGAGCGGCTGGCGCAGCTTGACCTTGAGGAGGTCCGCCCCGCCGCGCGCGATCTTGGCGGTCGTCGCCGTGAGGGTCGGCTTCTCGCCGGCCGCCTGCGCGAGCGCCGCCTGCGCGACGACGCGGATCCCCGCCAGCTTGTCGCGCGGCAGGTCCTCCCAGCCGGGCTGGGCGGCGAGCTCGGCGATCCCGAGGTCGACGTCGGCCGTCGCGGACCACGCGCCGTCGGCGCCCGGACGGAAGATCAGCTCGCCCGAGGCCAGCGTGCCCGCCGCGGCGGCGACCTTGAACGGCGCGAGCCGGAGCGCCCCGTCCGCGGCCCGCAGGGGGATGTCGGCGTCGATCCCGCGCAGGAGCGTCCGGCCCGCGCGTTCCACGTCCAGTCCGCGGATCGCATGCGTCTTCACGGTGTCGATCGTCGGCTGACCTTTCGCGAGGGTGATGGTGGCCTCGCCGGTCCAGCGGCCCGCGGTGATCGCCAGGTCGGCGCCGGCGAGGAACGGCGCCAAGGTCACGAGGTTCGCGTCGGTGGCCTTGAGCCGGAGGGCGACGTCCTGCGGCAGCTTTCCCCGCGGGATGAGGATCGGTTGCTCGCTCGTCAGCTCGATGCCGTCGCCCGCGACCTGGAGCGTCCCGAGCACGAGGCTATCGGCCCGTTGCTCGACGCCGAAGGCGAGGGTCCAGGTCGAGGTCGTGCCCGCCGGGATGGATTTGGAGAAACGCGTGAGGTCGGCCCAGCTGGCCTGCAGGGGCTGACCCTTCCAGGAGTTGGCCTTCCATGTGCCCTGGGCGGCGGCGAACTCGCCGTAGACCCGGCCTTTCACCTGACAGTCGGGCAGGGCCTTCGAAAGGATGCCGAACTTCGTCGGGTCCACGTCGAGGGTGGCCGCGACCGCCGCCGTCTCGCCCGCCACGGCGATCTGCAACCGGGCCGCCGGCCGGCGGGCGGCGTCGCTCAGCGTGCCTTCCACGATGAGACCTTCCGTCCCGCCGGGCCGCTTGAACTCCCCGCCGAAATCGAGGGCGTCGAGGGCGCCCCGCCGCGCCTTGAGCTCGAGGCTCATGCTGCCGGCGGCCAACGGGCTCGTGTCCTTGGCCGTCACGGTCAACGTCGCTTCGCCGAGGGCGGCGGCCAGCGCGTCGACGCCGAGTCCCTTGGCCCCGAGCGTCTCCCGGAAGCTCGCCCCCAGCACGATGTCGGCCTGCGGTTTGGTCAGGTTCGTGCCGACCGCGAAGCCCGGCCAGGCCACGCCCGCGCGCACGTCGACCTTGCCCGCCGTGTCGAGCCCGTCGCCCGCGACGCTGAAACGCAGCAAGGTGCCATCGGCCAAGGTGACGCGTCCCGCGACCGCGTAGGGACCGAGGACGATCCGCGGCAGGACGGTCGGCGCGCCGGGCGCCGGGGGGGGCGTCGCCGCCGCCGCGGCCTGGCGGCGGCTGAGGTCGAGCTCGAGTCCCTTGGCCTCGAATTTCTCCACCGTGTAGGCGCCGAAGAGGCTGGCGAAGACCCCGACGTCACCGGTCACGCTCGTGGCCTTGAATTGCAGCCCGTCCGGCAGGGTGAGGTCGATGCCCTCGGCCGTGAACCGTCCATCGAGTTCGGCTTCGATCTTCGCGATGCCGCCTTGGATCTTGGCGTCGGCGAGGAGCGCCTTCACGCGGGCGCCGAGCGGTTCGGCGCGGAGTTGCGAGTCGGCCCAGAAAAGGGCTCCGCCGACGAGGAGGGCGAGGATGCCGAGGGACCAGAGGGTGAGACGAAGGGCGCGGGGCATGGGACTGGCCTTCACTCTGGCGCGGGCGTTTTGGCGGGCAACAAAAAGCCCGATGGAATCGCTTCCATCGGGCGCGAGGCGGACCGGGGATCGACCTCAGGGCTGGGTCGGGCCGTTGCCGGGGGCGGCGGGCGGCGGGGTCGGGTTCTGGCGACGGGTGGTCCGGCCGGCGGCCGCCTTCTTGCGGAGGAAGATCGCGCGGTTCGCGACCATCTCCTGGGCGACGGTCTCGCTGAAGTCCTCCAGGTTCATCGTCTTGGTGCCCTGGGTCATGCTGCGGCGACCGTAGCGCATCTCCTTCAGGGTCATCTCCACGTCCTCCTCGAGCAGGCGTTTCAGGTAGGCCAGCTTCTGCTTCACCCAATCGGTGAGGTCGGCGCGGGCGGCGACGGCGTCGAGGCTTTCCTTGGCGTCCTTGAGCAGGCCGGAGCGGATGAGCTCCTCGATCTGCTCGAGTTTCTCGGCGATGACGGCCTCCGTCACCGCGGCGCCGACGTGGGGGTCGGCCGGAAGGACGGAGAAGGCGGCGAGGTCGAGTTCCGGCAGGGCCAGGATGGCCGGGCCGAAGGTCACCGGGTCGCCTTCCTTCGTCAGCGCGGAGAAGTTCACCGCCAGGAGCGATTCCGCGCGGGCCGCCGGGCCGGTCTTGAGCTCGACCACGGCCACGAGCGAGGAGGCCCAGGGCAGGGTGCCGAGCTTGCGGTCCGTGGCGCGACCTTCCTCGAGGAAGTCGCCCAGGAGGCGGGCCTGGACATCGCTGCCGCCCTGGATCGTCACGCGCACCTGACGCAGGAAAGCGTTGGAGAGGATCGCGAACTGCTCCTCGAACGCCTCGTCGAGGTCATCGGCGGTCTGGCCGAAGTTGGCCGCGCCTTCGCCGGCGCGGGCCATGCCGGTCATGAGCGTCTCGTTGAAGCCTTGGCCGAGGCCGACGGTGGAGGTGGTGATGCCCGCGGCCGCGGCCTTCGCGACGTGCCCGGCGATGGCGGCCTCGTCCGTCAGACCGTGGTTGGCCTGGCCGTCGCTGAGCAGGATGACCCGCGCGATGCGCTCCTTGCTGACCTGCCCCTGCAGCTGGCGCATGCCCGTCTCCCAGCCGTCGAAGAGGGCGGTCGAGCCGCCGCTATGGACCGCCTGGACGCGCTGCACGAGGGCGTCGCGGTCCGTCGGGTGGACGAGGGGTTGGATCACCTCGACGTGGGTGTCGAACGTGACGACGGCGACGCGATCGTCGTCGCGCAGCCCGCGGATGATGCGGCACGAGGACTCGAGGGCGGCCTTGAGGGGCTCGCCGCTCATCGAGCCGGAGCGGTCGATCACGAGGACCAGGTCGACCGGGGCGCGCTTCGCGGCGGTCGTCTGGACCGGCTGCTCGGGCGAGACGAGACGCACGAGGGCGTGGGTCGGTTCGGAGGCGGCGCGGAGGAAGCCCTTTTTCAGGGGCAGGATTTCGATGGTGGGTTGGCTCATGGGAGTGAAGGAAAACCACTCTGCCACAAAGCCAGATAACTGTCAACACCACTACCGCATCTTTTATGTCATTAACATTAAATAGCAACTGTCATAAACCGAACAAAGAATCACATATAACTGTCTTCTAATGACTTACGGAAATTAATCACCATTTCATCAATCTCTTCCTGGCTCGGTTTGGCTCTTCCATCGATATGAACCATGACTTCGCACCAGGGGGCCAACCGTATCTTTGACCACCGCTCCCGCTTCGGCGGCTCGCCTGGGGTGGTCGGGTGAAAGGCCAGCAACTGCCGGTAGAGCCCGCGCACCTCGGGGGATAGGTCGGGTCGTTCGGACTCCCGGATCACCATCTTGCGGAAGACCAGCCCCGGGGAGCGGGATTCCGAGACTTCGCGCAGCTGGTGCAGCGCCTCGCTGCTGAAACGACCGGAACGGCCGGAGCCCGGCTCGGCGATGCCGGCGTTGCTCGGCCGTCGCGGCGCGCGGTGGTAGCTCTCGCCGGGTTCGGCCATCGACAGGTATACCTCGCGCGGGGAACGCCGCTCCAGCTCGGAGGCCATCGCATGCTCGTCGATGAGCTGGTTCAGCTGGGCGATGCCGCCATGCTGGCGCAGCATCCCGCGGATCGTCTCGAGGTCGTTGCCGCGCTCGGAAAGGATGCGGGCCACCAGCAGCTGGCGAACCTGCTTGTCCCCGAAGTTGGCGCGGCGCTTGTCGTCCTCGGCCCGCTCCGGTTTGTCGATCAGCCCCTCGAAGGCGTAGAATCGCACGAGGCGCTCGTTGGCTTGGAAGCGGGGCCCGAACCCGAGGGCCGCGAGCTTGGCCGAGACGTGGGCGGCGAGCTCCTCGGCGGTGCCCAAGAAGGTGTCATCCAGGGTGGCGGAGAACTTCATCATAGATTTATTGTAGACAGCATACTGTCACCATCCCGTGAAAAGGCAAACCCGAACGGAGGGTCGGGCGCGATTTTGGCGGCCCCCGCCAAAGAAACAGGCCGCCCGGGTGGGCGGCCTGCGAGCCGAGCTCCCTCGCAGGAGGCTCAGGAGTTGTGGCTGTAGCCTTCTTCGCCGTGGTCGGAGATGTCCAGACCGCGGGCTTCCTCCTCCTCGGTCGGGCGCAGGCCGATCGTGGCCTTGAGCAGGTAGGCGAGGATGGCCGTGGCGACCAGGGAGATCACCAGGGTGACCGCGATCGCCTTGAACTGCTCGGAGACCAGGGTCTTGCCGACGACGTCCTTGAGGTTGGTGGCGAGGTTGGCGTTGGCGTCGACCGTGGCGAGGACGCCGGTCATGATGGCGCCGAGGGTGCCGCCGACCGCGTGCACGCCGAAGGTGTCGAGCGCGTCGTCGTAGCCGAGCTTCGACTTCAGGTAGACCACCGCGAGGAAGGGCACCACGCCGGCGAGGACGCCGATGAGGACCGCGCCCGAGGCGGAGACGAAACCGGCGGCCGGGGTGAT
>Ga0222712_10005984_pt1 | contig 12131 bp, 9 predicted proteins | sample C33_657DmetaG_FD_165043 | JGI IMG/M metagenome (GOLD analysis project Ga0222712, IMG submission 165043) | Estuarine water microbial communities from San Francisco Bay, California, United States - C33_657D | ecosystem: Environmental > Aquatic > Marine > Unclassified | place: USA: California...
TCACGCAGCGGAGGAAGCGCGCAGGGATGATGCGGTCGGTGTCGATGTCGTCGCCGGGGACGGCGAGGGCGAGGGCTTTGACCTGGGTGATTTTGGCGAGGGACATGGCGGTTTGAAAGGGATTAGGCGGCGACGGGTCGACGGATGACACAGACGGGCATCGCGAGCGCGGCGGCCAGGGAGGCGAGACGCTCTTCGGCGACGGAGGCGGCGACGGTCTCGTCGGCCATCAGGATCGCGTGCCCGTCGACGACCCAAGGCAGGGTCACGGTGCACACGGGCTTACCGTCGTAATGGGCGTCGACGCGGACGTCGCACTGGCAAGCGAGCCCCTCCGCAGAGCAGGCCGCGGCGACATCATCGCCCTGGGCGATACGTTCGAGCACGCGGTCGACTGGCGCGGAGACGGACATCAGACCTTGAAGACTTCGCGGGCGTCGGTGACCTGGCCGGTGATGGCGGCGGCGGCGACCATGAGCGGACTCATGAGCACCGTGCGGCCGGTCTGGGAACCTTGGCGGCCCTTGAAGTTACGGTTCGAGGAGCTGGCGCAGAGCTGGTCGCCGACGAGCTTGTCGGGATTCATCGCGAGACACATGGAGCAACCCGCGCCGCGCCATTCGAAGCCGGCTTCGATGTAGATCTTGTCGAGGCCTTCGTGGACGGCCTGGATGGCGGTGAGCTGCGAACCCGGGACGACGATCGCCTTGACGCTCGGGCTGACCTTGCGGCCCTTGAGGTACTTGGCGACCTCGCGGAGGTCGGAGATGCGGCCGTTGGTGCAGGAGCCGAGGAAGCAGACGTCGACCTTGGTGCCCTTGATCGGGGTGTTCGGCGCCAGCTTCATGTGAGCATAGGCGTCTTCGGCGGTCTGGCGATCGGCGGCGTTGAGGGTCTCGAGCGCCGGCATCTTCTCGTCGATGAACACAGCCTGTCCAGGGGTGATGCCCCAGGTGACGGTCGGGCGGATGTCCTCGGCCTTGAAGACCTTGACGTCGTCATACTGGCAACCGGCGTCGGAAGCGAAGGAAGCCCAGCGGGCCACGGCGGCGTCCCAATCGGCGGCTTTCGGGGCGTAGGGCTTGCCCTTGATGTAATCGAAAGTCTTCTGGTCCGGATTGACGTAACCGCAACGGGCGCCGCCTTCGATGGACATGTTGCAGACCGTCATGCGCTCCTCGAGGGAGAAACCGTCGAAGGTCGTGCCGGCGTATTCGTAGGCGTAGCCGATGCCTCCGTTGACGCCGAGGACGCGGATGATGTGCAGGATGACGTCCTTGGCGTAGACGCCGGGAGCGAGCTTGCCGTTCACTTCGATGCGGCGGACCTTGAGCGGGCTGAGGGCGAGGGTCTGGGTCGCGAGGACGTCGCGGACCTGCGTGGTGCCGATGCCGAAGGCGATCGCGCCGAACGCGCCGTGGGTGGCGGTATGGGAGTCGCCGCAAGCGATCGTGGTGCCCGGCTGGGTGATGCCCTGCTCCGGGCCGACCATGTGGACGATGCCCTGGGTGCCGGTCGTGGTGTCGAAGAAGCGGATACCGTAGTCCTTGGTGTTCTTACGGAGGGCCTCGATCATCTCCTGGGCGATCGGGTCGGAATAGGGCTCCTTGAGCTCGTTCGTCGGGACGATGTGGTCGACCGTGGCGAAGGTACGCTGCGGGTACTTCACCTTGAGGCCCAGATCCCGGAGCATGCCGAAGGCCTGGGGGCTCGTCACCTCATGGATGAGGTGCGTGCCGATGAACAATTGGGTCTGCCCATTAGGCAGCTTGCGCACGGTATGCGCTTCCCAAACTTTCTGGAACAGGGTCTTGGCCATCTGTGTAAAAGGTGAAGGGTCAACGTAGGACGGGACAAGGGCTGGTCAATCCCGCAGGCGAGCCCCGCCCGGCCATATTTCGTGATTAATCCGCCGCCCGCCCGGCCCCGGCTCCGCCGTGTCTTGACCCCCTCGCCCCTCCCCTTCCATCTTCCACCCATGGCCCGCACGCTCACCCTCAGCTTCTCCTGCCCCGACACCAGCGGCATCGTCGCCGAGGTGTCCGCGTTCGTCGCCGGCCACAAAGGCTGGATCACGGAAGCCAGCCAGCACACGGAACACGAACTATCCCGCTTCTTCATGCGCGTCGAGATCCGGGCAGATTCCCTCGATTTCCCCGCCGGCGAATTCGCGCAACGCTTCGCCCCGTTGGCCAAGCAGTTCGCGATGGACTGGAAGGTCTCCGACTCCGAGCAGCCTCGCCGCGTCGTCCTCCTCTGCTCCAAGCAGGAACACTGTCTCTACGACCTCCTCGCCCGTCAGGTCGCCCAGGATTTCCCGTTCGTCGTCCCCTGCGTGATCTCGAACCACGAGAACCATCGCAAGGTCATCGAAGCCCATGGCATCCCGTTCCACTTCGTCCCGGTGACACCGGAGACGAAGCACGCGGCTTTCCGCAAGATGGAGCAGATTTTCCGCGACGCGCAAGCCGACCTCATCGTGCTCGCCCGTTACATGCAGGTGCTCGATGAATCGATGTGCCGCGACTTCGCCGGCAAGATCATCAACATCCATCATTCTTTCCTGCCCTCGTTCGCCGGCGCCAAGCCCTACCATCAGGCGCATCGCCGCGGCGTGAAGCTGATCGGCGCGACCTGCCACTTCGTCACGCCCGACCTCGACGAAGGCCCCATCGTGGAACAGGACGTGATCCGCATCGACCACTCCGACACCCCCGAAGACATGGCCCATCTGGGCAAGGATATCGAGAAGGTCGTGCTCGCCCGCGGCCTCCGCGCCGTCGTCGAGGACCGCGTGCTGCTGGCCGGCAATAAGACTGTTATCTTCCGTTAAAAAAACGGCCCGTCGGGCGGGATTGGAATTGGCGAGATTACGACACACCAGCAGGGTTTGGGGACCCCCTCGCCATGCGAACCCTCTGCGCCTTCCTCTTCGCGGCTTCCGTCGCTTTCGCCGCCGTCCCGCCGGAAGAGATCTCCCCGACCAAGAAGGCTCCGTTCGTGCCACCGGCCGAAGCCGCCCGCGGCGAACTCAACGACGCCATCAAGGCCTACATGGCCAAGGAGCCGGGCACCTTCGGCGCCCACGCCGCCGCTCAGGACTTCCCCGGCATCGTCGAAGCCAAGGAGCGCGTGGCCCGCACCGTCGCCTACGATTCCAACCTCGTCCACCGCTGGGACACCACCGCCGGCAACGCGCCGAACCTCGCTACCGGCCCCGATGCCTGGCAGGAGACCGGCCTCTACGCCGCCCCGGGCGAGGTCGTCATCGTGAAGGTGGCCGCGATTCCCGAGAACCGCGTGGTGAAGGTCATCGTGGGCTGCCACCGCGACAGCCTGCTCAAGCTGGAGAAGTGGAACCGCTTCCCGGTCATCACGCGGACGTTCGAACTCAAGGTCGGCGAGAACAAGATCGCTAATCCCTTCGGCGGCCAGCTCTTCATCCAGAGCTCGCACAAAGACTGGCGTAAGCCGGTGAAGGCCTCTCCGGCGACGCCCCTGCAGTTCAGCAACGCCGTCGCGATGCCGACCTACGTGCTCGGCAAGGATTCCCCGGAAACCTGGATGAAGGCCAAACAGTTGCCCGCCCCCTGGGTCACGCTCGTCGGCAAGCAGGTCATCCTGCACGTCCAGGCCTCCGCCGTGAAGGAGCTCGCCGACCCGAAAGCCCTGCTGGAATGGTGGGACAAGGCGATGGCCCTCGAAGATGACCTCGTCGGACTTGTCCGCCTCGCCCCGGAACGCGTCGTCCCGGATCGCCAGATCTCCGCCGGCTTCATGCACTCGGGCTACCCGTTCATGTGCTGGATCGATCCTTCCCAGAAGGACAGCATCGACCTCCCTAAGCTGACCAAGGAAGGCAACTGGGGCTTCTTCCATGAACTCGGCCACAACCATCAGCGCACCACCTGGACCTTCGACGGCCAGACCGAGGTCACCTGCAATCTGTTCTCGCTCTACGTGATGGAAAAACTCGTCGGCAAGCCCCAGGGCCGCGGCCACCCGGCGATGGAGAAGATCGACGAACTCCTGGCGAAGCGCTTCGCGGCCGAACCCAACAAGGGTCCGTTCGAACAGCTCGCGACGTTCGTCGTCCTGATCCGCGCCCATGGCTGGGGCCCCCTCCGCGAGACGCTCCGTTCCTACGCCAAGGACGCCACCCCGAAGGGCGCGACCAAGGAGCAGCTGCAGAGCATCTTCGCCGAACGCTACGGTAAGGCCGCCAAGGCAGACGTGAGCGACTACTTCGAGAAGATGGGCTACCATGTCGAGTCGACCGCCAAGGCGTCCCTCATGGGCTTCCCGGCCTTCAAGCCGACTCTGCCCTCGCCCGCTAAGTGACGCTCCCGCAACGGTTCGCAGGGCGACGCCTTCTGCCTCGCCCTAAGGGCCTATTTAAACTAATTACACCCCGTCCGACCCTCATCGGACGATTCCGACCATGTCCCTCATTTCCCGCCTTTCCGCCCGCCTGCAGAACCACCCGAAGCGTATCGTCTTCCCCGAAGGCACCGACGCCCGCGTGATCCAGGCCGCCCGCCAGTTCGTCGTCAAGAAGCTCGGCGTGCCCATCCTCGTCGGCGACCGCCAGCGCATCAAGGTCAACGCCGCCCGCCTCAACATCAGCCTCGAAGGCATCCGGGTCGTGGAACCGGAGCGCAGCGACGAACTCAAGAGCTTCGCCGATAAGCTGGAATCGATCCAGCGCTACGGCAACACGAACCTCCAGGGCAACCCGGCTGAGCTCGCCCTCAACCCCAACTATTTCGCGTGCCTGATGGTCGCCACCGGCGGGGCCGACGCCCTCATCTCGGGCGCGACGACGCATGCCTCCTCCGGCCTCCGCGCCATCCTCCAGGTGATGCCCCGCCAAGCCGGCGTCGAGACGGTCTCCTCGATGCAGATCCTCGAATCCGAAGAAGGTAAGTTCGGCATCGAGGGCGTCCTCTTCCTCGCCGATTGCGGCGTCATCCCCGAACCGACCGCCGAGCAGCTCGCTGACATCGCCGTGACGACCGCCGGCCTCGCCGGTCACCTGACCAACACGACCCCGAAGGTCGCGATGCTCGCCTACTCGACCCACGCCTCCAACCCCCGCCTGGCCTCGGTGAAGAAAGTCCAGGTCGCCACCGACCTCGCCCGACGCAAGGCCCGCGAACTCGGCATCAACTGCGACATCGACGGCGACATGCAGGCCGACGCGGCGATCAATCCCTTCGCGGCCCAGTCCAAGGAAGTCGCGGGCGCGGTCGCCGGCCGGGCCAGCGTGCTGATCTTCCCCGACCTCAACTCGGGCAACATCGCCTCGAAGCTCGCCCAGCATATCGCGGACATCCCGGCCTACGGCCAGATCCTCACGGGACTCGAGCGCCCGGCCGCCGAGATCTCGCGCGGCGCCAGCGCCCATGACATCTTCGGCACGGCGGTCATCGTCGCCGCCCAGGCGGTCGACAAATCCTACCTCTTCCCGAAGCTCAAGGACGGCCCCGTCGCCTGACCATGGCCGCGCGCAAACGCTTCGCCGAAAACGTCCCCGGGCTGCTGCTGCGCCCGATGAACCTGGACACGCGACGCATCTTCGTCGCGGCGACCCGCATGAACGACGGCAAGACCACCACCTGCCTCGGCCTCACCGCCGCTCTCCAGGCGATGGGCCTGCACGTCGGCTATATCAAGCCGATCGCCCAGCGCGTGGTGATGTCCGGCGAAGACCAGGTCGACGAAGACACGCTGCTGATCGACGGGCTCTTCGACCTTGATATCCCGATCGCGGCGATGTCGCCCGTGGCCATCGGGCCTGACTTCACGAAACAGTACCTCGAGAACCCGGATGAGATCGGCCCGCAGCTCAAGGATCGCATCTGCCGCGCCTTCGACCGTACGGCCTACGGCAAGGACATCGTGGTCGTCGAAGGCTCCGGCCATGCGGGCGTAGGCTCGGTCTTCGGCGCGTCCAACGCCGATAACGCGCGCGTGCTCGGCTCGAAGGCCATCATCGTCGCCGCCGGAGGCATCGGGAAACCGATCGACGAGATCGCCCTCAACAAGGCCCTCTTCGACAAGGCCGGCGTCGAGGTGGTCGGCGCGATCCTCAACAAGGTGATGCCGGACAAGCTCGACTTCATCCGCGACTTCGCCGGACGGGGCCTACGCAAGCTCGGCGTGCCCCTGCTCGGCGTCGTGCCCCTCCAGGAGATGCTGGTCTACCCGAATCTCGACCAGGTGGCCGACGAGACGAAAGCCCGCTGGATCCACCAACCCGAAGGCCTGCGCCGCGTCCGCCGCGTGGTCATCGGCGCGATGTCCGCCCGCCGCTCGGCCGAATATCTCCGCGTACCCGGTACGCTCGTCATCGTTCCCGGCGACCGCGAAGACCTGCTTGAAGCCTTCCTCGCCGCTGCCGACGCGAAATCGCTCACCGGCGTGATCTTCTCCAACGGACTCCTCCCCGACGAAGGCATCGTCCGCCGGATGAAGGAAGCCGGCATCCCGATGGCCGCGGTCGAGGCCGAATCCTTCGCGGTCACGGCACGCATCAATAACATGTCCGTGAAGACGATGCGTCAGGACGCCGACAAGATCCCGGTCATCCAGAAGATGATCTCGGAATCCGTCGATATCCAAGGCCTGCTCCGCTCGCTCTGAGGCGAGCCTTAGGCTTCCTTGCTCTCCGCGGTGATCCGTCCGTAGAGCCAGGCGACCCCGAAGAAAGCGATCGCGACGGCGGCGCAGGCGGCGATGCGCCCGAGCATGTCGGTGATGTCATGCGAGAGCACGCGGATCGTCGCCACGCCGAGGCCGACGAGACCCACCATGCGCAAGGAACGGGTCACGAGCAGATGGCCGATCACGAATGTCAGCACGGAAGCCAAGGCCCAGAAGAGCGACACGCCGGCCCCGGGAAGACGGGCCAGCATGAAGAACGTGCCAAGCAGGGCGACTGCGACGAGGATCGCGCGCTGCACGCCACCCCAAACGCCTTGCTCGCGCGTATGGACGACCAACACCTGAAGGATGGAGGCCAGGCCCAGCAGAATGAACAGCGAATGCTCGAGTCCGAGCTCGAACACCCCAGAACCGCCCTTCGCCACCCCTTGGATGAAGAAGCCGACCAGCCCGCCGAAGGCCGCCAAGGAAAGGTCCGATGGAGTGACCCCGAGGCGGCGCCAGAGCGCGGTGATTCCGACCAAGGTCGTCGCACCTGCAGACCAGAGCAACGCGAGTCGCCAGGCGGATGGAGACCAACTTGCGGTCGCCGGCGCCAAGAGGCGGCCGACGAGGTGATGAGTGAACGCAAAGAGCACCACGGCGGTCACGAACGTCAAAGCAAAGCGAAGAACCCTGCTGCCATCGCCCATGCGCCCGATCAGCCGCCACATCGCATAACCATTGCCGACCAGGACCGACGCGGACCAGATGACCGCCCATGCGGACGGCTCCGCACCGACGATCGGACGCCAGAAGACGGCAAGCAACGCCGTGAAGAGATAACCAGGAGCCGCGGCCCAGAGCAGGGCCGGACGGTAACGGACGGCGGCGACGAGCACGAGCACCAGCCACGGCCAGCCGCCATCGGCCTTCGGGAAAGCATCCTGGACGGCCAGCACGACGGCGGCCAGGCCGAGGATACCGACGATGCGGCGGAACTTCTGCCAGCCCGATTCGCGCTCCCAATCCTCACGGAAAGCGAGCATCAGTCCGAGGGCCGCGATACCCGCCAGCGCAATCCAAGGCTTCGACGGCGGGTGGTCGATGAAAGCGAAGGTCGCGACACCGGCGAGGACCTCCGACGACCAGCGGACGAGTTCCGAGCGGGTGCGCGTGCCCACGAGCAAGGTAGCCGCGGCGGCGATCGCCCAGATCAGCCAGACCAGATGCGGATCGGCGAGCCAAGCCAAGCCGGCGCCGACGAAACCGACAGCGGCCAGAAGGAGCACTTCACTCACGAGCGCGCTGCGACGCAGCTCCACATAACCGGCGATGCTCGCCACGGCGGCGATGAGCAAGGAAACTGTCGCACGGTCATGTTCGCCGCCGGTCGCGAGGAACAAGCAGAGGCAGGCCGGGGCGAAGAAGCCTGCGAGCTGGAAGGCCGCCCGTGCGTTGCTTCCGCGCAAGACGGTATCGTCCTTCACCAGACGCTCGCCGAGCCAGAGGACGAGGAACGAACCCAACGCGGCCCATTGCAAAGGCAGGTAGTTGGCATCCTTCGTCGGCATGGCCGCATAGAGCAGCAGGAGACAGGCCTGCGAACCGATCAGGCCGAGAACGCCGGCGGAACCCCAAGGGCCGCGCACCATGAGAATGGCGCCCAAAAGGGCGATCATACCGGCTCCGGCCGCGGTCTGTCCGGGCGCCGCACCCGTCCCGATGGAGAAATAAACCGAGACGGAGGCGAAGACGACCGCGAGCTGGCCGAAGAGCTTGCTGCCTTTCGCCAAGGCGACGAAAGCCACTCCGCACGCCACGAGGAACTGGACCAGCGCGGCCTGCTCAGGGCTGTCGCAGACCCGCATCTTATCGAGGCCGTACGTCGCCCACGCGGCGAACTGCCAGACGGCGAGACCGGAAGCGGCGAGCACCTCCCCTAGGTCCTTACGCTTAGCCGAAAGACGGAGGCCGGCCCAGAAAAGTCCGGCGCCGATCAACGCCACTTCGAGGACGCGGACGACCGGAGGAATGGAAGAGCGCAGATTCAACCAGATGCCCAGGAAGACGACCGCAGCCACCGCCAACAGGCCGCCGACCCGCACAGCCCACCAAGCACCCAGGGCGTACTCGCCTTTGAGATCGGTCGGCGGAAGCAGACCCAGGTCCCGGAGTCTTTCGAAGAAGGGATCCGGTCGCGTCGAGACGACGACCGGCACCGGCCTGACCGGCAACGGCGGAGGCAAGGCCTGAGCAGGCGCCGGAGCCGCCGCTTCGACCGGCTTGGCGGCGATATTCGGTACCCGTCCGGTCAAGGCATCCAACCGGCGCTCCAGCGACTTCACCTGTCCGATCAGGATGAAGAAACGGATCGGAAGGAAGATGAGGAAGGCGAAGAGCGCGATTGCTGCGATCACGCCGAACATTTCGTCGAAGGCCATAAACGGAAACTGACCGAAAAACGGCCTGATGCGAGAACTAGCTCCGGCGGCGGATATCGATTTTGTCGATGTCCGCCGGCAGGGCCTCAGCCCATGCGGGCACCCCGCGACCAGACCCCGGCGATCTCTGGTCCGGGCAGCTCAGGCTCCCAGCGGAAGCTGACCAGATCCGCAGGCTGGCCGACAGCCAACACCCCCCTGCCCCCGACGATTCGGCCAGGAGCCGAAGTCATCAGGGTGACGGCTTCGCCGAGGGTGAGCCCGACCTGGTTCACGAGCACAGGAAGCGCCGCCTTCAGCGGCAGAGCCGCTCCGGCCAGATAATTCGCGGTACCGTCGTCGATCGCCAGGAAACCGTCGGCCCTGAGTTCGACCTTGCCGCCGATGGGGGTCTGATACTTGCCGGCCGGCAGGCCGCCGAGCGCAACGGTATCGGAGACGACGAGCGCACGGCCCGGACCCTTGGCTCGGAGCATGGCCTTCAATTGGGCGGACGTGAGGTGATGCCCGTCGGCGATGAACATGGCGGTCAGGCGATCCTCCGCCAACTGCGGCCACAGGTGATTGTGACGCCGGTTCATCATCGCATGCGAGCCGTTACCGAGGTGCGTCGAAAGGCTCGCGCCCGCATCGACGGCGGCGGCGATCTGGCCCGCATCCGCGGAAGTATGGCCGAGCGAGACGGTGACGCCGGTCTTCACGAGATGACGGATGTAGGCCGGAGCCTCCGGCCAATGCGGCGAAAGCGTGACGAGCTTCACCAACCCGCCGGCAGCCTGCTGCCAGCGATCGAACTCGGCGATCGAAGGCGGACGGACGTCGGCCACAGGGTGCGCGCCGCGTGGTCCATCCTCGGGAGCGATGTGCGGTCCTTCGACATGGATACCGGCGACCATCGCAGCAACGTCAGGATGCCGCGCGCAGGCTTCACGGATCGTCCTCAGGGCCGCGGTGATGCGGGCCTCTGGCGCGGTGATGAGCGTGGGCAGGAAAGTCGTGACGCCCACCTTGAGCATCGCCTGGCAGAGCGCGCGGACGGTCGCGATATCGAGCGCAAGGGCGTTGAGGTCAAAACCGGCGTAGCCATTGACCTGCAGGTCGACGAAGCCGGCGCTGAGCCACTGCTTCTCACCATGCTCGACGAACTCGATCGCCTTGATCGTACCGCCTTCGACCGTGACCGCGATGCCCCTGCCCGTCGAGGGATCGCGGCCGAGAACGCGCTGGGACAAGTCGGCGGACACGGGATCAGCGAGCAAGCTCCGAGGCGGCAGCGAAGTCGACGTATAGCGTGCAATCAGCGTGCTGCTGGACGATCGAGGCCGGACAGGTCGGCGTCACCGGACCTTCGACCGTACCCTTGACGGCGACGGCCTTGCGCTTGTCCGGTACGGACAAGATGAGACAGGCGCTCTTCATGATCTGGCGGATCGACATCGAGATAGCTTGCTTGGGAACGTCATCGAAGGTCGGGAACCAACCTTCACCGAACTGCTGCTGACGGCAGGCCTGATCCAGGTTCACGACGATGTAAGGCGCTTCGGTCGCGAAATCCGCGGGCGGGTCGTTGAAGGCGAGGTGAGAATTCTCGCCGATACCGGCGAAACAGAGGTCGATCGTACAGGCGGCGATGCGCTCGTTCAGACGCTTAAGCTCAGCCGACAGGTCCTTGGCGTCGCCGTCGACGGGAATGAACTCCGGCTTGGCCGGCAGCTGGCTGATAAAACGTTCACGCAGATACTTGCGGAAGCTCGCGCCGTGCGACTCCGGCAGCCCGACGTATTCGTCGAGATGGAACACCGTGACCTTGGACCAATCGATACCCGGCTCCTTCACGAGGCACTTCAGCGTCTCGAACTGGCTGGCACCAGTGGCGACGATGATGTTCGCGCGGCCCTTCTTGGCCAACACCTCGCGGAGCACCTTCGCACCCTGAGCCGAAGCAGCCTGGCCCATGGCGGCGGCATCGGTGAGTTTTTGGATTTTCATCGGAAGGGGGGAGCCGTGACTCTGTCCGTCGTGCCATGACGGGCAAGCGTCGAACCGGCCCCATTTGGCAGGTATCGGCCAAATAAAACTGCGGCACGGCTTGTGCCCTGCGGGGCGGCGTCCTAATGCTCGTCCATGACTCCGGCCTACCCCGCCCTGCTCTCCGTGTTCGCCGCCATGGCGCTCGTCGCCGCCGACAAACCCGCCGCCTCCGCGCACGCTCCTGTCCGCGACGCGGCCTGGATGAACGAGCGACCAGCCGACAACAAGATGGTCTACAGCGGACAGCAGCTCGACCCCGCCGGTCAGCTCGTCGACGTCCCGGGCCGCCTGCTCGCGGTCGAATTCGCCCAAGGCGGCAAGATCCTCCTCGTGAAGACCACGACCGTCCTCGCGAGCCTCGACGCCGCGACGTTGCAGCTGATCCAGAAAGCCGATTACCCGATCGCCAAGGCCGGCGGGTCGATGCACGGCCTCGCCGTGGCCAAGGACGGCTCCAACGTGCTGGTCTCCGGCGGACGCACCCATCTCTACCGCGCCACGGTCAGCGTCGAGGGCAAGATCACCTGGGGCGCTTCGATCGACGTCTCCGGCGGCGCCAAGAACGTCAACCCCTTGGGCCTCGCCCTCGCCCCGGACGGCAAGCACGCCTTGGTCGCCCTCTCGATGACCAACCAGCTCGCGCTGGTCGACCTGACCAGCGGAAAGGTCGTCACGACCGTGCCCGTCGGCATCTGTCCCTACGGCGTCGCGCTCTCCGCCGACGGCAAGACCGCCTATGTCTCCAACTTCGGAGGAAATGCGCCTGGCTCCGAGGACCTCGCCGAGCCCTCCGGCGGCACGATGGTCGCCGTGGACAAGCGCACCATCGCCCTGCGAGGCACCTTGAGCTTCGTCAATGTCGACGGCACGTCGCTCAAGGAAGCAGGACGCGTCGAAGTCGGCCTCCACCCGTCCGAGTTGCTGCTGGATACGCCCCGCCAGCGCCTGTTCGTCGCCAACGTCGGCGGCGACAGCGTCAGCGTGGTCGATATCACGAAACGGAAGGTCGCC
>Ga0222712_10005985_pt1 | contig 12129 bp, 19 predicted proteins | sample C33_657DmetaG_FD_165043 | JGI IMG/M metagenome (GOLD analysis project Ga0222712, IMG submission 165043) | Estuarine water microbial communities from San Francisco Bay, California, United States - C33_657D | ecosystem: Environmental > Aquatic > Marine > Unclassified | place: USA: California...
TATCTATAAAACAGGAGTAGATATAACTATTGTGCAATGTGATACAGAAATACAGTCAATTGAGCCGTATCGAGGCAAACATGAGCTTAAAGTATCAGGTAGAGGCGGGACATATTTTGACCCCGTTCTCAATTATTTCAATGAAAACCTTAAGAAGTTCACGAGTCTAGTATATTTCACTGATGGTGAAGCATATGCTAGCATTAAACCTAGAGGAAATGTATTGTGGGTTATATCGGAGAGATCTTCGTTAAACACATCGCTTCCTGGGAAAGTAATTAAGTTAGAATTATAAAAAACTAAAAAAATGAATCAAACACAATTAAACGTAGAAGAATTAAAAGATTTCATCAAACATATGGTGATTAATAACCAATTGATCCAATCACAAGGTAAAGTACCAGTAGCAATCAACATCGAAGGTGATGCGGGGCTCGGCAAAACTTCAGCTATTATGCAATTGGGTCAAGAGATGAATAAGCAAGTTGTAAAGCTTAACTTATCTCAGTTAGAAGAATTAGGTGACTTAGTCGGCTTTCCAATTAAAGAATTCCAAGTTAAAAACTCTGAAGGTAAAACTTTATGGATTACTGAACATGAGATTGAAACTGCTAACTCTAAAGGATATCGAGTAGTAGACAAAAGAATGACGCATGCTGCTCCTGAATGGATTCAGGGTAAAGGTGAAGGCGGTTTCTTAGTATTAGATGACTATACTCGTGCAGATGCTCGTTTCATGCAAGCAACAATGGAGATCCTAGATCGCCAAGAATATGTATCTTGGAAGCTTCCAAAAGATTGGCATGTTATCTTGACTACTAATCCTGATAATGGTGACTATAATGTAACTACATTAGACGTTGCTCAGAAAACTCGTTTCATCTCTGTAGAACTTAAATTTGATGTAGATGTATGGGCTAAATGGGCCGAGCAAGCAGGAATCGATGGTAGATGTATTAACTTCATGTTGATGAACCCTGAGAGTGTTACTCAACGCATTAATCCACGATCTGTAACTACATTCTTTAATGCTATTAGTTCTATTCCTAAGTTTGAGGATAACTTGCCACTTATTCAAATGATTGGTGAGGGTTCTGTAGGAGCAGACTTTGCAGCATTGTTTGTAATGTTTATCAACAATAAGTTAGACAGAATCATTAGTCCTCTTGACACACTTACAAAAGATGAGACTTATGTATTGACAGCTCTTCGTAATGCAGTTGGTGAGGAAGATGATTTCCGTGCAGATATTGCTAGTGTAATGGCTACTCGTTTGGCCAATTTCTCATTAGTGTATGCTAAAACAAATCCTATTACTGACGATATCACTAACCGTTTGGTAAAATTGACCACTGACTGTGAGTCATTTACTAATGATTTACGATATTTCTTAGTTAAAGAGATTGTAAATGGAAACAAAAGTAAGTTTGCTAAATTAATGCTCAATCCTGGAGTAGTTAAAATGGCTATTAGTTAATCTTAAATTATTTAATATGCGTATACTAGAAATAAAAATTACAACAAATAATGATTCTACAAGAATTACAGGAGTAGATTTAAACTTTAGAGAAATTTTTACTAAGGATTTTGAGGCACAATCTTTACGAAAAAACTACATTCCAGGAAGAAATGATAAGTTATATTTTCTTCCTGGTGTAAATATTCCAAGAGTTAAGTTAAAGAATCTTACTACTGAGTATAATATTAAGACTGTACGTGATGTAGAAGATGCTACCCATATTTTTGCAGGTAAAGATACAAGCGGTAAGATTGGCGAAATCTATTGGGAATATACATTAGATAGAATAGCTGTAGAAAATTTTATAACGCTGGCTAAAGAAGATATTGATTCTTACGATTTTAATAAATTAGAATTAGCTTTGGCAGGTTATACAGAAGATTATGTGTTTTGTAGTTATAATACTAGACGTTTAATCTTAGGTTTTGATACTAATCTACCTTGTAAATCTAATTTACAATATCAGCAAAATTTACTTAAACTACAGCACAATGATTCTGTTAGAGTTTCTGCTATTAAATCAGATTACGAAAAGATGTATACTTATATATCTCAATGTGATCTTTATAGTGAAGCAGCTTTATTAGAACATGTAAATGGTGATGATGCAGTAATTATTGATGAGACAATCTTCGATCAACTTAAAACTATGTTGCAAAGTAGCGATGAGGATAATGCAACTTTGGCTCTAGAAATTATGGCCAATTGTAATTATTCTGATAGCTTATTGTATCTAGAAATGTTGTTTAAAGAATGTGCTCATAGGATCTCTAACTGTAATGCCAAGAAACACGTAAACTTTAAGTCTTTACTTAGTTATTTAAATAAAGACAATCGCTATTTAGATACTACTCTAGATAATATTGTTGAATCTTTAATTAGTAAAAAAGTATTAAGCCAAGATAAGCTTGATATATTAATTAACAGATACAGTGAAGAGTTAAAGCATTACGGTAGCAGTACATACTTTAAAGTAAAAACATTTACTATGAGTACTGAAGTATTAGAGCTATTAAATGCTAATTACTCTAATCAAGTTACGGAAGATTTTGTACCAGCACCAGTAGAGACAGTAGAAGAAGTAAAACAATTGGAAGAGGAAGAGACTCCAGCAGTAGTAACAGAACCAATAGTAGAGGAATCGAGTGATTTTTCTTGGTTTTAATTTAAGAGGAGGGTTGATATGGTGAGTAGGCTTCAATTAGAATTTCCAGAATTTATTACGCATATACCACAAAGTAAGAAAGTTTGGGTTAAAATTGGTTATAATAAAATCCATGCATCCGTGCATTTTGCAACAAGAGCAGCCCTAGTGGCTGCTATGCACGGTTACATAGAAAAACATATACCAGAAAATTTAACCATTCAGGGTCCGATAGAGACAAAGCTAATTGTGTATGCACCAGTGAATTATGGGGCAATGAAAATGATTCAAAACAAGCAGACAGGAAAACGACAAGTAAGTTGGAGACCTGCGCCTGTAGGCTATAAACCAAATTGGGATATAGGTAATTTAGCATTAGTCTGGCTTAAGTGTCTAGACGATGTAATTATTAAGAAAGGGATTCTTCCCGACGACACAGTAGAATTTATTAGAAAAACTTCTTATGAATTTATACCTGTAGCAACGCTTAAAGAGCGCAAATTAGTTTACGAATTAACAACTTTAAAGACAAATGGATTATAGAGAAATAAGAGCTCTAAATCAAAGTACACTGAAGAAGATCCTTACAAGTCCCCAATCTTTTTTACAGGCAGTAAAGAAGATGGAGGCTCGTGAGGCATCTACTGAAGATCACTTTATTTTAGGGAGTGCTATAGATTTAATGTTGACTAGCACAAGAGAAGAATTCAATAGCAAGTTTGCTATTGTACCAGATGATATGGGAGTTAGCGATGCTGTTAAAACTATTCTAGATAATATCTACGAAGAATTAGTAGAAGCACAAATAGAAGTAGGTCTATGGGATACGCAAAGAGATATCATCTTAAAGCATGTTAAATTTCAAAACTATCAAGGCAATTGGAAAGATGATACTAGAACTGATGCTATAATTAAAGCTGGTTCTAAGTATATGGCAATGCGAGCATTATCGGAAGGTAAATCATTAATCAGCCATACTGATTATGCAAAGGCCACCAATTGCACAATGGCATTAAGAGGAGATAAGTTTACTGCTCCTTATTGTGTAAAGAAGCCTGGTAAGAATATCGACATTTTAGATAAATTTATTGTGGCTTTTGAGCATAAATTATTAAATTTTAAAGGTGAGTTAGATAGAGTTATTATAGATCATAATATTCAAACTATCCAACCAATTGACTTCAAGTCTACGGGTAAAACAGTTGGCATGTTCAACAGTGATTTCTGGAAGTATAGATATGATTTCCAAGCAGCAGTATATACTTTGGGCCTATCTAAACATCCTGAGATTAAAGAGCTAATAGACAAAGGATATAAGTTACTTGATTTCTTGTACATTGTAGTCGAAACTGAGTTATACAACTCTCCCATGGTATTTGAAGTATCTAAAAATATTCTAAAAATAGGTTTAGAAGGAGGTTTAGTATTTAACCGAGAGTATGAAGGCTTTGAACAAGCTATCTTGAGATATAAATATGCTCATGAAAACAATGCATGGGAATATCCTATGGAATATTATCAATTAAACGGAAAAATGCCTATTATGTTATGAGTCAATTAAAATTTACCAAAACTGCAACTTTTCTTTTTCCACTATTAAACATACCTAAGTCACTCTTTGATTGTAATATCAAAGATGTATTCGGACGTACTAAGATTAATAACAGATTTATAAATGCTTTCAGCAAGAATAAATGTATTAACAAGTACAATGAAGAAGACATAGATTATGTGTTTATAGTGGTTAAAAATTATCAAGATGTAGATTATGATAGATTTTATACAACTCTTCAAGCATTTCCAAATTATGTAGATGATTATGATAGTCAAGGCTGTTGCATCTTTATCTTTAGTGTTCCTGAAAATCGCCAAAAAGACTTTAATTTAATTAAGAACGGTAAGTATTCTGAAGTAAGTGCGCAAGCTAAGAAAGCTATTCTACTGAATAATTTCTTTTCAGGTAAAGCATTTACCTTACCGTTGATTTTAAATAAAGCAGAGGCACTCAAAAACAGTTGGGAAGACAGGTTAAGTACACCTGGGTCTCCAGCAGAACTAAAAGACCAAGAAGTGTGGCCAATTATCGAGTCGGAAAATGAAGAATTGAATGATTCTATCATGTCTAAGATTACGACAAAAAAAGAATTATCACCAACAGGGGAGTTTTAAGCTCCCCTTTTTTCATCTACAATCTTTTACAAAGAAGGCGGGAAACCGTACAGGAGAGTGGCTTAGGCTGCTCTCCTTTTTTTTATTTATTTAATTTAATCACTATGAGTATTTTAGAAAAAGTAACCAGAAAAACTTTTACTATCAGAGAATCTGGTAGATCTAGTGACTATATAACTCCATCATTTGGCTACGGCTGTTTGCTTTCTTGTAGTTACTGTGTAACTCCTGATACTATTATTACTACTCCTTTTGGTCCAAAAATGGCTGGAGAAATTCAGGAAGGAGATCAAGTAATTTCTTTTTCCCTGAATAACGAGAAAGTTGAAACAGACTTAGTGACTGCAATTGGTCAACGGGATATTGATGAACTTTATGTAGTTGAAGTAAATGGACAAAGTGTAACCGTAACTGGGGAGCATCCTTTTTATACAAAGAATAAAGGTTGGGTAGAAGCAAAACATCTAACTGAAGATGATGAACTACTTTGTGATACTGATGATTTAACCCTATGATATTATTAGGATCAAATACATCTATATTAGCAAGTTTACAAAACCATCTTGGAATAATATGATGATAGTCTATGTTATCAGTACTATTGGTTAATGCGCAGTGTGTAAAGTTTAAATTCTTTTTAAGCTTGTACCATTCATTAGATTGATATTCTATAGCATTTGAACTTCCATCTAAGTAATTAGGATTTCCAGGGCCTTGATATCTTTGAGATATTATTTGGCCCTGGTTCTTTTTACCAAGTCCTTGGGAGGAACAACTACTGCAGTATCCGTTTCTTGCTTTTGCTGAAGGAGACTGATCACCGCAACATTTACAAATAATCCATTTAGTATTTGCAGAAGGTAAATTTTTATCAATAGTAAATAGTAGGCCTTCAAACTTTTTCATAGTTCTGAAATCTCTATTATAATGTCTGCCTGCTTCTTGAAAAGTTCTAAAAGTAGGTTTAGATTGCTGATTAAATAATTCAGCATAATTTGTTTCACATGTAGAATTACAATAGGTTGTATACTTTTTTGTAATTTTACCACAATATTTACAACTCATGGAATTAAAATTTAAGAAAATTAAAGCTATAACAAAGATAGCAAAACAATCTAAGGTTGTTAACTTTTCTGTAGAAAAGAATGAAAATTACTTTGCAAATGGTATTCTTACACATAATTGCTATATGAAACGACATAAACCTGAAGGTTTATCTGTAGCAAAGAACATTGGGGATATCCTAACTAGTATTAATAACCATGCATATTTTTATGCAGATGTAGAGAAGCCTAATCAAACAGATGATACTTACATCACCTATGATTTAGCATGCAATGAGGACTTTGCTCTTCACGCTAAGTACTATCCTTGGGAAAAGATATTTGAATTCTTTAGAGACCATCCTGTTGCTAAAGCTACTTTAGCTACTAAGATTGTACCTATTAGTTTTCTAAATTTTAATCCTAAATATAAGGTGAGAATCAGATTTAGTTTGATGCCTCAAAAAATATCTAGTATCTTAGAGCCAAATACTGCAGAAATTATTGATAGAATTAAAGCAATCGATGCCTTTATCGAGGCAGGATACGATGTGCATGTTAATTATTCACCTGTAGTTATTTACGACGGATGGCAAGAAGATTACGAAGAACTGTTTATGATGATGGATCAATATGTAGAATACAAGGAACTCGTTAAATCCGAGGTTATCTTTCTTACTCATAATGAACAGAAACATCATTACAATATGGCTAACGGAATTGCTGGCGAAGAGTTACTATGGACTCCTGATAATCAAGAAGGAAAGATTTCTTCTTACGGAGGTAAAAACGTTAGATATCGTAGAGATCTAAAAAGTAAATACATTCAGGAATTTAAAGAGATGCATAATAGGCTAATTAGCTGGAACACAATACGATATATTTTCTAGATATGAGTAAAACAAAGCAATACTGGGTTGATAAATTAGGAGAAGAGTGGGCTATGAGGCTGAAGGAAACATTAAAAAGTCCTTATATGGATAAGCTGATGAACTTCTTAGCAATGCAGTATGCTATGCAAAGGATTCATCCTCATGAAGCTAATATCTTTAAGAAACTTAAAGAAATACCAATAGAAAAAATAAGAGTAGTAATACTCACAAAGGAGCCAGGCATCAATGCAAGTAACTTTAAGTTACCTTATGCAGATAACTACATTGATTGCATGCATAATATCTCTTATCACAAAATCAATGATTGCATTGCTAAAGAATATTGTAAAGATAGTTCTATATATTTGCAATGTGATCATGATTTTGATAGTTGGGAATCACAAGGAGTAGTTCATTTACACACAAGTTTTACTGTAATGGGAGAAGAAACAGGTAGTCATTTGCGACCATGGAATCAATTTATCACCGCACTTTTGCGGTCTTTTGTACAGCATGATCCAGGGATTATATTTTTCTTATGGGGCGAGGAAGCTAAAGCATTCTCCCCCTTACTTACTAATCAACATGTGTTTACGTGGGAATGCCCAAGTGTAGCGGCACAAGAAAATAGAGATTGGAATTGTCCTAATTTTAAACAAGCTAATAATTTAATTGAAAAGTTATATGGAGGAGGAGATAGTTTTAAGATTAAGTGGTAAATGGAGTCACGGCGTTAAGAAACGTTCCTTTACTGCTAAAGAAATCAAAGAGATAGAACAATCGATGATTGATGGTTATTTACTATCAGAAATATTAGAAAAGCATAAAATAGATAGAAATACTTTACACCGTATATTTAAAGAGTACGTACATGCTAGACCTGCGGAAAAACCTATAGAATTGCCTTCTAGATCTACTTTTATTTTAGGCAAAAAGACTTTATGGGATTTTAAAACTGAAAAAGAAATGCTAGAAGAAGAACCTTATACATGGGAGAGCCTGTCTAATGTTGAAAAGAAATTTTACTATAAATACAAATTTGAAAATCTATTATGACACAGAGAGAAAAAGCAGTAGAATTATTTAATAAATTTTGGCACATTAGAGGTGATAACGGACAAGTTCCAATGTATGTAGCTAGAAAATCTGCGAAGATTGCAGTTGCGGAGATACTAAATACATGTAGTGTATTTAAAAGGAGATATTGGAGAAAAGTACAGCAAGAACTTGAAAGACTATGAAACAATGTTTTAGCTGCAGACGAATGCTTCCGCTAGAAAGCTTCACCGAGAACAAGAGACATTATACATTGAAAACAGACCTTGGAAGAAACAGGGTCTGTAAGATATGTGTTTTTGAAACTGCTGTTAAAAATTTAAGTATTATCCAATATAATTTTGAAAATAGTAAATTTGACAACATTAAGTTTGATGATATTGGCCAAGTAGCAGAGTACTTTATTAAAAACAATAAGATATGAATGAAATACAAGTATTGATTAGGCGACTAAAAAATATACACATAGACATTGAACTTAAAGGTAACGTACCTTGGATATATCTGGACACAGTTAATGGTAATAAAATCAAACCTGAGGACTATAGCTCTGACCACGGATATACAATTGCTTGGTGGCCTGTTAGGTCAGAATTAAAGCCTCATCTTGATGAGGATATTAAAAGGATGTTTAACATAATAAGAAAGTACAGATGAAAGTAACAATTGAATTTGACGGAGAAGAAGAAAAAGACGAACTTCGCACCGCATTGGATGGATACAAGTGGAAAGGTGCTGTATGGGATATTGACCAAAAACTACGTGAGATAACCAAGTATGGCTATGTTGACAAGAAAGAAGCTACTGATCAAGAAAGAGACTTAGCTGATAGACTTAGAACAGAATTAAGAGAAATATTAGAACAATGGAACTTAAATTTAGAATGATGAAAAAGAAAGAACAAAAAGATATTTTCGAAATGATCGAAAATTGGAGTAAGACGTTTAGCTTGCCAATTAAGACTACAGAAAGTTTTCCTGAAGAGCACAGAACTAAATTATGTTTAGATCTAATTGATGAAGAGTTTATGGAACTTGTACAAGCAGTAGACCATAAAGATATTAAAGAGGCTAAAGATGCACTTGGGGATCTTCTATGGGTGACTGTAAGAGCCATGATGGAGTTTGGAGTTGATCCTGTAAGTACTATTGAAGCAATTTACGAATCTAACATGTCAAAAGCTGATAGCAGTGAAGAAGATGGTAAGATTACAAAAGAGAAGTACAAAGAGCTAGGCATAGATACTTTCCAGAAAGTTAACAATGGAATGGTAATAACTTATAATGCAGAAACGCACAAAGTCCTAAAAAGTTATAAATTTAAGTTTCCAAAACTTTAGTCATGTATAAAATCTACAACTACGAAAAGCCCTTTGCATACAAATATGTTATTAAACAACGTGTTGGATGGTTTAAGTGGAAATGGGTTTTAGATTATGATGGGTGTATTACTATGTATGACACTAAGAAAGGTGCGCAAGCTTATATTAATCAAATGAATAAATTACACAATGAAAGTAGGAGATCGTGTTGTTTGTATAGATGCTTCAATAAAACCAGGTAAATTATCTTACGTAGGTTTTGCTTATCCTAACTGGATTAAAGAAGGAAGCACCTATACTATTAGAGCAATACTACCTAATGATGATATTGTACCAGGAATTTTACTAGAAGAAGTTAGAAATCCTCTTACTTACATCCATTTATTAGGAAGAGAACAAGAACCAGCGTTTGGTACATTTAGGTTTAAGCCTTTAGACCTTACTGCTGATGAAGCAATAGAACAAGAAGTAGAAACAATTGGACTAGAAGAATTATTAGGAGTTTAAAAATTAAAATTATGGATAGCAATCAGTTTGATGAAGTCTTGGAGAGTCGTCTTCGAGCAATTAAAGAAGTATTAGTATTAAAAGGCAAGGAATATCGTAGAAATGAAGATCCTTTGCATAATTTTAATCGAGGCGCTAGTTTATCTGGACAAATTAGAGAAAAAGTGTTATGGGGTTTTGCATTAAAACACTACATCTCTTTTATGGATATATTAGATGATATAGAAAAAGGTAATATGCCTAGTAAAGCAATAGTAGAAGAGAAGATAGGGGACTTATGTTGTTATCTTATTTTAGCGGAAGCTTCTATAAAAGACAGAATATCAAAAAATGTAGTGAAAAATAGGGAGATTTAGTTTAGAAATTATTATTTTTACTTAATAAGTAAATTATAAACAATGGCTAGAAATATTTTATCATCTCCTAGTAATTTTCACTCTGAACAAGAAGAAAATTTACATAAAACTGGTATTTACTGTATATATTTTAAACATAATAAATCAAAATATTATGTAGGGTCTGCAGGAATAAATCACAGTTTAATAAAATCGGCTAATGGTTTTTGGTGTAGGTGGCGACTTCATTTATGGAATTTAGAAAAAAATCAACATCATTCAAAGTACTTACAAAACGTTTATAATAAATATGGTAAAGATTCTATTTATTTTAAAATTTTAGAAATTGTAGAAGATTTACCTATTTTATTAAACCGAGAACAATTTTGGATTACTACTTTAGACTCTTATAAGCTAGGATATAATTGCGTTCCTAATGCAGGTAGTAGATTAGGCATAAAAGTAGGTAATAATCTTTGGGGTAAATCTGTAGTACAGTTTTCTCTAAAAGGCCAAAAATTAAATGAATATATAACTGCCAGAGAAGCTTTTAGACAAACAGGATTTTCTTATAAAGTTATTCATAAATGTTGTACAGGAAAAACAATTCACTATAAAGGATATGTGTGGAGATTTAAAGGAGATTCTTTTAATAAATTTAACACTACACCATTAATAGACGTATCAAAAAAAATTGTAAGACAATATGATTTAAATAACATTTTAATTAAGGAATACCCTACTATAACCGAGGCATCTAAAAGTACTAATATAACTCTAAGTAATATTTCAATGTGTTTAAGGGGTCAGCGACAAAAAGCAGGAGGATTTATTTGGAAACAAGTAAATAAATAAATCAAAAAAAATGGAAAAATTAGAAATTAAAAAAGTTAGCGAAGAATCAGTCACTTACATTATTATGCTAGCAGCGTTTCAAGTAGTACTTAACTGCCAATTAGAACTTGAGGGAACCGTATATGACCAAGGGAAGATTAAACAGAAAGTAAGAGAAGCTATCAATATGATGAATATTAAAAATACTCATAACCACAAGGCTATTTGGAAAGTTGATCCTGAAAAAGCAGCTGATATGATGTATGCTATCGAGCTAATCGGCAAACAAATTGCACAAGGAGACGGAACTTCTTTATCTGCGATAACTCTACTTACAAGAAAAGGTTTTAACTTAGCGACTTGTAAAATCACAGAATTATCAGAAGATGAAATCAAGAATTTGGAAAGCAATTAAACAATTATTTTGCTTACATACTAAGGTATGGAAAGTAACTATTAAAGGAGGTACTTTAGAGTACAGATGTGGATCATGTGATCAACTTATTCGGGTAGAAAAATATTAAAAAGCTCATGTATAAAATATGAGCTTTTTTATACCCGATAAGGTGCTAATGTAAAGGAATTGGTTTAAATTTTGTATCTTTATACTATAACAGATATAAATATGGAAGCTAAAAGATTGATTTACGCATTAAAATGTCCATTCACAAATTCAATACATTATATAGGTAAATCTACTCAAGGAATGATACGTCCTTTACAGCACCTTAAAGATAGCCACTCTGAAAAGATTAATCAATGGGTAAATGAACTTAAACAAATAGGTCATTGTCCATCAGTTGAAGTAATAGAATATGTAAATGTTAACGATGACATAGATGTGAGAGAAAGGTATTGGATTCAAAAAGAATTAAACAATGGTGCTTATTTATTAAATAGCTTTTTAATCAGTCCTTTGTTAATCAGTCATAATTTAGAGCAAATTCTTTCAGATGGTGAAGGTTTAGATATGTTAAAAATAGGAACTTTTGTCAAAGAAAAAAGAAAGCAAATAAAAATGACTCAATTTGAATTTTCTGAAAGGTTTGCTATAGCATTAACAGTCATTCGTAAAATTGAACAAGGTAAATCAAATATTAGGCTTGATGGATTATTTGAAGTATTACATATTTTTGGATGCACTATTGAAGTAGTACGTAAAAAGTAAAATACGTCTATTTTGCGTATAAATTCGTATCAATGCGTATATATAACTGGTCTTTAAAAACACATTATAGTGTGTATTTGGTATTTATGTTACCACTTATGTCAATTATAATATACCTAAATCACATTAAAGTAGGATTTGTACAAGTATACAATTGCCAA
>Ga0222712_10005986_pt1 | contig 12128 bp, 10 predicted proteins | sample C33_657DmetaG_FD_165043 | JGI IMG/M metagenome (GOLD analysis project Ga0222712, IMG submission 165043) | Estuarine water microbial communities from San Francisco Bay, California, United States - C33_657D | ecosystem: Environmental > Aquatic > Marine > Unclassified | place: USA: California...
TTGAGTGTGCACATATTTAAGGAATTATAAGGGGGGGTCAACTGTTACAGAACTGTTACAGAACTGTTACGTAACAGCACGACGCGCTGTTACGGGGTGCTGTTACAGAACTTAGGACAACCTAGCCGACCGACCATGATGTCCGACCGACCAACCGACCATGATGTCCGACCGACCGAGCACGATCGCCCGTGCGTGCGCGACGTCCAGGTGCTGACTCGTGACGTCGACCCCCCACGGGCGTTTGAGAGTCGACGACTCGCGTGGACGATCGCGCGATCGCGCATTCGCGAACACCCCGCCCCGCGCGCGGTCGTCGGCTGGACCGCGCGCGACGTCAGGAGACGTCGGGAGACGTCGAACGAACGCGCGCGAGCGATGACGGGCGCGCGCGGGGCGCACGCGCGCGCGCGGAGGACGACGAGCGCGATAGGGGCGTGCGCGATCGCGATCGTCGCGCGAGGCGCGCGCGCGAGCGCGATCGATGACGCGAACGCGGGGGAGGAAGGGGGCGTAACACCCTTCGCCGCGCGCGCGAAATTAGGGATGGAAGGGGCGAACGAGCGAACGATCGCAGCGCTCGGGTTCGCGCTGAAAGATGTGATGCCAGATGTTGCGGCGACGTACTTACCGCACGGCGCGAAAGGATGGGCGTGGGTGTACGGATCGGAAGAGTATAAGTCGTTTACGTGCAAGTACGACGCGACGCTCGGGGCGGTGGATCCGAACGATCCGAGCAAACCCAAGATCTTGCTTCGGTTTGGGACGTATGGAGTCAAGGAAGATACGGGTACTACTATATACGACGAGGCGTGGTTCAAGGATCCCGAGCACTTTGCTGACATTAAATGGACGTATCGCTTTTGCGAGGATGGCGAGCGGGTGGCGTGCGCGAGCTCGACGTTCGCCATGGTGGACCCGTTCCCGTCTATCCCGCGAGGGCAGAAGGGTAAACGCTGCCAATACATCGACACTCGCTCGATCCCTGGATCGAGCAGAGATCCGAACATGATTGGCCCGGAGGGCGATCGCAAAGATACGGATTCTTTGAATGTCGCGATCCAAACCTACTTGAACGATGCGGTCAGCGGAGATATCGTGCAGTCCGATGTGAAAATCTTGGCCCCCGCATTGATTATCAAAACTATCACAGCGCAGTTTCCTGACATGAAGGCACAAAATTTGGAGTGGAAGTGGTGCGCGAACGAAGGTAAGGAAGACGAAAACCGCTGTGAGTGCGACACGATCATGCGCTACGGCTGGACTGGGGACACAACCACCCCGGCACCTACTCCGCAAATCGATGCGACGTTTGTGCGATGGATTTACGTCGATAAGCGAAATGAAGAAAAGACCTTGCGCTGCAATTCGGCTTTCCTTGGTGAAATCATACCGTGGCCTCAGCGCGAGGAAAATTCGCGAATCTGCCAATGCCTGTCTAAGAAACAGATGGATGAAATCGACAACGTAGTGGCCCAAGTAGTGGGTGGTCCGGTGGATTTTATTAATCCCGAAGATATTTCTTCTTCGAGTTCCACCGGTAATGCCGCGAGACTGGGCAAGTCACCAACTGCGTCGACGGCGTCGAGCGCTGGAGCGTCCAATTTTGTTATGGCCCTCATGGCGCTCTCTGCCGCCGTGGTCGCCATCGTTTTCGTCAAGCGCTCCAAAGTTCTTCCCAAGGAATACGAGCCACTCCTTGAAACCAGTACAGTCTGATTATGATTGCGCGCACAGGCCTGTGCGCGTCACCGTATTGTAGACTAGACTCGTTGTCTCTTTAGAATCAATCACACCTTCGAACATCTGTACGTAAAGGACGTTACGACATTTCAAAGAATGCCCTAGAAGCGGGCTACAAGGACGTTTCCATGTAATGCAGATGAACAATAATCATTCACTGAACATGCGCGCGTACTCGTGGCACACGCGCGCGTACTCGGGCTTCACATTCTTCCACGGTGCCGCTCTTTCTTCGGCAGTCAAGCAACACGTTAGAGCGATGTCGGATGCCGTGAGGAAAGGAATTGACCGCGTCCGCCTTATGTACGTCCGTCGCGCGATCATGCGCGCATCTCATGCACGCACTCGCGTGCTTGCTGCTCTGTAAAGTCAACGCGCTCGCGAACAACACTAAACTCCGCGACTAACGACACCGACGCGCCGCGCGCGCGATGCGACGACGAACAGGGCGGGCCTGGAACGAAGTGAGCCCGAGTCACCGGCCGAAATGTTGGACGAATATACGAGCTGCACATCGCTGACGTATGAACAACGCATGTATGGATTTTTGATTTGCGCGCTGTCGGGCGCGACGTGCTCGGCGTTGTCGTCCATGTTTTGGATGCGACCTACAAAGTTCGCACTGCTATCCACCGTGGGCGCGATCATGTCGCTCGTGAGTACGGGATTTTTGACAGGATTTGCGCGGCAGCTGCAGAATATGTTTCACGGCACGCGATTCGTAGCGACGTGCGTGTACTTAGCTTCGCTGATTATGACGTTGGTGTGTGCGGTGGTGCTCAAAAGTTTCCCGCTCACGGTGCTGTTTTTAGCGATACAATACTGCGCATACATTTGGTACTGCGTCTCGTACATTCCAGGTGGGCGAGCGATGCTCAAGTCGTGCGCGGCGTCGTGCTGCGGCGGCTCGACTTCGAACGACTACTTCTAGCGCTTCGCGATGTCGCGAAGCGCGTTCGCGCCAACCGCAGTTAGCACCACGACGCACGGTCACGTGCGAAAACCATAGCGTCATATGATATCACCATTCTAAACTAACTCGCGCGTCGCCGTCCCTTCGCTATTGAGCTACCGTCTCCCGACGTTGGCTCACCCGAGCGACCCGAGCGCGCCCGCCGTCGGCTCCCCCTCTCCTCCTTCCATTCTCGCCTTGGCCTTGGCGAATAACTCCTGTTGCATCGCGATCGCTTCCTCCGCACTCAACCCGATATTCTTCTTCGCCTTTTTCGTCTCTCGTTTTTGCGTTTCCTCCTCCTTATGTTCGTCCCTCGCGATCTCGCATTCCGTCTCGTACGACTCAAACCCGAGCGATCTCAGCGCCGCGATCACGTACTCCGCGGTGATGATCGACTTCCCATCTTTCGTGCTCAACTCGTTCGCCTCCGCGCTCAGAGCGTTGATGAACTCGGTGCAGCACTCGATCACGGCGTCGCGGCAATCGTTGGACATTCGCACGTTCCCATCTTGCAGCGCTTCGGTGATCATCTTCGACAGCGTGGATTTCGGTAGCCCCACTTCGTCGTCGTCGTGTTCCATGTCTCCTCCCTCGCCCTCGCCCTCGCGCTCGCGCGACGTCGACGTCGTCCGTCGACTTTAATTACCGATCGCCGTTCGATTCCCGTCGATGTCGACGCGATCGCGATCGATCGCGATCGATCGCGTTCGATCGATCGATCGCGATCGATTCGCGATCGATGCATTCGATCGATGCATTCGATCGATCGATCAGTCGACATCGACATCGATGTCGATCGATCGCGATCGCGTTCGATCGAGGGCGTGGGCGACCGACCGACCGACCGACCGATCACACGGTCGTTGACGTGTCGGTTCACATCGCCTCCGTCCTCGATGGCGATCCCGCGCGCGCGCGCGATCGATTCGCATCGAGAGATGACGACGACGACGACGACGACGGACGACGACGACGACGGACGACGGACGACGACGGACGACGAAGCGCGCATGTCTTCGCACATCGGCGCACGAGCGAGGGATGACGACGACGGGCGATCGATGACGGAGGAAACGACGGAGGCGCGCGACGGGGTGAAGGACCGACGCGGAGGACGCGACGGGCGAGAGGAGACGAACGCGAACGCGAACGCGAACGGGGACGACGACGCGAGCGCGTCATCGACGCCGTCGGTGTTGTCGAAAATCACGAAATGGGGGGAGTACGAAAGTCTCGGCACCGTCGTGAGAGGGTCGAGGTTGATTCCGATGAAGACGCCGCTCGCGGAGGAATATTTCGACGCGAGGGAGACGACGCACGCGTTGACGTTGGAGAAGATGCTGGATGCGCAACGCGCGATTGGGAAACCGATTGGGATGATTATCGATCTGTCCAATCACGATTGCTTATACGAAGGAGAAGTCCCCGCGGACGTGGAGCGCGTGCACGTGAGGAACGTGGCGAAGTCCGTGCCGACGACGCGAGACGTTCGTAAGGCGATCGAAGCCGTCGCGCGATTTACGGCGACGGACGATCGGTTCGTCGCGATACATTGCGCGTATGGGTTCAATCGAACGGGTTTCATCGTGTGCTGCTACTTGATCGAGGTTTGCGGATTGACGCACGAAGAGGCGCTAGCGCGATTCGCCGAAGCGAGAGCGCCGGGCGTGAAGCACCAAACCTTTAAAGATGCGCTCGCGCAGCGCTATTCCGACGCTCCGGATTCTCCTGAAATGACGCGCTTGACCGCTCAACTCTTTCGCGCGTGTTCGAGTGAGCCGGATATGTCAAACATCGAATCGGAAGACAACGAGACCCTCGATTTGGATATCAATCGAAAATTCCACTGGTCGCCGCCGCCCGTCGAGGACGCCGACAAAGCACCCGCGTCCGCGCCCACGGCGCCGATTTCGGCTTCTATTAATAAGCCGCCGAGATCACCTTTATCAGCGAACTCAGCGGAACGCATCGGTTGATATCTCGGCAAGTTAATATGTCGGCCAGGACACTAATTTGTTACGCGTCGTAGCTCTAGCACCGTCAACCCTCATTCGCCGACGCCCGACGCGAGCGGACATGGTACGCGATGACGCGAGCGATAATCGCGATGATGTCAAGCGAATGCGAATGCGATGCGTCCAATGAGTCGTTCTTTCGTCTCGCGAAAGGCGAGACGACGACGACGACGGGTTCTTCACGCGGCGCGTTCAGGGTCGCGATCGCGGCCGCGCGAGCGTCGTCTTCGACGCGCTCGCGATGACAACGGACGAGAGATGGATGAGCCAACGCGCGACTGACGACGATTTGATTCGCGCTATGCGTTCGTTTCGCGCACAGCCCCTGGAATCTATTCCTCCGTTTGTGATCATCATCGGCGCGATCGGCGCGATGGGCGGTTTGCAATACCTCGTGCACAACGTCGCGTACGACAAGCCGCGGGCGATCGGGCAAGATTCGTTCGATCGTTTGGTGAAGGCTCGAGATGAGCGCGTGAAAAAAGGCGCGGGGGTGCAAAAGTAGCGGCGGTGAGTTGATTGAGGATTGAGTGAACGAAGAAGAAGGGAGCGGGAAAACTAGAGCGGTTCGACGGGACGTCGTCGTCGCGCGAGCTCGAACGCGCGTCGACGGCGACGGTTGGAACCGATTGTAATGTGTAGTCAACGTATATATAGTATTTATGAGGCGATGACGTTTCGTCATCACTCGGGGCGCGACGACGCTCGCGACGACGCGCCAGAACTCGAAGCGATGCGCGTCGGCGCGGCGCGAACGTCGCTCGCGGCGACGTTTCGCCCGCGCGTCTGGCATTCGCGCGCGCGAATGCGAGCGCCGCATCGAATGTGTGCGGTGCTGGACGACGACACAGCGCTGTTCATGGTTGAAAATTTGCAACCGTGGGTCACCGACGTCGAAGGCGCGAACAAGAGCTACGAGTACATGCTCAAACAGCACGGTCGACGATTCAACGTGGAGAAGGCAACGAGAGTCATCGCGTCGCTGAAGGCTGAACACGCCAAGATTCCGGGGAACCTCCCGTTTTGCCTCCCAAAGACGTGGCCCGGGATGCTTTTGGTACTCGAACGGTGCGGCGACAAGGTGGATTGACAATTGATTCATCGGTCGAGCACAAGCGTCCTATCAAGGCTCGTCGGGCGACGATGCACGCGAGCTATGTATTATAATAAACTGTTGAACTACTAAAACTAGTGACGATGGTACGCCTGCTAAGAATGCGCGGCCGGCCGCGGCTCGAATGCCGCTGCTTCGACGTTCAAGACACTCGCTGGTGACTGCCGCGTTTGAGGTTCTTCGGCAATGTCCTGTATCCGCGCATCTCCTTTTTGTACTTTTGAGTAAAGCGCGCGACCTTCGGCGGCGTGCTTCAACGTGATTTTGAACTCGTCGTCAGCACCATTATAATCCAATATGGAAACCATCGAAATGACGCCGTTGACACCGAGCGCGTTTCCAATGCGCCTTTTGGTCAATGCGAACACGATTGGGATATCATTCCCCCGCGCCTCAGCGATGATTTGATCGATGCGATCGTCCAACCCGCCTTCGCTTTCTATTTTCTCGATGTTCGGGGCGATGATTATCGCCTTGCTTGTTTTAACATTGACGCTCTTTGCGACTTCGCGCAAGCCGTACAACAACCTCCTACGCATCTTCGCTTTAATCTTGTCCGTGTGGTACAACCGATCTTGGAAGCCTTTGAGTTTCTTTAATAGCGTGGTGGCCGATGAATTTAAGTCGTTCGTAATGACTTGCTCGGCGTAGCGAATGTCCTCAGCGTCAATGCCGACGAATGTCTTCGAGGTGGCTTTCACTTTAACCGCCGTCGCCACGTCGTCCCGGATCGTAATCTTCTTCAAGTGCATTTTACCCTTCACGTGCCCCTCCCAAGCTAGATTTCCATAGCACGAAACATTACACACGTCGCATATTCGGGTCTGCTCCTTTACTTTGGGAGGCTTTGCAACGGGCTTCTCGGGCACACCATTGAAGACATCCAAGAAATTTCTAACACTCCACGCTCCAGCAGGAACTCGCGCAGCGAGACTATTTAGCTTCTCTTGAACTTGAGTCGTCCTTTCTTCTACAGCCTCATTTGCTTGCGACGAAGTCTGTGCTTCGCCATTAAATGTTTTTCCTTCGTCTTCCTCACCATCGTCGCTACTGTCGTCGTTACCGTCGTCGCTGTCGTCATCATCGCGTTCCATGTACACCAAGTTGACTTTGATCGCGTCGCCATCAAAGTTAATTTGAACATAAATCCACCCGACACGAACCTCAACTTCGACTTCAACCTCGTCGGCGTCCTCGGCTCCGGGGGTCAAGGCGTTCTCATGCTGAACTCGCGTTGCGCGTTCGCGTAGAATAATCTTCTTTAGCGTTGATCTCTTCTTCTTCTTCCCACCCTCGCGCTCTTTGCCTCGTTTCAGGACCACCCCAGTCGAGCTAGCGGTGTTCGTGCTCTTCACCATGACTCCGCCGTGAGAGATTCCATCCTTCTTTTCGATCCTTTTTGGCGCCCTCGTCTCAGTTTTAAAGTACGCCGCGAGCGAATTCACCATGCTATTTGACGTCTTGCTCTTGGACGATACTAAATCCCCGAGCTTGAGCGCTACTCTACTCTCTTGTTCTTTTGCGGACGGTATGATTCCAGCCGCAATTTGCGCCGCTTCTAACACTTTCGCGTATGGATTGTTCAACCCGTAGTGCGCCACGCCGATGTGCTGCTCGAGCGCGTCGTATGCCTTGAACGATTTCCCGCACACCTGACATCGCACTTTACCAAACTTATCCATCGCAGACCGTCGCGACTCCAAACGCAGCGATTCACCGGTAATTATAGGCAACTTTGGTGCCGCGGGCTTGACCCTCTGGCTCTCGTTCGCGCTCGCTCTCGCGCTCGCGCTCGCGCTCGGCGCTCGGCGCGACTCCGCCAACATGATATCCCTCAGATTCGTCCCAACCGCCGTTCCTCCCGTCACCGCAATCGCGGTCGTTTGACCCTTACCCTTCACAACTACCGGCGCTTTCCCCCACGCCGGCGTCGCGGGAACCGCCTCAATCTTCACCGCCGGCGGCGCCGGCTTCGCCGCCGGCGGCGCCGGCTTCGCCGGCGGCTTCGCCGGCGCCGCCGGCGGCTTCGCCGGCGCCGGCGTTTTTTCCCGCTTCGTCGCGACTCGCCCGCGTCCCTCCAAAATCTCCGCTCCCTCCCGTCCACCCCCGGTGCGTTCGTCATCGAGTCTCAATAAATCTTCCGGTAAATTTTCCATACGCCACCTCGTGACGTCCTCGACGTCGCTTCTCTCGCACCCTCTCACGAATTTCGACGCTCGCGCGCGTCCGTCGCCATCCACGAACGCGCTCCGTGCGAAACTCTTCACCACGCGCGGGAATTTCGCGACGTAGATTTCAATCAAATTCACGACGTGTTCGTCATACGACCACTCGCCATCGTTTCTCGCTCTCGCTCTCGAAGTCCCTCGCGCGTTGAGCGACACGACGGCGTCGTACGGCGTCGCTCGCGCGCGCGTCGCGCACACCCCATCGATCACCGCTCGCGCGATGTCGTCATCGAAATCAAATCCATTTCGTGCGTCATCCTCTGTCGGCGCTTTCGCGCGAATTCGCGCGACAATCGCGCTCGTGGAAAGCATGAAAGCGCGTCGCGCTCTGCGGCGTCGCCCGACACCGCGACGCCGAGCGAACGATGGTGAATGTGGATTCGTCCTCGATCGTCGCCTTCGTCGACGCCGTCGCGTATGCGTGCGGAAGTTTCGCTCACGTTGACGTACGCGCCGTCGACGTCGTGGTTCATCGCGCGTTGTCATTCGCGATCGCGTGGTGCCTGTGCGCGTCGTGGGCGACGTCGTCGTACTCGTACGTGGACCAAATCTGGAGCATCGCCCCGGTGACGTACGTCGCGATCTACGCCTACGACGGTCGACTTGAAACGTGTTCGACGCGATTGTTCGTCATGTCGTCATTCGTCGCCCTGTGGGGGACGAGGCTGACGTATAACTTTTACCGGAAGGGTGGGTACGCGGGCGTGGAAGATTACCGGTGGGCGACGCTACGGAAACACTGGGCGCTGCAAAAGCGCCTCGTGTGGGAGACGTTCAACGTGACGTTCATCGCGTGGTATCAAAACGTGTTACTGCTGTTGATCGCCCTCCCGGCGGCGGCGGCGAGGCGATCGGAGAAAGGGTTCAACGTTCTCGGCCTCGACGGCGCGGCGTCGGCGCTGTGGTTCGCGGCGTTCGTCGTGGAAGTCGTCGCGGATGAACAGCAATGGAGGTTTCAGCAGTCCAAGCACGGGAAAGCACCGAGAGTGCCGGAATGGAAGGAGGATTACGACCGAGGGTTCTTGACGCATGGACTGTTCAGGTATTCTCGCCATCCGAACTTTTTCGCGGAGCAGGCGATGTGGGTCGCGTTTTCGTTATTCGCGGGCGCGAGCTCGACTCCGTCGACGTTCATTCATCCAACAATGATCGGCGCAGTGCTTTTGATCATGTTGTTTCAAGGCTCAACGAGGTTCACGGAATCCATCACGTCGCGAAAGTATGTGGAATACCGAAATTATCAGGCGTGCACGAGCGCGTTGATCCCGATGCCGCGGTTTGGAACGCTGCCCAAACCCAAGGCGAAACAGACCGCGACGCGAAAAAGCGCGAGATGAGCGCGCAGTACTTTGAATCTGTCAATTACTACCTGTAGTTTTCAATACTAATACAACAATTTTGTGTCGCGCGGCGCGTTTACTTTTGCTTCCGGAATTGATCTTTTTCGACGCGTCGCGACAACTGCAATAATCCTTCGAGTTTACGTTCGCGCGCTAAATGATTCGAATTCTTCGCCGCGTGCGCATCTTTATAGTGCATACCGCCGACATTTGTCTTCCCACCACCCTCCATGACGTCGTACTCTTCATAGTCGACGTATCCCTTGATGATGTCGCCCTCCGGTGCATCACTCTTTTCAGATGCCTTTGCCATGCTCCACGCTTTCCCTTGAAGCTGTCGTCCCTTGGCCTCGTAAGATCGGCGCTTGTTGAGTTCATCTTTGTATCTCGTGCCAGAGATCGATCGTATCCAGCGAAAGCAGCCCCAGAGGCAAAACACACCGAGCAACACATACGTACCGATGAACATCGCCATCAGCGTGCCTTTGTCGCGCTCGATGCGCGTTGCAGGCGGAGGCGGAGGCGACGGCGGAGGTGGCGGCGGCGCCGATCCTGTGATCAGCGGTTTCGGCAATTTATGCACACCGGCGTAATAGTTCCCGTAGCGATCGACGACGACTAAAAATACGTTGAACTGTTGGCCGTAACCGATCGGGATGGTAGCCGTCGTGTCCACGCCGGCTTGGGTGATATTGAACGAACCACTCTTAAACGGTTTCCGAGCCATGGGATCAGGTCGAACGATCGCCGTCGCGTTCCAAGTCGCTTGTGTATCGGTGTCGATGACGTATAACGCCTGTCCTTTTTCATTCGAGTTGATTGTAATTTTCAAACTCGTGCCCTGGAGTGTGGCGACGAACGTCGCCGCGGGCGGGATGACGTCGATGAGATTGATATCAATCACCTTTGTGGCGGACATCATGTTTTGCAAATCGTCCTCGGCGATGATAAAAAGGACGAGCTCGGCACCGTCGTCGAAGCCCGAAATCAACCGCCTCGATCGCACACCCGAGGAACAGTCCAAGCTCCCAGAGGCGCGCATGAACGCGGCGGCGGGCAGCGACGTCTGAGATTTAAGTGTCGCCCCGTTCGGTGGTAGCACCCCGGCGTCGCGGTCATACACCGCATAGTATGCCGTGCCACTTTCGTCGAGTTGCACCTCCAGCTCAAACGACGTCGCAGTGACTTGATTTATCTTTGGAGAACCGGGAACGTATCTCGGCGCGTCAACCTCGGGCGTCGGCGGAGGCGGCGGAGGCGACGGCGGAGGCGACGGCAAAGTCCCCAGAGGTGGGGGCGGTGGGGGCGGCGGAGACGGCGGTGGCGGTGGCGAAGGTGAAGCCGGCGGACTCGGCGCCGTATCCACATTCACGCTCGTCGCCGTCGTAGGTAAGTTGCCTCGAAGATCCTCCGTGACGTAATACGCCGCGTATTCGCCCCCGTAGCTCAACGCTACCGAACCCGTCGTCACTAACGTGTGCGCAACTCCTTTCGCTAAATATTCGTGTCCTCCCGCCAGCGCTCGCCCTCCGTCGCTTTGCTGTCCCGCGACTACTTGCGCCACGCTCGGCGGCGGCGCGCTTCGCGGCTGCAACACGTAATAAAACGTCCCGGCTTCATCCTCGAGCGTCACCGTCATCGCGATCTCAGTCCCTCTCGCCTCGTACGTAAACGACGACACAATCGGCGGCGATGCATCCAACGTCTGCACTTGCTGCGTCTGCACCGTCGTTTGCAGCGTTGGCGTCTCCCCAGCGCTCTCGCCCACCACGCTCACCGCGTACGCCTTATTCTCTAACAATCCCCCGATCGTCACCGACGCGGGAACGTTCGCAATCGTCACGCTAAAGCTCCCACTCGCGGCGATGACGTGCCCATTCGGATCCACTCCCGCTTTCACGTTCGCCGCGCTCAAAACCGTCGTCACCGGCGCCCGGCGAACGACGTAAAACACCGTCCCGCTCGCATCCATCGCGTGTTCCAGCGCGAACGCGCTCGTCGTGACGTTCGCGATCTTCGGATACCCCACGACGTCGCTCGGCGCCGCGAGTAACGTCCTTCGCATCAACGCTCGCTCGACCCCTCTCTCGTCCACCTTCGTGCGTTTGTGTGCGTCGAACGCGTCGAATTCGCGTTCGACGCGCGTCTCCGCGCGCGCGACCGACGACGTCGCCGTCATCGCCCCGTGTGCGAAAACACGCGCGTCGACCGCGAATGCGAACGCCGCGAACGCGAACAGCGACGTGAACGTCGACGAGCGACGTCCCATCGCGTTCGATCGCGCGCGTGGAGACGAATGCGAGGACGATTCGACGATCGTCGACCACGCGGTCGACCTGAGGGACGAGATGGAAGTCGAGGACGTCGAGCACGCTCGTTCATTCGTGGCGTCACGCGTTTCGTACGAGGACGGCGTGGCGAGTCGTGGCGCGTCGTGGCGAGTCGTGGCGAGTCGTGATTCGAGCGATCGACGTCGACGTCGCGTTCGACGTCGACGTCGTCGCGCGTTCGCGTCACTCGTCGTCGTCGTTCGCGCGATTGAATCGATCGTTTCATCCATCGCGCGCGTCGCGCGACGACGACGTCGAAATCTCGCGACGTCGTGCGACGCGTTCGTCGTCACTCGACGACGACGCGAGGGACGTCCGCGGTGGACGTCCGCGGTCGTTCGCGACGCGCGCGTGGCGTGACCGACCGACCGACTACCCTGACCGACCGACCGACCTCGACCTC
>Ga0222712_10005991_pt1 | contig 12120 bp, 10 predicted proteins | sample C33_657DmetaG_FD_165043 | JGI IMG/M metagenome (GOLD analysis project Ga0222712, IMG submission 165043) | Estuarine water microbial communities from San Francisco Bay, California, United States - C33_657D | ecosystem: Environmental > Aquatic > Marine > Unclassified | place: USA: California...
GTGACAAAGATAAAGAGACTGTGCGTAAGCAGAAACGCAAACTGTCTTACTACTCCAACATCTATGTGGTGAAGGATCCTGTCAATCCTCAAAACGAAGGTAAAGTCTTCCTGTTCAAGTATGGTAAGAAAATCTTTGACAAGGTTATGGCAGCAATGCAACCTGAATTTGAAGATGAGACTCCCATCAATCCCTTTGATTTCTGGCAAGGTGCAAACTTCAAACTCAAAATCCGTAAAGTGGATGGATATTGGAACTACGATAAGTCTGAGTTTGAATCTCCTGCTCCTCTCCTGGATGATGATGATGCTCTTGAAGCACTCTGGAAGAAGCAATACTCCCTCACGGAACTTGTTTCTGCCTCTCAGTTCAAGTCTTATGATGACTTGGATAAGCGCCTGAAGTATGTTCTGGGTGCAAAAGGAACTTCCCGCACGAATGTTGTGGAGGAAGAGACTGAGTATGACAACTATGTTGAAAGCAACGATAATGTTGTGAAAGAACTGGAAGAGTCTTTTGCTCGTTCCAAAGCTCCTTCACTTCCCGTTGTGACAAAAGAAGTTGATGAGGATGAAGACGATGCTCTGTCCTACTTTCAGAAACTCGCTGAAAGTTGATTACTCATAAAGTCTGATATTATCAGCACGCTTCAGGGTTTCACTCACATACTGAGTGGAACCCTCTTTATATGCCATCATTTCTTCCAAATCATCAAAGACAATATTTAAATATCTTCCTTTCAGTAAGAAAATATTGCGCTTATCATTATTTAATCTCTCTTCATACTCATAGTTGGTAATAGGACTTGAAATATTATCAACTGTTACTTGACTGTCAGTGTAAAAATCAAAGTAACTAACACTTTGAGTAGCACCAACTCTTATTCCTTTGGGGAAGATTATAACATCTTGACTAGTCTTAACTTCTTCTGACTCATAATGATGAATACCATTATAGAGAGTGTCATAATCACCATACTTTTCTAAGAGATAAGCATCAAATACAGATTGTGATAATGGCCATTCTGTTTGAATGTTTAGAATATTGTTAGATAAAAGAACTACCCAATCTAAAGTTGGGTCTCCATAAAAATCATTCGCAACATTGTCTGGACGGTCATCTCCAATGATTTGATATTTTTCAAAGATTGTGGTATTTTGAAAAATGTCTTCTCTTAATTTTCCTTTCTTAAAAAGATTTTTTACCGCTGTGTAATCCGATATGGCAGTGTCAGACCCATCACTTGTGCGATTAACATATTCAAAATTGGGTAGATTGCGGAAGTATGGATTTGACATTTTAGAAACCTAACTCTGTATCTGGACCACCTGAACCAGTTCCAGGACCATAATCCTCATTAAAGATTGGTTCAAGTTCTTGAAACTGCATTGAAATTTCATAGGAAACCATTGGACCATCATAAAATGTTGCATATTGTCCTTCTGGTGTATAATTTACGGTAAGACTTTGAAGAGCACATTCCTTAAATTTGTTTAAGAACTTATGTTCGTTATTTTGATGCAAGTATTTAATTTTAAAAGTATGTGGAGACTTTAAAAACAAATTAGAATCTGATTTTTGTGGTGCCATTCCTTGCTTAAAGAAACGAATGATTCCAATAATTTGTTTTGCTTCTGCTTCACTTCTAGCAGACATTTTAAATGTAAAATTAAATGGTCTTAATGTTGGACCACCAAATAATAATTCTAGGTTTGGGTTTAAAACCGCACCAGTAAGTCTTGTTAATAAACCACCCCCAATTCCTGAAGCTTCACCTGCAATTTGTGCAGCTATTCCTGTTTTTACTCCACCTGAATTACTTTGCACACCTCCAATTACCTCACTTATTCTATTTGTAAATTCTTCTCCACCACCAGTAATTCCCCCCATCGCCACATTTGCGGCTGCTATTTTAGCTGCATCAGCTTCTTGCTCTCCCCACTTGGAAGAAGTAGTATCACTTATTCCTGATGGAATTGGTAAATATACACTTCCAATAATTTTTGATGTTGGTCTATCCGATGGTCTATCAAATCCAAATTGAGTTTTGTTACTAGTAAAAGTTGCGGCACGATATTCAACCATTTCAAATTTCATTTTGTCTTGATTAGATTTTTCTAAATCTAATGGATATTTCAAATTTTGCGGAAATGCAGTTCTGCTTTTTGATGATTTTCCAACAGCTTTTTGTAAATCTTCAAGTTTAATTTGTTCTGTTCCTCCTTGTTGTGCTACATTTGATCCTCCAGACGCTGCCGTTGGATCTTGATTTGTTGCTGCTAATGCTTTATTTTGTTGAGTCAGTGCAGTTGTAGAGAGAACTTGTTTCGCTCTGGTTGTTGGAACTTTCGCATCTTTTGCAACTTGATTTACCGCTGCATTATCTAACTGTGATGTTAAACTATTAGATCCAGATTTAACTAACGCTTCCTTGAATCCTTGTCCCGCAGAGGGTCTAAAACTCCATCCATTATTAACACTTTTATTGTCAGTTCTATCTGCAAGATCTTTCCACTGTGATAAAACACCCTCTTCTTGATATTGTGTTTTAATAATAGGTTTTACTTTATCATCTATTGTGCCGCTTGTACCTTTATCGTTCCAGACAGTTACTGTTCTGACTCGATATATTTCACCATCAATTGTTATTGGTTGCGCGGGAGAGATGGATGTTTGTTGAGCCATCAGATGGGGGGTTTTATTTATTTAGACGGAATTTTGCATATGGTATTGCAAGCAACTCATCAAGTTCATTGTATTTGACAACATGAAGTTTGCCTGGTATTTCTTCCCAGGTATATTGTCTTCCTTGTCTCCAGTGAAAATTAATTGCTTTGAATCCCCATCGCTCTAGAGAAGTGCAAGCAATGAGTGGATGTTGGTCATACTCAATGTCTGGAGTCTTGGGATTATACACAAAGGTATAAAACTTTCCTGGCTCTGGATACAATACTTCTTCCTTAAACAAGTCCATAATAATCAACATCAAATCTTCTGGGTCAGTTGTTTCAGACTCCAAAATTCTTTTCTTGAGTTCTCTTACTCTTGCTGTTGTTGTGCTGTCTACATATTGACCGAAACCTTCTGCCATTAGCGGATTCCTAATTCCTCTTCGGTGACAATCTTGAATTCAATCATTCTATCAGCACAAAATTCTTTTGCTGCTTTCCACTTTGCTTGATTCACTTCAAATGTAACACACTCATGAATGTATGATTTGGTTGCTCTACTTTTTTTAACTGGTGGTCTGGTTTGTTTTTTTGGTTTTACTTCAATCACATAAGTTTTCACTTGACCTGATGATTCCTTGACTTTAATAATGAAGTCTGGATAGTAGCGATGAATTCTTTTGTCTATTGGTGAGAGGTATGGTATGGAAAATTCTTCACTTCCCCATTCTAAAATACTTTCATTTAGGTCACACCAATGACAGAACTTGCGTTCCCAACTGCTACGGCAAATAATATTGTTGGGGTCACCTTTATATTTGCGTGGATAGGATGGTTTGTATTTGCTCTTAATACTTTCTGCCATTAACCCGACTACATAATATATAAGGTCAAAAAGTATTTATAGATGGTTATAACACCACCAAAAGCAAAAAGCATTGCGGATGTTAAACGCAATTTATTGCATCCTGCTCTAACCTCCTTATACTATGTTGAAGTTGGACTTCCTCCAGGTCTTGGTAGTGATTATTTGAAGTCAAACCTGGGTCAAGCTTATGACCAAGACAGACTTAATTTGATGTGCTGTGAAGCAACATTGCCTGGGTCTAATTTAGCAACACTGGAACTGACGAATGACCGTCCTGGTGTAACAGAAAGACACGCATATCGTAGAGTTTATGATGACAGGATTGATTTGACTTTTTATGTTGATGCAGAAAATTATACTTCAATTAGAGTGTTTGAAACTTGGATGAAATATATCTCCCAAGAATCTCAAGCACAAAACAATGTCAAAGGAACAACAGAATCTCCAAATTATTTTTATTCCTTCCAATATCCTGATAGTTATATGAGTGAGAAGGGGTTAAAAATTACAAAGTTTGAAAAAAGTAGTATTGAAAATGGTGCAAAAAATTCTGGCGGGCAAGGAATGCGCGGTGGAACATTAACCTATACTTTTATCAGGTCATTTCCTATTAGTATTAGTTCAATGCCAGTGGCTTATGATGCATCAAATTTATTGAAATGCACAGTTTCAATGTCTTATATTAGGTATGTTATTGATAAAGCAAATCCACCAGGGGCTTCCATACCCGAACAACCCAACGCAGGGAATGCAAGTCCTTTTGGAAACTTTGATTTTTCAAATATTAAGTATGGTGATGTTGGAAAAAATTATGATTATGCAAACTTATTTAAACCTGAAACACAAGCTCTTTTGAATACGAATCAAGCTGTTAATAGTGGAGTCGGATTCCCAGCATCTAAAGCAGGATCAAATAACTTTAGAACTGATTTAAACTTGTTCTAAAAAAAGAGGGTCTTGATGACCCTCTATAATCAGTCTTCTTTTTTCTTCATCAAACCCAGTCCAACTGTAGCAACAGTGCCAATTAGACCGCACTTCATACCCCAGTCCGCTAGAGCAAGAGCATTTTGGCGATGCAAGTCTGCTCTATAGCAAGCCCAAGAGTTGGGATTCTGAGTTTGGATGCATACTTTATCCAAGTCATAAGCAGTCCAATAATCTCCTTTGTTGTTTCCTTCTCCCCATACGGTGTACCAACCAAAACAAAGGACAATAATGGAAGCACTGCCCAAAACGGTGGCTCTGAGTGCTGCTTTAATCATGAGACTTTTTGTAGAACTCCCTTATTATAGGGTATTTTTAAAATCAAAACCACCCATATGGACACTTTGCCATCTGTCCATCCCCTATAAATAATCACACTGAACATCTATAGGACATTATGCCTTTACCAAAGATTGCTACGCCAACTTATGAACTTGAGTTGCCATCCACAGGAGAAACAGTTCAATACAGACCTTTTCTAGTTAAGGAAGAAAAACTGCTTGTGATTGCTTTAGAAAGTGAAGACACGAAGCAAATTACAACTGCAATCAAGACTGTTATTAAGAACTGTATTCTTACTAAGAATATCAAAGTAGAGTCATTGCCTACTTTTGATATTGAATATTTGTTCCTTAACATTCGCGGTAAGTCTGTTGGAGAGGAACTGGAAGTTAATATTATTTGCCCAGATGATGGTGAGACACAAGTTCCTGTGAAAATTAATCTTGATGATATTCAAGTTCAGAAAAACGAAGAGCATTCAAATAAAATCAAACTTGACAACACAATTATGATGGAGATGAAGTATCCATCATTAGATCAATTCATCAAGAGCAACTTTGATTTCAATGAGAAAAATGCTATGGACCAATCATTTGAATTGATTGGTTCTTGTATTGATAAGATTTACACTGAAGATGAAGTATGGTCTGCTTCTGATGTTACGAAGAAAGAGATTGCAGACTTCTTAGAATCAATGAATTCTTCGCAGTTCAAAGGAATTGAAAAGTTCTTTGAGACAATGCCTAAACTTTCTCATACCATCAAAGTTAAAAATCCTGTCACGGAAATTGAAAGTGAAGTTGTTTTAGAAGGGTTAGCATCTTTTTTCGCGTAGCAATGGTCCATATGGACCTTGAAGGATATTTCCGTCTTAATTTTTCGTTAATGCAGTACCATAAATATTCATTAACGGAAATTGAGAATTGGATGCCTTGGGAAAGGGACATCTATGTTGCATTATTACAACAGCATCTTGAAGAAGAGCAATTAAAACAACAACAGCAGATGAGCAATGCCCGTTTCTAATCCAACAGAGACAATTGATCCTAGAATCTTAAGACTTATTGGTCTAGAGGATGTCTTTGACTTGGATTATGAAACATATTTGACACTTCTTAAGGAAGTAATGGTCAAAAGTAGGATGACCAAGACAGCGATTCCTACTGAAGAAATAGAATTAGTAACGAATGAATATAAAAGAGTAAAAAATAAAAGAGACTCTGGTAGATTTCAGGTTAAGAAAAAGAAAATAACAGCAGCATCATTTAGTTTTGGTGGAAAGAAACTTCCAGGTGCAAAAGGAACAAAAGCATTACCTGGAGCTGGCATTAGTTCTTCGCCCCTATCTAAAGGATTTGAAGAAAACATTGCAGTCATCACAAGTTCTGTAGTCTCTATTGCAGAAATTATGAGGCAGCAGGCAAAACTAACAGATGATGCTGCTGCTTTTGAAAGAAAGAAAGCAGAAAGAGAAAAAAGATCCGTATCTGAAAGTAAGTTAGAAAAACGATTTGATGGACTGAAGAAAGCCGCAGAAAAAATTATTGCTCCAGTAAAAGGAGTTCTTGATAGAATTTTTAATTTTCTAACAACAGTTTTCTTTGGTAGAATACTTTACAAGATTGTAGAGTGGTTTGGTGATCCTAAAAATGCGAGTAAAGTAAAGTCTGTCATCCGTTTTGTGAAAGACTGGTGGCCAGCACTATTAAGTTCTTATATTTTATTTGGAACTTCTTTCGGTAAATTACTTCGCTTTACACTTGGATGGGTCGGTAGGTTTGCATTCCAGGTTGGTAAGATTGCAATACCAGCTCTTCTACGACTCATTGGTAGAAATCCTGTTGCTTCTCTAGCAATCGCTGGAGGCATAGGAGCATATGCTGCATCACAACAAAATGAACAGAAGAGAGAGGGTGTAAAACCTGGACAAGGAGCTCCTGGTGCATCCCAATTGCAAAGAGAGCAAACTTTACAGCGTGGTCTTGGTGGAATGTTTGCAGGTGGAGGACTTGCAAGAAGATTTTTCCATAGTGCAAGTGGAGGAAAAGTTGCAGGTCAAAAAGGAGTAGATAAAGTTCCAGCGATGCTCACAGACGGTGAGTTTGTAATGTCGCGTGGTGCTGTTCAGAGATATGGTGTAGATACTCTGGAGGCAATGAACGCTGCTGGAGGAGGAACAAACCGCCCAAGAATGATGCAAGGACTTGCATATGCTCAAGGTGGTGGTTTGATGGGAGAAAATCCTGATCCAAATTATAAAGATCCAGTTCAAGATAGAAGACTTGAATTGATGAAATCTTTGGAGCGTTATGCGAAGAGTCAAACTTCTATGGGAGGAGACATTAATTTAATCAGAGCTCTCTCAAACTTAACATCAGTTCTTCGTGGTGGTGGAGGATCTGTTCCTTCTTCTGGTGGTGGAATTACTGGTTTTGCAAGAAGACTTCCTGGTGAGATTGGGAAGAAAATATTTGGTGGAACAAGTGTTTCGGGCGGTGGTGGTAGTGGTGGATTTTTATCAGCACAAAATTATTTGAGCAGAGTTAGAAGAGAGGTTGGTAAGAAATTATCATCATTAAGAGCACCTGATGTAAATATCGGAAAAATGACAAGTGATATTGGTGGAATATTTGAGACCATTAAAGGTGCTGTTGGTGCAGCCGAGGAAGCTATACCTGCTTTAGGTGGTGGTTTATTGGGGATGAATAGAACTGATACGAACATATCAGAGGATATGCAAAGAGCACTTCTCTCCGCAAGAAAAACTGCAGGTGAGAGAGGTAGGGATTATGTTGATTATAAAGATTACGATCCTGGCGCTGGTGGAATGGCAGCAGCATTAACGATGGGAAGAATTGGTAATAAAGAATGGAAGAGAGATTCAAAAGGAAGAATCATTGGTTTAAGACAAGTCTATGATACAAACCGCTCTGCTGAAGTTGCGATGAAACAAGCAGGAGATTCTTTTAAAGACTTCTTCAAGACTGGAAATCCAAAATCTTTGATGAGAGCGATTTACAAACCTGGCGAAGCTTTATTGGCAAAGGTTCAAGATAGAGGAGTGACAACACACGATGTTAATTTTAGTGAAAAAGTTTTAGGATTTAAATCAGAAGCAATTAAAAATCAAGAAGCACTTGAGAAAAAACGCCCCTGGTGGGATAAGATGGGAATGTTTGGTGGAGCGTCAAGATCCATTCAAGACCAAGCAAGAAATGCTGGAGCAAGTGGACAGTATGGAAGATATGCTGCTCCATCGCAGCAAGCAAAATTTTCACGCCCAGCTGGAACAGGTCCAAAACCAGTTAAACCACCATCAAAACCACCAGTTCAAGTTGTTCGCACAAAGGCAAACACTGTTGGTGGTGGCGGTATGGGTGGAGGCAGAGGTAGTAGAGGAAGCTCTGTCCCCAATATTCCAATGCCCAAACCATCACGCACAAAAGCCGATGTTATTGGAGTAAGGAAATAATAAGAGATGGCAATTAACGCTCAAAAATTTCTACCTGCAGGAAAACAAGGCGGCGCACTTGCCAAAGTGTCGCAAACAATTAAGAAAAATTCTGTCATCATTACTCTGTCAGAATCCTCAATTAAAAATGTAGGTATTATTAAAACAAAAGTCATTGATATTGAAAATATAATGAGAGGGACTCTTGTTGCTCAAAAGAAACAGTTAGATGCTAAAAAGAGATCTGAAAGTTCTGCAAGAAGAGAAAAACTAGAGTCTGATTTAGAAGCAAAACCAAAAGTAGATAAAGATAAAGTTAATATGCCAAAAGTTCCAAGAATGGGATTTTTGGATTGGATTAAAAACTTTATTGGAAAAACTATTCTGGGATATTTTGCTGTCAGAATGATTGACCATCTTCCCAAACTGATGCCATTTATAAAAGTAATTGGTGGAGCTGCAGACTTTATCATCAATGTTGGAGGAAAACTTTTAGATGGGTTAGTGACATTCATTGATTGGGGATATAAAGCATATGATGCAACCAAAGGATTTGTAAAAAATTTGTTTGGTAATGATGGAGTAAAACAATTTGAACAATTGTCGGGCATCTTAAACAAGTTTTTAAATCTTGTAATCATTGCTGGGATGATTGCTGCTGGGTCTGGGGGAGTAAGAGGTGGTCCTGGACCAGGAGGAAGACTTCTTGGTAGAGGAGCTTCTAGATCATTAACCAGACTGGGACTAAAAACAGTTGGAAAAGATGCTACTAAGACAATACTACGAACAGTTAGACCTCTTGTTAGAAATGCTCCTCTGATTGGAGGACTTCTTGAGTTTGGTATTTCTTGGGCTCTTGGTGATCCATTACCAAAAGCAGCATTTCGTGGTGTGGGGAGTTTTCTTTTAGGCGCTGTTGGAACTGCAATTGGTGGTCCAATTGGACTTGCCGTTGGTGGATTTGCTGGTGGAGAAATTGGTGGAGTTCTTTATGATATGTTTTTTGGAAATAAAAAACCTCAACCACTTACAGAGCAGGCTCAAGCAAGTGCCGGTGGTGGTGTCACACGAGGAGGCAAAGCTCAAGGTGGAGTTAGAAGATCTATAGGTGGCACAGATAAAAAGCAAAAATACAAAAGAGCACTGACAAGAAAACCTGGAAAAGTTGAAATAACATCTCCTGGGTCTGATGTTGGTGGTGAAGATAAAATATTGGGAATATTTCCAAATCCTCTTAAGGGAGCTCAAAAAGTTATTGACGCATTGAATCCATTCAATACAATCAAAAAAACTGGTGAAGAATTAGGAAAAACAGATTACTTTGGTCCAATACTTGCAATCACATCTAAAGTTATTGCTGGACAAAAACCATCAGCATCTGACTACAAAAATGTTGGTATTGGAATTAACTTATTAATCGCAAAAGGAATACAAGACCAACAGTTGAAAGGTGGAATTGTTGCTGCTTTTGCTGAAGGTGGTATGGTTGATCCAGATGTATTAGCAGCTGCAGAAACTGGTGGTGATATTAGTAACTGGGTTGCAAGAACCTTCCAGACTGGTATTGAAAGTAAAGTTGAAAAGAATTTGAGAATGATTAGAGAGGATGCAGAAAAAAAAGCACCCGAAAACCAAGGACAAAAACCCGAACAAGGAACTGCTGGTGGAACTGCTGGACAGTTTTCTCCAGAAGGACTTCAGGGGGAAATATACAAGTATCTTCTCTCAAAGGGAATGACTGATAATCATGCTCTTGGTATTATGGCAAACATTCATAGAGAAAGTGGATTCAGACCTGGAGTTTCTGAATATGGTGGTCCTGGAGTTGGATTGTTCCAATACTCAAGCGGTGGTAGAAAATCTGCATTTTTAAAAGCAGTTCCTGATTATGCAACAAACTGGCGAGGTCAAATTGATTTTGCCATTAAAGAAGATGTTGGACCACAGTATTTCAAACAAAACTTCTCATCACCACAAGATGCTGCTGATTGGTGGATGAGAAATTGGGAAAGACCTGCTGAATATATCCAGAATGATAAAGGACCAAAGATTCATGCACAATATCTTGCTGGATTGCAGAAGTATAAAACAAATAAAGGATATGAAATACCTATTGGGAGCACAAGTGTTGCAACAGCAGGTGTAACTGGGTCTTTAAGTGAAAGACAAAGGAATGTTGTAGAACTTGGTAAATATATTCAATCTATTGGAGTTTCTAGAGGAAGTGGTGTGACTGAAAATCCATCTTTTGGTGGAGTCAGTAATGTTCATAAAGGTAGAGGACACTATGAGGGGAGGGCAATTGATATTGGTGGATGGGGAGGTAGATATGGTAAAGCAAATTTAGGAAGAAATTTTGTTGACGATCAATCAGCAATTTTGGCAGGCATTAATCAATTTGCAGCAAAAACTGGCAAGAGACCATCACTTGTTTTGCACGGAGATAATGACCCAGGTCACTGGGATCATGTTCATGCCGAGTATGAGAGAGGCGGAGAAACACTAGGTCGTCCTCACCTTGCAATGTTGGGTGAAAGAGGTAAAGAAATTGTTGTTGATGCTGACAGCGCAGGTCCAGCAAAAGATATGTTGCTTGCCATTAACCAAGCAAAGGGATACAAAGGTGTTATGGATGCAATCAGACAATACGCACCATACGATGCTCTAGGAGCACAAACAATCATTATGCCAGAGATAGGTGATGGTGGTGGATATGGTGGTGGTGGAGATCAATCAGCGGTGGCAATGTCCATAAGTGGTGGAGAGAGCTCAAATCCAATGGATATTCTTTACAAAGGTGGTTAAATAGAAGAGGGGAATATCAAATATGGCAGAAGCAAATGTATCAAGGAAGGCTCTATCTTCCTTTATAACCAAAGCAGAAATTAAATCAAACAAAGACAAAAGTAAGTCTGTAAGCCTGCTTGGTGGTATGGATACTCCTGGTCCTCGTCTTTCCCGCTTGATGTATTTTGAAAGTATTCTACAAGATACGGTAAAAGCAGAAATTATGTTTGATGATACGGGTGGTGCTGTAGATAATAAATCAACAATAGAAGGATTACCTCTGGTTGGCACAGAAGAAGTTAATATTGCATTTGAAGATAATAATCAAAACCAAATGAAGGTGACTTTGTATGTTAATAAAGTGACACCAATCTACGAAGACACCAAAAAGTCCAGAGTCATAATTGATATGGTCTCGGAAGAATTTCTTCGCAATGAAGATGTAAAGTCTAGACTAAAGAAGAGATATGATGGTAAAATATCAGAGCACATTAACAAAATACTCACCGAAAATCTGAAGACCAAAAAGAAAAAAGATATAGAAGAAACTACAAACAATTACAACTTTATCGGCAATAATCGTAAGCCATATTATGCATTGAATTGGTTGTCAAAAGCAGCAATCCCTGGTAAAGATGGTAAAAAAGGAGACAGTGCTGGGTTCTTTTTCTTTGAAACCTCTGAAGGATTTAAGTTTAAGTCTATTGATGCTCTGAACGCTCAGCAGGTTAAAAAATCTTTGATTTACAATGAATCAAGCGATAAAGACAGCAAAGTTCCTGCTGGATATGATGGAAAAGTTTTAGAACAACAAGCAGATAATGCAGTAAATGTTCAAGAAAAATTCCAGATGGGTGCATACGGAACCAGACTTGTTGTTTTCAATCCATTTACTTGTGAGTATAGAGTAACTCAAACAACAGCGGATGAGTCAAAGAAAGGAACAAAATTAGCAGGAAAAGATTTGCCTGTATTGAATGAGAAGTTCAAAACATTCTGCACCCGCACAACTTATATGCTATTAGATGTGGGAACTCTTCCAACAGGAGGAACATCAGAGCAAATTAAAAAATCAA
>Ga0222712_10005995_pt1 | contig 12116 bp, 10 predicted proteins | sample C33_657DmetaG_FD_165043 | JGI IMG/M metagenome (GOLD analysis project Ga0222712, IMG submission 165043) | Estuarine water microbial communities from San Francisco Bay, California, United States - C33_657D | ecosystem: Environmental > Aquatic > Marine > Unclassified | place: USA: California...
AGCTCAATCCAGCGACCAGATCTATAAGCAGGCAATTCAGCGACAGCAGTATGCCAAGTCGCTTGAAGATGAACTAAAGGCTGCCAAAGTTGAGCTCGCTGCTAAAACTAAAACTGCTCAGGATGCACTTAGAGCAGCTCAGGCAGCAGCCGATGAACTGCAATCTAAAGTCGATGAACAAAAAGAGCTAAATAAAACTTTTGTCGCTCAGCTAGCCAGATTGCAGAACATCAGTATTTCTTTGGAGCAGCAGCGCATCCAAGGTTTGATTGATGAACAGCGGCAGCTCAACGGTACCGGACCAATTGATGCTCCTAACCTTTATGACGTTGGTCCACCTAACGACGACAAAGTTGACATAGCTTTCGCTTTCGCTAAAAAGCAATTGGGTGAACGTTACGTATTAGGTGGAATGGGTCCGGACGTTTGGGACTGCTCCGGTATTACTAAAGCCAGCTACGCGGCAGCCGGAATCTACATCGGAACACACTCAGCCACCAACCAGTTTAGAAATATGGCGGCTAAACGAAGACTGATTCCAATCAAGGAAGCAGTTCCGGGGGACCTGATGTGGTATTCGTATGTTGATGATTTTGATGGCGATAAATATCACGTGGTGATGTATTTGGGTGATGGCATGATGTTGGAAGCGCCTAACCCACTTAGAACAGTTCGTATAGTCCCACTTCGTTACGGTGATCTCTTCAGATACGCAGGACGGCCAACCCCTTAGGAGCAGTTATGTCTGAACAGAGACAGGTAAGACCTGCGACCGAAGGCTGGCAACAGAAGAAAGACGCATCGGGTCGTCCTATTTTGGAATTCGAGCAAAAGCCAAAACTGAAACAACCTCCGGTGCATCTGGTGGACATGTCCAAAGAAGAAGCCGAAGCTAAAGCAAAAGAGCTTGGCGTGCCGACCTTCCGAGTAAAGCAGATGGCCAAGCACTACTTCTCTCACTACACAAATAACCCAGAAGCGATGACCGACCTTCCTGCTGAAGGCAGGGCAGAGCTGGTTTCTGCTTTCCTGCCCAAGCTACTTACCGAAGTCAAGCGGCTGAAGACTGCCAACGGTGACACCATTAAGTTCCTCTGGCGGTTATTCGACGGCGCACTGGTCGAGTCAGTGTTGATGCGGTATCCAGGCCGAATCACCCTTTGTGTTAGCTCCCAGGCTGGCTGCGGGATGAACTGCCCGTTCTGCGCTACCGGTCAAGCCGGGCTTACCCGCAACATGTCAGCTGGCGAGATCATCGAACAGATAGTCATGGCGAATCAGGTCATTCAAGCGGGCGAACTAGGTGGCAAGAAGGACGGCGAATACGAGGAGCGAGTCAGCAACATCGTGTTTATGGGAATGGGTGAACCACTAGCCAACTACAACCGGCTGATGCAGGCGGTAAGAACCATGGTGGCGACTGATGGTTTAGCCATGTCAGCTAGAAACATCACCGTCTCCACAGTTGGTTTAGTGCCAGCTATTTTGAAACTTGCTGAAGAAGAACTTCCGGTGACTTTCGCCCTGTCACTGCATGCGCCTGACGACGAACTTAGGGATGAGTTGATTCCAGTAAATTCTCGTTGGAAAGTTGATGAAGCTCTCGATGCTGCAAAACATTATTTTGATGTCACTGGTAGAAGAGTGTCAATTGAATATGCACTGATCAGGGACATGAATGATCACAAGTGGCGAGCACAGTTACTTGCCGATAAATTAAATGCCAGGGGTAAAGGCTGGGTGCATGTTAACCCGATTCCGCTAAATCCAACTCCGGGATCTATCTGGACTGCATCGACTGCAGAGGTAACTGACATTTTTGTTTCAACGCTAGAAAAGGCAGGAATCCCGACCACCCTCCGGGATACCAGAGGTAAAGAAATTGATGGAGCCTGCGGTCAGCTGGCGGCAACCGAATGAAACGACCGGATCGGTTAACTGACGGCACAAAAGTTTATTGGCCGGATCTTCCGCTTAGAACAAAAATTTCTAGAGTGCTTGAAGGGATCGGTGAATTACTTTTAACCGGTGGTGTAATTCTCGGTTTGTTCGTGGGTTATAAAGCAATCTGGCAAGATACCGTTGTTGCAGATCAGCAAACTGTTCTTGCGCAAACTTATGAAGAAGCTCCGAGTAAATTCTTGAGTGTTAAAGATGTTTCTAAACTCGGTGATGTCTTTGGACAAATGTATGTTCCTCGATTTGGTGACACTTGGACCAGGTTGATCGGTGAAGGAACTCGCTGGCACCCAACCCTGAACGAAATCGGTGTCGGTCACTACACCGGAACGGCAATGCCAGGTGAGGTTGGTAACTTCGCCGTTGCTGCGCACCGCGGTGGTTTCGGTGGGGCGTTCAAAGAGATTCACACTCTGCGCGAAGGTGATCGGGTTTATGTGAAGACCAAAGACTTCTGGTATGTCTACAAATACTTACAAACCAAAGTTGTTCAACCTGATGACATTGATGTGATCAGTGAAGTTCCATGGGGTTTGGCTGCAGCTGAATTTGGTGGCAGCTACATGACCATGACTTCCTGCACACCAATTTTTGTGAACACTGAACGCATTGTGGTTTGGTTAGAGCTGGAGAATGCAACTTCGGTCACTCCAGCCGAGATGGCAATACACGGAGGTAACTGATGTATTCATGGTTGTGGCGGAAGTTACCGGGTAAGTGGTGGCTTAAAAGCTTGATCGCTCTGCTAGTGGTTTCAGGATTAGTGGCTGTGATGTATTTCTGGTTCTTCCCCTGGTTGGATGCAACCTGGTTCCAAGAACCGGTTGGAGACCTTCAGTAAAGCCCCCCTTGACTAAATTACCTTTTATGGGTAGTTTAGAGCCATGGAAAAACTACCCCTACAGTTCGGTTTAGATACTTTTGGCGGGATGGCCAAAGACGATGACGGAAATGACCTGTCTGCTGGTCAAACCATAAGAAACATCGTAGAGCAGGCTCAAATGGCAGATCAGCTCGGGATCAATCACTTCAACGTAGGTGAACACCACAGGGATGATTTCGCTGTTTCAGCCCCCGATACAGTCCTTGCCGGCATTGCCACGGTTACCAAGAACATCATCCTAGGCACCGGGGTTACCGTCCTATCCAGTGAAGATCCAGTTCGGGTCTACCAACGCTTTGCCACCATCGCCGCCCTATCTAACGGAAGAACTGAGATTACGGCTGGCCGTGGTTCTTTTACCGAGAGTTTCCCGCTGTTTGGCTTCAACCTGGCCGACTACGAGAAACTCTTTGAGGAGCGCTTGGAGCTCCTGGTGGAACTTCTAAAAGAAGGTCCGGTTACTTGGGCAGGTGAGACCAGAGCAGCTTTGAACAACCAGCAGGTTTACCCGAAGACCGAGAGACCAATTGGACTTCGAGTCGGTGTTGGCGGTTCCCCCCACTCAGTGATCCGAGCAGCCAAGCACGGGGCAGCCTTAGCCCTAGCCATAATCGGCGGGCACCCGTCAAGGTTTGAACCATTCGCCGGTTTGTATCGGGAGTCTCTAAAGCGCTTTGATAAACCTCAACTTGATATCGGGCTTCACTCGCCAGGACATGTCGCGCCAACCGATGAGCAGGCAATGGCAGAACTCTGGCCTAACTACCTAGCCTCATTCGGTCGAATCGGTAGAGAACGTGGCTGGGGGCCAATGACCTACGAACATTTCGCCCATGAGGCTCAAAACGGCTCGGTTTATGTTGGTTCCCCAGAGACAGTAGCCCGCAAGATCATTGAAGGCCTGAAGGTGACCGGGGCTAACCGGTTTGACCTGAAGTTTGATAACGGCCCGATGAGTCAAACCATGTTGCTTCGTTCGATTGAGTTATACGGCAAGGAAGTTATCCCTATGGTTAGAGCCGAACTGGGCGAGGAAATAGAAATCAGCCTTTAAAGCCAAAAGGGGCCGCCTTTCGGCGACCCCTCAAGGTAATGCTTATTGCTTAGTGACCTTCTTGAGCTGCAAAGTTCTTGTCGTCTTCTGCCGACTTGATTCTTGCAATGCTGAAGATGATTAGACCAAATAGACACTTGGCCAGGATGTCAGCGATGCTGTATCCAACTTCGCGGTAAACAACTTCCATACCGGTAGGAACAGTTGCACTGTTCATCGATAGTACGAAGGTGATTGGGTAGACACCCCATGTTGCGATAAGGAGCAAGCGTAGCCCAAGGAACATCTTGCGAACCTTCTCTGTCTGCTTGTCTAGGCTCTTTGACATCTCAAACCATAGAACATACAGGATGTATAGGAATGGGATGGTTGAAAGTAGACCCCACATGCTGTTGTCTAGACCGAATAGGTTGCTCTTGACGTCACCTGGGTAACCAAGCACGATCATCAAAGCAGCTGCAGGAACCAGACGCTTCAACAATGAAGACTGGATGTCCTTAGCAAGACCTAGAACAGCAACTAGCTCAACTAGTAGCAGTGGAACAGTTAGGAACCAGTCAACGTAACGGTATCCCACGTTGTAGTGAGCGAACGCTGAAACTGCATCCATAGCACCTTCGTGACCGTAAGCGGCGTTGAAGGAGTCGAACATTCTGAAGTAGTGGTAAGCAGCAATAGAGGTTACTGTTGCTGAAACCATAACAGCCAGACGGTACTTTGGTAGAACGCGATCTCTTGCAAACCACAAGAAGATCGATGTGAATAGCATGCTCGCGATACCTAGCGAAAGCATGTTGTAAACGGCACTGAATTCAACGTTGGTTAGAACGTTTGACAGTATGTTTTCCATTTATTTGTTGCCTTTCCTTAAAGAAGTCGGGCAACCGAAAATTACCCGACATTGGGACTGCGAGGCAAGAATACTCCTTTTAGGGCGTCAAATATCGCTTTAAAGAGACTTAAACTAGTGAATTAAATTGCCGGTTTTTTAGTGAAATTTCCCGCAATTAGTCGCTGAATTACAACTAAAACGATGGAAAGAATTACAAAGAAACTGAAAATTACACCAATCCAGGTCAACACAACGTCAACTCCCTCTGCAGGGTTTAGGAACCAGTAAGGCCACCAGCCATCGGTGAAACTACCGCGCAGCATGGTCAGAATCAACCATATAAGTGGATAGACCAGCACCCAGAAAGCTCTGGTGATCTTTAGCCTCGCAGTTGAGTCAACTATCAGCCATTCCAAGAAAATAATCACCGGCATATACATATGCATGATTAGGTTCGGTGGAACTGGCGGGACATAACCGATGTCTCTGGCGTCCGGAGCATCATTAGCTAGAAGAAGGTTGTAGATGACCCCCACAATCACCATAGAAGTTACGACAATCAATCGCAGTGTGCTGAATCTGACGCTTTCCGGCTCATTTCTAAAGAGCTTGATCGCGCCAAGAGTTAATACAACTGTGCTCAGGCTGCACGAAAGAATCGTGAAGTAGGAAAAGTACTCGGTCGGACGGAAAACGTTGTGAGCTACTCGGTCAATGATTGGCCAAGATACCCCCACGAAAAGTGTTAGCGCCATAGCCAGGCGCACAAATGCAAATAAAACTCTGTTCTTTTCTACCATTTGGCAAGCCTAGTAATCGAGGGCATTAAGTTGCCATTGATAAATAGTGCCGATGCGAAATTGTTATAGATTTACACAATGCTTAGAGTTTTACTTACAGGTTTCGAGCCTTTCAATCACGCCAAATTAAATCCAAGTGAACAACTTGTGTTAAGAATTGGTAAAGACGATGTTCCTGGTGCTCAAATTATTACGAAAGTATTACCGGTCGTATACAGCGAAGCATCTAAAGAACTTTTAGCTCTAGTTGAAGAGCACAAACCAGATGCGGTAATTAGCTTCGGTCAAGCTGAAGGCAGATCACCAATATCTGTTGAGCGCTTTGCAGTTAACCTTGATGACGCATCAATCGCTGATAACTCTGGCGTTACCAGAGTGGATCAGAAAATCCACAGTGATTCACCGACCGCTTACGAGAGCACCCTTCCAATAAAAGAATTTGTCACAGCTATAAAAGCTGAAGGAGTGGCAGCGTCAATTTCGATGAGTGCTGGAGCATTTCTTTGCAACCACGTTTTCTATGAATTACAAAATACTTTTAGTGGAACCAACGTTGTTAGTGGTTTCGTTCACGTTCCGTTGATGAATGAGCAGGCTGAAGATTTTCCTGGGCTACCGACAATGCATTTAGATCAGATGGTGCTGGCTGCTAAAACTATGGTTGCTGTTTTAGTCGCGAGAACTTCCGACTAGGCAGCAGCGCCCAGATAATTGCAGTTGCATCAATTAACTCTTGAACCAGAGCTGAGCCATTGGCATTGAGGTAACCGAAACTCGCAAATAACATGGTGACCAGAGCCAAACCCATACCGACAATGCTGGCCTGCAGCGCTCTTGCCCTAGCAACTTTAGAGATACTGATTGCATCAACCAGTCTTCTTATTGAGTCTTCAACTATGACAACTTTCGCTGCCTCGCTGGCAGCCGTGTTACCTCTTGCCCCCATGGCAATACCGACATCGGCGGTGGCAAGTGCTGGAGCATCATTGATGCCATCGCCAACAACCAGGATGGAGCCTTTGGTTGCCTTGAGTTCGGTTTCTAGAATCGCAAGTTTCTGAGTTGGGGTGCATTCGGCAAAGAACTCAGTGATACCGAGTTCATTGGCTATGGATTCAACTGTTGCCCTGCGATCTCCAGAAACCAGAAGTACTCGATTCACCCCAAGTTCCTTTAGAAGCTTTACAGTATCTAGCGATTCGGCCCGGAGTGGATCATCCAAACCGATAATGCCAGCTACTTCACCGTTTATAGCTATCTCGACCAGAAGGGCATTGTTTACCCCAGCCCAGCTAGGTAATGGTAACTTTGGTTGCCCAACGCTGATCTGTTTACCAAGTACTACTCCGGTTAAACCGTGACCGTGAATTTCTTTCACCTCGGTGGCTAAATCAAGTTTCAAATTCATGCTTCTGGCTTTGGCCACGATAGCTTTACCAACGATGTTTGAACTGTGTTGATCTAACGACGCAGCAAGCTGCATTACTTCTTCTTGGCTGTATTTATTGGCGAAGACTATCTTGCTGATCTGTGGGCCACCCTCAGTCAGTGTTCCGGTTTTATCAAGTAGCACTACTTCAGCCTGAGCTAGACGCTCTATCGCTTCACCAACTTTGATAATGACTCCACGTTGAGCGGCTCTCGAAATACCACTGACCAGAGCAACTGGAACAGCAAGAATCAAAGGGCAGGGGGTGGCTGCAACAATGACGGCAACGGCCTGTTTGATATCTCCGCTGATCAAAAAAGTTAAAAGAGCAAGTCCGATAGCGATTGGAACAAACCTGGCAGCCCAAACATTGGCTAAGCGAACACCTTTGGAAGCTTGGCTTTTTGCGTTTGCGACAAGGCGAATCAGGTTGGCATAGGTTGAATCTTCGGAACTTGTTGTGGTGACTATAATCACAGCTGCGCCAGCATTGAGAACACCACTGTCAACTTTGCTGTCTTTCTCGCGCCAAACCGGTAAGGATTCACCGGTGAGTGCGGATTCATCAAACAGAGCGGCTTCTTCGACCAGACCATCAAAGGGGACAACTTCACCAGAGCGAACCAAAACTCTAGAACCAACAGCAACAGCTTTGATATCAACGTCACTGATCTGACCATCTTTATCTAATAGGTGAGCGGTCTGCGGTGCTCTGGCCAGCAGAGCATCTAGATGTTTGCTGGACTGTCCTTCCGCCCATTTTTCTAAGGCCTGACCGGTGGAGAGCATGAGCGCGATGATGCTAGCTGCCAACCATTCGTCGGTCAGCACTGTGGCAAGTATGGAGAGCAAGGCGAGAACATCACTACCGAGTTCTTTATTTTGCAGTGAACGAATCAGCCAGCGCGAACTGAAGAATAAACCTAAAGCTGCACCACCTCCCCAAGCAAACTTTGCCGCCAGGAGAAGATCTTGTAATTCTAAAAACAGTCCAACTAGTACACTCAGAAGTGAGACGAGTACGAACCAGTATCTAGACATATAGGTATTGTCCCACTACCTCCATAGGCTGAACACCATGAACGCAACCAATCAACCAACCATTACTTTTCTTGGTGCTGCTGGCACGGTAACCGGCTCGAGATTCCTTTTGAGCTGCGGTGAAACCAAAGTGATGGTTGACTGCGGTCTGTTTCAAGGGCTAAAGGAACTGAGACTCAAGAACTGGGCTCCCCTTGCAGTTGACGCAGCAGAGATTGATGCTGTGGTGTTGACTCATGCCCACCTGGATCACTGCGGTTATGTTCCAAAACTTTTTGAACAGGGCTTCAAAGGCAAAGTTCACTGCACTGAATACACAGCTAAATTAGCCGAGGTTATCCTGCTGGATTCAGCCCGAATTCAAACCGAAGACGCTAAATGGGCGGCGAAGAAGGGCTTCAGCAAGCACAATCCACCCAAACCGCTCTATGACGAGGCCAATGCCATGCAGGCCATAAAGCACTTCCAAGAGGAGAAGTTCAATACCCAGATTGAAATTGCCAAGGAAACCTTCGTCACTTTCTATCCATCGGGACATATCCTCGGGGCGGCAATAGTTGTGGTTGAGTTCTTTGGCAAGAAGCTGATGTTCTCAGGCGATCTTGGACGTGACCACCATCCTTTGCTAGTAAACCCAACTGACTTTCCTGCCGGAGAATTCGATGCGGTGCTGACTGAATCCACCTACGGGGACCGTGAGCATGTTGCCGCAACTGCGGACTTTGAAACTGCAATCAATGAAACCATTGCTGGCGGTGGCTCGGTGCTAATCCCAGCGTTCGCGGTTGATCGAACCGAAGTAATTTTGATGCGGATACGAGAGTTAATGGAATCAGGAAAAATCAAACGTTCACCACTGTTCGTTGACTCACCGATGGCTTTGAAAGCTCTGGATTACTATCGTCAGGCCATCAACACTTCTTCCGGTGAAATCAGACCGGACGTTGTTGCTCAGTGGAAGGACAAAGATCCGTTTGACCCGGGTAGCTTGGTTGAACTTCACACAGTTGACGAATCTAAAACCATCAATGATCCCACTTCACCCTGCATAATTATTTCGGCATCCGGAATGGGAACCGGTGGCCGTGTAGTTCACCATCTTCGACAGATGCTACCTAACCCTAAACACACTGTTCTCATGGTTGGTTATCAAGCAATAGGAACCAGAGGTAGAGCCCTAGTTGATGGAGCAACCGAAGTTAAGATGCACGGTGAGATGGTTCCGGTTAGAGCAAGAGTTGAAAACATTGAAGAGTTTTCAGTTCATGCTGATTCAAATGAACTCATCGCTTGGCTGCAAACCAGTTCCATTGAGCCGAAGAAAGTTTTTGTGGTTCACGGTGAAGCCGGAGTAGCAGAATCCTTCAGCGATCTGATTCAAAGCAAACTGCACTGGAACTCACATGCAGCCAAAGATGGCGAAACAGTAATTCTCTAGTTCTTTTTCAAGAGCCCGATTAGATAGGCGATGCTGAAACCAAAGCCGATTGCCGCATAACAGTAATCGAACCAAGTAAGCGCTGGAACCGGAATCAAAAGAGTCAGCACTCCCAGAGCTGCAGCGGAAACCGCCATAACTCTTGCTGAAAGCAAAACCGCTTCATCTTTACCGCGCAGCGAAACTGAGAGCATGTTTCCACATAAGGCGACCAGTGTTATCGCGATCATGCGCATTGACCATTCCAGCGCCGGATTGGTGCTTAGGCCTAGCAGCTCATTGAATAGGCCAGGGGCTAGAAGCAGTAGCAGAGCACTCAGACCAAATACGGTGGCTCCGGTGGCAAGGACTCTTCTCAAATAAGCAGTCATTTTTACCTTTCCAGTTTTCAATGCTAGAGCCAGTTGGAGAAACTTCCCCCCAGATGCACTCGGGTGGTCCTAAACGCTTCTAGGCTGGAAGGTGCTAGCCAACCGCACTGAAAGTGGAGTCATGAGAGCACTGATAAAGACGAACCCTGGACCAGGGCTCGAAATGGTGGATGTTCCTGAACCAGCGCTTGGTGAGAATGATGTCAAGATCCGAGTGCTTAGAACAGGTATCTGCGGTACTGACCTACACATCGACAGCTGGGATAACTGGGCTGCCGAGACTATCAAAACTCCAATCATCCCCGGTCACGAATTCTTTGGTGAAGTGGTTGAAATCGGGGCAAGAGTCCACGAAGTTGCCATTGGTGCATTGGTTTCTGGTGAAGGCCATATAGTTTGTGGGATCTGTCGTAACTGCCGAGCCGGTAGAAGACAGATGTGTATTAGAACTGTTGGCGTTGGAGTAAACCGTGACGGTGCTTTTGCCGAATACATTGTTATACCGGAATCCAATGTTTGGGTTCACCACGACAAGATTGATCCTGATTTAGGAGCAATCTTTGATCCTTTTGGTAATGCCGTTCACACCGCAATGGCATTCAACCTAGTTGGCGAAGATGTTTTGATTTCAGGAGCAGGACCAATCGGTTTGATGTCGATTGCGGTTGCCAGACATATTGGTGCTCGCTACATCGTTGTCACTGATGTTTCGGAACCAAGACTGGAACTTGCCAGACAGATGGGTGTCGATATTGCCCTGAATGTCTCGAAGAACCGTATTGCTGAAGCTCAAGTAACTTTGGGTATGCGTGAGGGCTTTGATGTTGGTTTTGAAATGTCTGGGCATAAAACAGCACTGCCGGAGATGATCGATAATCTCAATCACGGTGGCAGAGTTGCAATGCTGGGATTACCGAGTGAGTCAATTGACATCGACTGGTCCAAGGTGGTCACCCACATGCTGACCCTCAAAGGTATTTACGGTCGAGAAATGTTTGAGACCTGGACCGCGATGAGCTCAATGCTTAAATCCAGTGAGATTCTTCGAGAGAGAATTTCTTCGGTTATCACAAACCGGCTTCCGGCAAGTAAGTGGCGTGAAGGATTTGAAACTGCTAGGGCAGCCACCGGTGGCAAGGTTGTTTTGGATTGGACCCAACTTTAAATGTTCAACGATTTAAAAAAGCAGTTAGCTGGAAATATTGAAGAGCTCAAAGAGGCAGGGCTATATAAGTATGAGCGTGAAATAGATTCAGCTCAGCAATCACATATCAACTCAGCTAATCGAGATCTGCTGAACTTCTGCGCCAACAACTACCTAGGACTGGCCAATGATGCCAGGGTGATTGAAGCCGCTAAGGAGATTCTCGATGAGCGAGGCTTTGGGGTTGCCTCAGTTCGCTTTATCTGCGGCACACAGGATATCCATAAGGATTTGGAACTTGAGGTCTCTAGATTCCTAGGCACCGAGGACACCATCCTGTTCTCCTCCTGCTTTGATGCCAACGGTGGGGTGTTCGAAGCTCTGTTCAACGACCAGGACGCCATCATCAGCGATGAGTTGAATCACGCCAGCATCATCGACGGTATTCGGTTATCTAAAGCCGCCAGATTCCGCTATCTAAACCGAGATATGGCTGATCTTGAGCGTTGCTTGCAAGAAGCAGCTGGCGCCAGAAACAGAATCATTGTTACCGACGGCATCTTCAGCATGGATGGATACTTAGCCCCACTTCGTGAGATCTGTGAGTTGGCTGCCAAATACAACGCCATAGTTATGGTTGATGATTCCCACGCGGTGGGATTGATGGGTGATCTGGGTGGTGGAACACCGCAGCATGCGGGGGTTGCTCACCTAGTCGACATATACACCGGCACCTTCGGTAAAGCGCTCGGCGGTGCAGCCGGTGGTTATGTTTCCGGTCGTAAAGAAATCATTGAGTATCTGAGACAGAAAGCTAGACCCTACCTTTTCTCCAACTCACTAGCCCCAGCTATTGTTGCTGGATCGCTGGCTGCGATACGTATCGCGCACGGTGAAGAGGGAGTAAAGCTCAGGGAGAAACTTCACGGCAATGCCAAGCGCTTCAGAGCGAAGATGACTGAGGCGGGATTTGATTTACTAGACGGTGAACACCCGATTATTCCAGTGATGTTTGGTGATGCTCAACTGGCTGGAAAAGTAGCAAATGAAATGTTTGCTAACGGAGTCTACGTCACTGCTTTTAGTTACCCGGTCGTACCAAAAGGTAAGGCTAGAATCAGAGTTCAACTCTCCGCATCGCACTCCACCGAGGATGTCGATGCCT
>Ga0222712_10005996_pt1 | contig 12116 bp, 13 predicted proteins | sample C33_657DmetaG_FD_165043 | JGI IMG/M metagenome (GOLD analysis project Ga0222712, IMG submission 165043) | Estuarine water microbial communities from San Francisco Bay, California, United States - C33_657D | ecosystem: Environmental > Aquatic > Marine > Unclassified | place: USA: California...
TCTCTGCTCCAAGGTTGTCGAACCCGACACCTACACCGAGCATCGACGCCTCCATCAAGAAAGCGAACGGCTTTGCAGGGTTCGCCTTCGTCATGTCGGCGGTCGAAACAAACGCGCAGTTTTGAAGCGCAGCAGAGTTGCGCTGGTCGTTTACAAGCGGAGTGCCCATGACCCAAAGTCCTCGGCCAGGTGGCGTCCACTTGAGATGAAACATTCTGTCGAAAGCTTCTTTTGCAGACGCTTGCCCTTTGCTGTCGTTCCACGGCAGACGGTTTGTCTTGCAGTGGTCTTTCTGAAGCGAGTACATGCCGTTGATAACACGCTCGCAGACATCGGCCCATGTCTCTTTTGTTCCGTCTTCCTTCAACCGAGAGTAGGTACGCAAGAACGTGATCTCACCTACAGAGTTGCCACCCGCGTCACGGTAGCCGAACGGCGCGGGCTTGTCACGATACTCGTTGACAAACTCCGGCGAAAGACGGAAAGAGAACAAAGACATAGTCATGGCTGATTACTACTCCCTACAATTATTGAAGCTGTTCGTATATTTGTTTGCAGCGCTCGCAGACTGGAAAGCCATCTGGGTCTCTTGTCGGTACCCATATCTTTCCGCAAAGAGCGACGATAGGAACGCCTGTAACGACGGCTTCTACGATGTCTGCTTTGTCTGCGTAGTGAGCGAACTTGTCGTGATCGCCAGAAACGTATGCTTTAGTGTCTGTGCTCTCCGCGACTTTCACCTACATATTTTATCTTTGACAGGTGGGACACCAGTAGAGAGTCCGTGAATCAAGTTCTGTTTCTTTGACCTCTGTCATACAGAGACGGCACGACTGGCGTTGCCGTTTATAGACGTAGCTGAACTGAGAACAACCGTGTAATTTGACTTCGTCTTCGCCCAAGTGCTCGGGCGCCACCGTGCGAATCTTGCCGTCCGTCGACCCATCTCGAAGAAGAATGGAAGCGTTCCGCCATATCTCATCGAACTTCTCGCGCTGCATCTGCGTACCGGGAATAAATGGATCAAGACGAGACAAGAATAACAGCTCGGCACGGTACACGTTTCCAATCCCAGCGATCACGGATTGATCCATCAACAGTCCTGCGATGGTACGCTTCGACTTCACGATCTTCTTCCACGCTTGTTCTGGGTCTGCATCGTCGTGTATCGGATCAGGTCCAAGCCTTTTCTTTATCGCACTCACTCCAGCGTCGTCAAGCAGTTCGCACGCTGTCGGCGCTACCAGGTCCGAGATGTAGATGTCGTGTTGCAGTCGCAACCTGGTCGAGTCTTTAGGTTTCTTGTTTGGGTTCTTTGACAGATAGAACCACCCGTACAGTCCAAGATGCACGTGCACGGTCTGCCCGGTGTCAAAGTGCAAGAACAGATGCTTGCCGTGCGCTGTCGTATTATTCAATATACGATTGTCGATATTCTTCGCCTCGTCCGCGAACCGCCCCTGCGGACTAGAAGCTCTCACCGTCTTCCCAGCGAAAGCTCCCTCATGTATCGTCGCCAGGTGCCGTATTGAATGTCCTTCAGGCATTCTTCCTCTTTTCGTTGTTCGTCGTTTCCTTGCTATTCTACAATAGTTACGGCGGAAAGTTTGAACTATGACCTATGACGGATCTACGTCATGTTACTATTGCCCTCGCGCCAGACGGGCTGAATGGTTGATAGGTCGTCTAGGCCGAGCGCATGTAGTAGGGCGCTCGCACCCTCTCCCAGGGGTGGCCGGCCGGGGCCGTGACGTGCGTTGTCCTTTCCGACGTCACTGGCCCCGCCATAAGCTCTTCTTGATCAGGAACCGAGACAGGGTTCCAGAAGTAGTTTATAGTTGCTCTTACCGTTTTTACGCCGACCTCATAGGAGCTATTCACAATGGGCAAAGTCGCATGGGATTACGTTGTCAAGGTAACGATGCCGGAGGACCTCAAGGGTCACAAGCCGGGCAGACTTCCTGAGGCGCTGCTGAAGCCAGCGGCGGGCGGCGGCAAGCTCCACTGGCGCGCCGCGAACGCGTGGGGTGCGATGGTCGCGAAGGCTAAGGCCGACGGCATCGAGCTCAAGCCGGTTTCGTCTGGCGACACATATCGTTCGTATGACTCGCAGCTCAAGGTCTTCCTCGAGCGCTACACCAAAGAGCCGAACGGCAACAGCACTCGCACGTTTGAAGGCGTCAAGTGGTACAAGAAGAACGAGAAGCTCGCAAGCCTCGCCGCTCCAGGATCGTCACAGCACAACCTCGGTATCGCCGTTGACGTGCACACCGCGAGCGGAGAACGTCTTGAGTGGCTGATCGCCAACGTCAAGGACTTCGGTTTCTCTTGGGAGGTTGTTCCGGAAGAGCCGTGGCACCTCCGCTACGTCGCAGGTGACGTTGTTCCAGCCGCGGTCTCGGCTTGGATCGCAGAAGGCAACGGATACGCGAAGCCAGATGTCTCAGCCGCTCCAGCAGCAGAAGAGAAAGAAGACAAGCCAGCACCAGCACCGAAGGCAGAGAAGCCAGCCGCCGCGCCAGCACCAACAGGCGACGGAGCGCTCGACGTAGGCGACAACGGTCCTCGCGTCAAGGCTCTGCAAGAAGCGCTGAAGAAGCAGGGTTATTACCCGAAGAACCCAGACGGCAAGTTTGACCAAGCCACGGCAAACGCTGTGAAGATGCTGAAGGGTAAGCACGGACTGAACGCCAAAGAGACCAAGGCCGGCGCCAAGGTCCTCGAGATTCTCGGACTGAAGTAAGTCCTATGAACGAGGTGCTCGTCGCGCTCATTGGCCTTGTCGGCGTCTTAGGCGTCGGCTACATGGAGCATGGCCGCAGAACAAGTAACCGTCGTTGGCAAAAGAACAGTGAAGATCACAACTTCGTCGTTGACAAGATCGAGAACCTCGGCAAGTCTCTTGGCCGCTCGATCGACAGAGTTGAAGAAACGGCAGTTCGCACAGAGAACAAGCTAGACCAGCACATCAACGATCACATGACAGGAAAGCTCAGTGGGCAAGAAAAAGTCCGGCGGCGGAAGCTCGGGTAAGTCGGCGCAGCAGCGCCGCCGCGTGCACCCAAAGACGGGTGCTGTCGAGATGGTCCCTGGTACAAAAGCCGGCAAGAGGCGTCAACGCCTACCGTACGGGCACGAGCTTCGCACGCATGACCTTCATGGTCCGGTCGGCGTAAAGAAAAAGCGACCGACCAACGCTTCTAAGTAAGCCACTCGTTTCTAATCCGTCTATCGATCTGCCACTTCATGCTGTTCTGCTCGTCGACGGGTAGTTCTTCTTTAGCGTGAAAGTATCCGTGGTTCTCGCCGATCGTGAAGTTGTCTCTCTTGTAGAACTCTGGGCTTGAGTCTCTTGTTGTCCCGTGTGAGTAAAAGTTCATCTTGATTCCGGGTCTCTTGATCAAGCTCGCGAATCCCATTCGTGTAATCCTCCGCGTGTAGTCCGTGTCCTCGTAGTACGCGGGATAGAAGTTTTCGTCGAATAACCCGACCAGCCTCACGATGTCGCGTCCGAGCGAGAACGTCGCGTATGGCTCTGGGTCCGTTACAACCATGTGGCACTCAGAGCTCTCGTTGATCAGCCGAGTCAGCTCTCCTGGAATCCACCCGTTGTCATGAGACCCAAAGATCACGAACGGTTCATGAGGATACAACTTGATCCCTAGGTTCCAAGACCCTGCTACCCCTAGGTTTGACGGCAGGTTCAGGATCTTCAGTTCATAACTGCGGCTGAAGTTTTCAACTAGATCTGTATAATGACCGCCGTTGTCTATGATCAAGATCTCTTTGATCCTGTCATCGTCCACCGACGCCAGCGTTCTGTCAAGCAGGTCGTAGCCGTTCAGCACCGGTATGACCATCACCGCCCGACCGTCTCTCTCGTCTAGCATCAGTCGTTCTTTTTCTTGCAGCCTTTCATCTCGGGCTTCCAGGTGCATGGGTCCCACGGGGCAAAGCCCGCGATGTCATAGAGATACTTGCCCGCCTTGAGGTTCGTTACCGGGTCAAGAAGCGTCTCTTGGTCGCAGATTCCCATGTCGCGGCAGATGCTTCCAGAATAGCTCGGGTGGTCCTTCTTCCAGTGAGTTCCGTTGATCTGGAGCAGCCCCGTGTCCGACCGGTGATTCCACTCCGAGACCCGAGTGATGCGGCAGTTCTTGTCAACGACGTCGCCTCCCCTGCGGTTCGGACAGCCGCCCGACTCGCGGAGGATGATCTCGCCGAGTTTGTCCCAGGTCTCTTCTGGCCAGCCCGCCTCGGCAGCCAGCCTCGGCAGCCACGAGATGTCACCGTGCCGAAACACGATTCCGCGGTTCTTTTCCTTCTCCATCAACCTTTCCAGGTGGTCAGCTGCGACCTGGACTGGAACAGTCCCGGCCCGGGTAGCGACGACCTCAACGGCAGGTTTCGTAGTGTCTACACTCTCGGCCTTCATGTTGAAGGCCCCGCTAAGGCTACTAACAGACAATAGGAATATCGTCAGTAGTTTTGTCAAGCTTGGAGTCCTCTCGCTAGGGGGTAGGGACTTGTCTTTAGCGTTGGGTCTATCCTACCAGGCGAGAGTCCGAAGTTACACTTTGGTTACTGATAGATCTAGTTCTGAGTGTCTTGGTGCAGTTTATGGACTACAATGGTGGCAGTTGTCTGTTTGGAGGTCTCTCGGAGATGCTTGCAGGAGTTCTGCACTTGAAGATGGAGCAGGGTGCTACGTTCACCCAGCGCCTTACCTGGAAGATCGACGGATCTCCTGTCGATCTAACGTCTTACTCTGCGCGAATGAAGGTCCGTCGCATGGTCCAAGAGCCTGCGATCCTGTCATTGACAGCATCGACAGGCGGCGGCATCGTGCTCGGCGGAGTCAACGGGACGATCGACATCACCGTGTCGGCAACGCAGACCGCGCTGCTGAACGCGGGCAAGTACATGTACGACCTCGAGCTTGTCACGGCGGGCGGAGGTGTAACTCGTCTCGTCAAAGGAAGGCTCACGATTGACGCAGAGATCACGTACTGATGGACGACCTTGCTAGCAGCGTAGTCTACGTTGATGTCTCGAAGACAACTGTAGAGGTCACCGAGACCGAAGCGATCATCGAGGTCATCAACGAAAAGACAGAGGTCATCATCTCTGGCGATCAAGGTCCTCAAGGTATTCAAGGACCAACTGGTCCAATTGGCCCGCAAGGCCCAACTGGGCCAACAGGTCCTCAGGGCGCGGCGTCAACAGTCACCGGCCCAACTGGACCGGTGGGTCCTACAGGTGCGACGGGCCCAGCAGGAGTCGCAGGCGCTTCAGGCGCAACAGGTCCTACTGGAGCTCAAGGCATACCAGGAACTGAAGGCGCGACCGGGCCAACGGGTCCTCAAGGTGTTGCAGGAGTCGAAGGTGCTCCAGGTGTTGACGGCGCGACCGGGCCTACAGGTCCGCAAGGCACGCAAGGAGACATCGGCGCGACGGGTCCAACTGGACCAACAGGTCCGACAGGTCCGACTGGACTTCAAGGAGTTACCGGTCCTACAGGGCCTCAAGGTGTCACGGGACCCGCAGGCGCAGACTCGTTTGTGACTGGACCAACCGGTCCTGCCGGCGCAACAGGCCCTATCGGCCCAACTGGTCCAACAGGTGCTGACTCAACTGTCACAGGTCCTACCGGCTCAACCGGTCCGACAGGGCCTACAGGCCCTACAGGTCCAATTGGACCAGCTGCAACGCTGACATCGACGTCCCTCGTTCGTCACCTTGTTCGCAACGGCACCGAGTCAACAATCAACATTGGTCAAGCTGTCTACATCACAGGATCAACAGGTACTTCTGGAACAAACATGCTTGTCGCTCCAGCTGACTACAGCGTGGAAATGACTTCTTCAAAGACTCTTGGAGTAATGGCAGAGACTATAGCTCCAAACGCTGTTGGATACGTAGTCACAGAAGGTCTTCTTGAAGGATTTGACACATCCGCTGCCGGCGCTGCAGGTGATCCGATATGGCTTGGCGATAACGGAAATCTGATCTACGGACTAGCAAATAAGCCAGAAGCACCGAACCATCTAGTGTTTATTGGAATCGTTACACGAGATCAGCAAAACAACGGAGAAATCTTCGTTCGTCCGCAGAACGGCTTCGAGCTTCAAGAGCTGCACAATGTCTCAATATCAAACCCTCAACCTGGAGATACTCTTCTATACAACGCAACAACAAGTCTTTGGTACAACGCAGCAGCGGGATCAGGCGGGTCAGGTGCAACAGGACCTACAGGACCAGCAGGTGCAACAGGACCTACAGGACCAGCAGGTGCAACAGGACCTACAGGACCAACTGGAACATTTAGCTCAGACGGAACAGTCGTCCTTGAAACCGTGAATGAAAAGTTGACGACAATCGACGGCGCAACAGGCGTGACTGCACTTGACTACTCGCTTGGTTCTATATTCAACTTCACAAGCATAGCCGGAAATATCACGGCAAACATTACAAACTTGTCGCTTGCCACTAATACAGCAACAAATATCACAACTGTTCTTCAGCAAAACGCAACAAATCACATGATCACCGCTCTGCAAATCGCTGGAGTTTCGCAGACAATAAACTGGCAAGCAGGAATTGTCCCCACCGGCAACGTAGGTAAAAAAGACATCGTGATGTTCACCATCTACAACATTGCCGGAACTTACTTAGTTCTTGGTCAGTTAGTTACATTCGGGTAAGCCATGCCGTTTCATGGCGGAGCAAACAGCAGCTTTTTCTCTGGGATGCGGCCAGGAGCGATCACAAACCCGAACGTGCTGCCAAGCTTGCAGGTGTGGTATGACGCGTCTGACTCTGCGCAGTTCGTGCCATCAAATCCAAGTGACGGAGACACGTTTACTCAGTGGACTGACAAGTCCGCGTTTGCTCATAACGCCAATCCAAACGGCGGCGCGGCCGTTCGCGCAACGTATCAAGCAAGCGAGCAGAATAGTCTTAGCGTAGTTCGCTTTGACGGCGTCAACGACAACCTCACTATCAACCCAGCAACGTGGGCTGCGAATCTTTCAGGATTTTCTGTGTTTGTTGTCGCAAGAATCGCAAACACGACAGGCGTGAGAACCATTATTAGCTCAGATCAAAACGGTCAAAAGATATTTTGGAATGGGACCAACTGGGCCGTGAAAGATTCTGGCGCAACTGGCACAAGCACAGCTACCGCTGATACAACCAAGTTTCACACTTTTGGTCTTGTCTACGACGGTACAAAGACGAGTAATGCAGACCGCTTACTGTTTCGGTACGCCGAAACAACTCAATCGCTTTCTTTTACAGGAACAGTTGGATCTACTACAAGTCCAGCTACATCAGTACTAGACATTGGCTGGTATAACAACTCTGAGTACTTTGCCGGCGACATAGGCGAGATTATCTACTTCAGCCGCGCGGTTACAACCGCAGAGATCGCAGGCATCGAGTCCTATCTATCTTTGAAGTGGGCCGTCTAGAACCCTTGCTGGACAAGGGTTTGCTGTGTACACACCTAAACTTAGGTGTGTTAGAGTGTAGCTAACGAGTTTTGTACAAGATTGTCACGGAAAGCCTTACTGGATATGGAAACTAGCAAGTCGTCGAAGAAGGTAGCGCTGCTGTACACAAGAGTGTCCACTTCTATGCAGGTAAACGACGGAATGTCCCTTGCCGTGCAGGAAAGAGCTCTCAAGAAGGCTGCCAACGACATTGGATACAAGAAGACCGAGCTTCTCAGGGAAGAGGGCAGATCTGGTAAAAGTATCAAAGGCCGTCCAGTTCTCTCGTCTGCTCTCGAGCGCCTAGACCGCGGCGAGGCAGAAGCGCTGATCGTCACAAGGGTCGACCGACTTGCCAGATCTACTCAAGACTTCCTGTCGATCATCGACCGAGCGAATAAGAACAACTGGCGCGTGGTCATGCTCGATCTAAACCTCGACACGTCTACATACCAAGGACGGTTCGTCGTCACGATCATGTCAGCTTTGGCCGAGATGGAGCGAGCGATCATCGCCGAGCGGCAGAAAGACGTCCACAAAGATCGCCGAGCTAACGGAGTTGTCTGGGGCAAAGACAAAGGTCCTAAGACAAAGATCCCCGCTGAAGTCCTCAACGTGATGACACAGTGGCGAGCCTCTGGAATCAGCTACTCAGAGATCGCGCGAAAGCTCAACGAGCTCGAGGTGTCCACTAGCAACGGCGGAAAGAAGTGGTATGCGTCAAGTGTGTCTCACGTCCTTCTCAAAGGAAAGCACAACAAAGTAGTTGAGCCGGGACCCTGAGTCTCTCGTCTCAGAATCCCGGCTCGTTTTTTCAGCGCCCGTCTCTCCCCGAGCGAAGAAACTTATCTAGCGAATCGCGTAGCAATTCCCCAGTCGACCTCACCTTGTGGTACCACTCTCGGCATCAACAGACGACCCATCAACTGTGCGCGTGAGCCGTGACCCTCGACCGCGATGCCTCTGTCTTGCAACTTGCGCTGGAACGCGATCTGTGTCATTGGCTTTTCGCCACGTTCTTCTGACCAGATGCGGTAGACCGCGTACAGCGACTTTACCGGTGTTGCCGCGCCTTCTGACTCCTTGGTCTCTTCGTTCAAGAAGAATCCGATGCGGTCCTCGTTCTTGCGGTAGATCTCAGCAGCGTCACTGACTGCGGTGCACCAGCCAAGAGCGTCGCGTGCGCTTGAACTAAGAAGCTTGATCGCGCCTTCGACTGCCCACGACAGCACCGCCGGCAGCGCACCTTCTGGATCGAAGATGTAGTGCTTGAGGTCTGGGTCTGGATTTTCTGGAATGTTTGTGAGCGGTATCGGACGAAGTCGGCGCCACATCGCGTCGTCGCTGATGATCGGCCTGTGGTTTGTGGTGACCCACAGCTTCGCCTGTGACTGGAACGTAAACGGCTTTTCGCCTGGCGAACGCGCTGAGATCTCAGAAGAGCCTGTCAGTTTCTTGACCGAGTTCTCTTTCATGCGCTCTGACTCTGGCAACTCGTCGACCCACACCATGCGGCGTCCGCGAAGCTCTGCCCAGTGATACAGGTCGGCTCCGTGCGCCTGTCCGTCGCCTTGAGCAAGAATACTTGAGTCTAACGGCCACGCGTACTGCGCAGTACCGAGCGCTTTCACCAGCGCTTCAACCATCGTGTTCTTGCCTGATCCTGGAGGACCATAGACTAGGAACATAACGTCGTATGTGCGCAGTCCAGTAAGCGAGTATCCAGCCGCTCGTTGCAGCCATTCCTGAAGCTCTTTGTCGCCTCCTGTCGCGAAGTCAATGAACTGTTCCCAGCGGATATTGCGTATTCCAGGATTGTACGCGACCGGCGCGCGGCGAGTGATGTAGAGATCCGGGCGTCCTTTCAAGAGCTCACCGGTGCGGAGATTGATCACTCCGTTGGCTACGCCAAGAAGAGTCTCGTCAGAGTCCCAGTTGTTGACGCCGACCAAGATGCGAGGGTCTGACGTGGCGCTCTCAATACATGATGTGATGCGCGAGTTTGACTTTGCCTGCTGCGCCCACTTGATTACCTCGGACTGTTTGTCTGCGTCGTCGAGATAGTGGACAACCTCGCTTGCGACAATAGGCGCGATCTTCTTTGCAAGTTCTTGCATCTCGAGGCTCTCGACGTCTGGCTTCCAGTATCCGCCGTCCCAGTGGAACCAGCCAAGACCTGGAGTGTATCTGACCGCGGCGCCGAAAGAGTCAACAAGACGACGACCGTTGCCTGTGTCCGTGAGCGTTCGCTTGCCAGGCTCACCACCCTCTTCTTCGCTGATCGCGTCTGGGTCTTGCGGTACGTCGATGTTCGTCAGGCTTGTCGCCTTTGCAAGTGAGTCGCCGTCTTGCAAGGCAGCTGACACCGTCCCGCCGATTGTGCCAGGCAGGTACGTCGTGTCGGATTGAGTAGGAGGACGTGCGACGATTGACGTCGTCGTCATGCCAGCTTTCGCTCGCGTTTCTTCCTGTGACTTGATTGCCCAGTCCTGTAGACCTGGCCACAGCTTCTCTGTCTTTGGGTTATCGACAACAAACTGAATAGCACGACGCACATGCATCAGCAATCCGCCCTGTCCTTCGAGCTCAAGCGGCGGACGTACCTTCTCGGCGTTGAAGCGAATCATCATCGTTTCGACTGCTAGGCGACCTGCCTCGGTGTTCACAGGAAACTTGTTAGCGAGAGCGCACGCGAGTGCGTAGATGTCAACGGCACGAGAGCCTTCGTCGATGCCTTCAGTAAGAAGTCTGTCAACGTCAACTCGCTCGCCAGAGAAGTCTGCGTCTTCAAGCCAGGTCCAATCGCCTTCACCAAGTTTAGACGTAGCTCGCTTCCCGCGCTTTCTCAATGCTGACAGCAACTCTTCTGGTGCCTGCGCGACCGGGATCTCCCAAGGCGCCTTGCCCTGCACCCACTCGTAGCACACACCAGAGAAATGCCGCGACGGCGCGATGAGAACGTAGCCGTTGTGCTTGATGTCGATGCCGTTGAGGCCAGACTTCTTGAGGTTGCCGACGAGCGACTCTGATTCGTCGCACTTGTAGAAAAGATGCCTGCCGCGAATAATCTTGCCGTTCGCCGTGTACGAGCCAGTGATCGCCTCGACTGTTGGCGGAAGCGCGCCCTCTACAAGAGACTCAAACTTCTCAAATGAGTCAGGCCCGCCCGCTCTCGGGTCGATGTCGATGACGAAGAATCCGCTCGGTCGGCAGTACACGCTGACGTTGCTATCTTGGTCTTGTGTCCACCACGCTTTGACTGCGTCGATGTTCGCAGTCGCCTGCACGTTCCACTCGCTTACACGAGGATGTTTGCCTACGTCTTTCGGTTCAGGATGCGAGCCGCCGCATGTGCAGCGTCCGCCGACAATGCCGTAGCAAGGCATGACGAACCAGCCCTGCTGTGCGTACCATTCGGCAGCTGAACCCAGTCTACCAGTTGCTGATTCCCATGTTGTCATTGAAGCGAGAGATCTTCTTTCGGTTGAGAGATGTGCGAAGCTTCTGGCCGCGCTGTTTGTTGTGTAGGTCGTTCATAATACACCAAGCTTCGTGTTGAAGCGTGAATGTGGACAAAAAAGAAGACATGAATGAACTTACAAAGAATTTGTTGATAGTTCACACGCGATGACAATGAGTATGATATAGTGACTAATGACAAACACCGGCCAAATCATGGGAGGTACGGTTATGGGAGATCTTCTCAAGGAGATCCAAGAAACGGAGATTCACCCTGGAAACAGGTCACGAATCGCCGAGATACTAGAGGCACTCGAGCCGTCAGACAGAAAAGATCTGCTGGCAGCGCTCGACGACCACTCGATCTCAGCTTCGCGAATCTCAAAGGCAATGGCGCGCAGAGGACATAAGCTCGCCTCATCAGTCATCTCGAGGTATCGTCGAGGAGAGCTCTCGACGAAGATCAAATGAGTCTCGAGGACGAGATCAAGCTCGAGGAAGAGATAGCAGATCTCCGAAGAGCTCTAAAGACCGCCCAGGCTTCTGAATACAAGGCCAAGCGCAAGAACGAAGAACTTGTAGAAGCAGTCTATAAGGCAGCGTACGACGCGGGCATCGCCGCCGGCCGAGGGATCCCAGACAAGCAAAAGCCACCAGCTAAAGATCCTCGCAAAGGTAAAGGCGAGGTTGCAGTAGTTCACGCCACCGACTGGCAGCTCGGGAAGAAGACCGTCTCGTACGGTATGACTACCTGCGCCGCTCGTATGGATCAAATGATCATGAAGGTCAATGAACTTTCGACGATCCAGCAGAGCCATCACCCGGTCAGAGAGCTATGTCTTCTTTTCGGCGGAGACATGGTCGAAGGCATCACGATCTTTCCAGGCCAAGCCTGGGAAGTAGAGGCGCATCTATTCGAGCAGCTCTTTGAAGCCGCGCGGATCATGGAAAAGATGGTCCGCTCGTTCTCATCAACTTTCGAGAAAGTCTCGATCGTCTGCGAGTTTGGCAATCACGGTCGTCTTGGTCGGAAGGGAGAGCTTCCGTCAGGTGACAACATCGACGCGATGGCGTATCGGATCTGTCAAGACAGAACTAGAGATCTAAAGAACGTCACGTGGCAGATGTCGGGCGACTGGTATCAGATCGTCACCATCGGCAACT
>Ga0222712_10005997_pt1 | contig 12115 bp, 6 predicted proteins | sample C33_657DmetaG_FD_165043 | JGI IMG/M metagenome (GOLD analysis project Ga0222712, IMG submission 165043) | Estuarine water microbial communities from San Francisco Bay, California, United States - C33_657D | ecosystem: Environmental > Aquatic > Marine > Unclassified | place: USA: California...
GTCGTCGTCGAGTCGTCGTCGAGTCGTGATTCGACGTCCACGGGGCCCACGTCCGGGGCGCTCGATCGACCGGTCGTGACTCGACGAACTCGACCTCACGGCATCGTCCACGAACGACGTCCACGCTAAGTCGCGCGCGAACGATCACATCGCGTCGCGCGTGGAGAGGAGTTTCACCAACGTCAGTCGTCGTGCGTTCTCGAGGGAAAGCGTGGGAAAGTTCGACGAGACGAGCGCGCGAAGGAGATCGATCGCGTTCGCGTTCGATGACGTCTAAGGGGAGCGAGATGGAAAAAGATCGACGCGATTCGCGCGCGCGAATGAAGGTTGTCGTCGTCGCCGGCACCCAACGCGGGGTCGGGAAGACCACGCTGAGCGCGGCGATCATGCTGGCGATGAAACGACGAGGATTGAGAGTGAAAGGATTTAAAGTCGGGAGCGATTTCATCGACCCGTTAGTGCACGAAAAAGCGATCGGGGTGACGAGCGAGAATTTGGATGTGTTCTTGACGAGCGGGACGTACGCGAGAACGCTCGTGGAGAGGAACTCGGAGACGTGCGATGTGTGCGTGATCGATGGCGTCAGTGGGTTATATGATGGACGAGATGGTATGAGTGAGGAAGGATCAACCGCACACGTCGCGAAGTTAATCGGTGCGGGGGTACTTTTAGTGGTGGATTGTAACGCCATGGCGCGGAGCGTCGCGGCGGTGATTAAAGGATATCGCGAGTTTGACCAGGATTTAGATTTGATCGGCGTCGTGTTTAACAAGACTGGGGGGGATGCGCACACGGCGTATTTGAAGGAAAGCTTGGCCGCCGCTGGGGGAGAGGTCAAAGTATTTGGTGGGGTTCCAAAAGATGCACACGTGCCGTCGACGGGTGGCGTAGACGGAGGCTCAAGCCCGGGAGGGGAAATTTCGATGGAGCAGCGCATCGCGCACATGGCGTCAGTATTGGAAAAGCACGTCGATATCGATGCCTTATTAGAAGCGATACCACCTTACGATCCGATGCGAGCGCTGTCGGGTGAAAGATTGGACGACGAACGCAAGAAACGATCGCTCGATACGGATGAGCGCGCGACGTCAACCTCTACAGCAGCCAAGGTTCGCATCGCCGTCGCTCGGGACGAAGCGTTTTGCTTTTACTACCCCGATAACTTAGCGATATTAGAAGAAGCTGGGGCGGAATTAGTGTACTTTAGCCCCGTCGCTGGAGACGTTTTGCCCCCAGACATCAGCGGAGTGATTTTTGGTGGTGGATATCCAGAGTTTCACGCCCAGGCGCTGTTGAAGAATCGACCACTACGTTCGGCGGTCACGTCTTTTGCCACGTCCGGTGGAGTGGTCTACGGCGAATGCGGTGGATTGATGTTTCTTTCGCAAGCTCTTTCCGCGCCCGATGGCAGCTCGCCGCGTTCGATGTGTGGATTAGTGCCATTTGCGACTCGACTCACGAGCGCCGTAAAGACCGGCTACGTTCAAGTCACCATAGCGCCAGGAAATCCACTCTTCAAATCCGGTGAGCGTGTCCGAGGGCAAACTTTTCGCTTTAGTGATATCGACGGCGATCGTCCGGGCAAAATGCGCGTGGGTGATGACAACCGGGGCATAGGTTGGGGCGCCACCTATGAGGTGCAACCCGAGGCCAAGTTTGGCAATCCTGCGGGCGACATGGAACTCGACGGCTTCGCTTGGAACAACGTGTTGGTATCCTACATTCATCTTCACTTTGGAGCGAATCCCTCACTGGCGCGTTCGTTTGTCGCCGCTTGTCGCAGTGTGAGCGCAGACGCTAGCGAGACTGCCGCGCGAGCCGCGATGGTTTCGCGCCGCACGTTGAGCCGCAGTTTCGCGCCCCTCACGCCAGTGAACAACAAGAAATTTGCCGATGGCTTCTCTCGAAGTCGAAGCGAAGAAGATCTAAACGGGAGTCCGAACAATTCGAGTCCTAGATCGGGCGTTGACTCACCATCTGAAAAAGTGAAGCAAGTGTTACCGCCTCGACGCAATCGAGGCGTTTCACGTGATTTCCGTGAATACGAGCTGGACTCCGCGGAGGGACTCGGCTTGTTCCGCTCTCGCTCTTCGGCATCGATGCAATTACTGTCCACACAAATTGCATCGAAGCTTCCAAGTTTACCTCGAAAACAACCGAACTCAGACATGGATCTGGCGACAAACTTGTACTATGGCACCGCAACGACGGCGACGACGACGGCGACAGATCATTTGCACGCCCCTTCACAGCTGCAGCTTCCAACACCGCAACCCGTTGGTTCGATAATTTCGCTATCACCATCTGCGACTTCCGTACTTTTCGCTCTCGATCTTGGCGATCGGGTGATCGGTATCACCGACGCATGCTCGGTGCCTGCAGAAGTCAGAGTCTTCCCGAAGATTATTGCGCGACACACCTCGGGATTACTCTCTCCGACGGCGAGTCCGGGAATGAACACCGCCCAGAGACATTCTTATAATTCTCTCGCGTCGAACGAAACACATGAGTTTGGTGGAATGCACCACAACACGAGCTACACGTCGCTGAATAGAATGATTGGAAAGGAGAAAGACGCCGCATCGGTATTCGACAAATGGGCATCTTTTGACGTCCACTTTGTCCGGCACGCCGAAGCGCGCTTGGTTTTCACTCCAGATACGTGTGGGGATTGCACCGATATTCGCGCTGGTACTGCGAAGTATCTTCACGAAGCGGATGTGTTCAATTCAGCAACCGAATTCGACTCCCTGGATGACGGGCCGATGGATTATGACGGATCAAAGCCATCCATTTTCCCCGTGGCGCCACAAACTCTAAGCGATGTACTGGAAATCATTCTCCAAATAGGTATTTTGTGCGGTGTGAAGGATCGAGCGGTCAAGCTGCTGGCGCAACTGCGCTCAAGACTACGTACCGTTGCCCGCGTCGTGTCGACTTGCGACGAACGTCCAAAGGTGCTTTCGCTGGAAAGTTTAAAGCCGCTCGTCGCGGGTGGGCACTGGATTCCAGAGATGAAATCCATTGCCGGAGGCATAGATGAGTTGCAAGAACCGGGATGCCCAGCCGAGCGCCTGCGCTGGGAGCAAGTTCTATCCTACGCTCCGGATATTTTGCTTTTGATTCCGTCGTACATCGGACGCACGTCCGAGGAAACGATGGAGAAGACGCTCGAAAAACTCGAACAACTGGCGAGCCAACCGGGGTGGTGGGTATTGCCAGCTGTTCGCCATCGTCGCGTGTTCATTCTCGCCCACGAAATGTTCTGCCAAGCTGGACCTCAACTCATCGATGGCGTTGAGTGTTTAGCGCGCATTTTCAACCCTGATGCGTTCCCGATGGAGCTCCCGCAAGGCATGTGCTTGAAGTTCGCACTCGAGGAAGGGCGAAGCTGCCGTCCTAAGCAAATTCGCCAGCATTTTGTTGAATGGCGGTGAAAGATCCGTCAACATTAGATGAAAATTTTAGTATTAGGCTCGCTCGCAGGCATTGTACAACGGCTCATGTAAGAAATGCAATCAATTAAAATAAATATATCAATACGGAAGCAGTCAATCAGTGGTCGGGAGCGCGTCCAAAAAGTTGGCGACCTCAGACCTTAAGCTGAACCCCCAAGGCGACATGAACATGCCGTGGGAAAAGTTATCTTGCCAAATCACTCGCGCATTCGACTGCCTCAACACGTGCTTAGCCACAGCTTCGCAGTCAATCAGCATATCGTGCGCCTCTAAAATAATCAACGAATTATCAGGGATTTGATCCGCCCATAAATTGTGCGTCGCCCACCAAAATTGTCGACGCAACGCCGTCATCACACCAATCTCTCTGACCAAAAAGTAATCACGTAACAAATAATATAGCACTTCACCGCCATCGCTCCAAAAGGTCGTCGTTAACATCGCTTTCGGTCCGTTTTTCCTCACGAAAGACTTGAACGAGCTCCAACAATTACCGAGATGGTATAAGATCGAAACTGTCTTTGGCAAGCACAGGCAAATCGCTACAGGGTCGAGCAACGCCACCGAGCTCACGCGGTATCTGTGGCATGTGCGAGCTATAACGAACGTCCCGAATGAATGCGCATACAAGCACGGAGCACGAAGCTTGTGCTTCATGGTGAGCTCCACGATGGTGTCTACCATGACATCAATCTCTGGCACCTTCGGCGTCGCTCGCATGCTAATGTGAGGTAACGTCAGGAGGGCGATTTTCCGCCCCGGTTTACTGCGCAATAATTGCGCAATGTTTGGCAAGTATGGCGCCAAACCAACGCCCAAACCGTGCACAAACACTATGGGTTTTGCGACATCGTCGCTCACATCGTCGATGCCAGCGCCGTTTAGAAACGGACGCTCGTCTTCATCGCCGCTTATCATGGAATCACCATTTTTCCAATCCCTCGCCGTCAGGGGCGTGTTGATCCAATACGAGCACCCATTCGACGCCGTGTAGCGCTTAAACCCCCACAATCTCAACACTGCCGCGCACGTTCCCCCGACGCCGTGCACCCACGCGGTGAAAGCCAGCGGCTGATGCATCGCTCCTAAGCCCTCCTTGGTGTGAAACATGAATCCTTCGCTAGAGTTGCTGTCGTCGCTCGAACTCCTTTCTAATTTATATTCCCACGTTCGCTCGATCTCATCCACAAACGCGTTCAGCGCGTGCTCTTTCGCTTTGGGCATCTCTTCCGCCGACTCTACATCATGAAACCCGAATCGAAGGAATTTCAGCGCTGATTCTCTAGATTCTCGCGGAAAGCTGCCTCCATCACTGCTCTCCGGCGCCGTGTCCTCGGCGCGTGCCTTTTCACGCTCTGTCCACGAATTACACCGCTTCATCCAACCCCGGAGAAATTTCCCAAAATCCGGCAAACCATCATGCCTCAATTGCAAAAATCTCGCAAAGTCCTCGCTCGTGGGCGTCGCGATCGCTTTATTTGGCGCCTTGCAATATTTGTCCCGCACGTCGCTTCGATAGGCGAACCAACCCAACTCGCACGCGCCGACGACACTTGCCAATACCGTCCTCTTCACCGCGCGCTCGCGCTTCGTGCCTAAAGTCAGCACATGCTTTGCAATCGCGACTGCGATCGCCACTGGCGCGACTGCCCATGCGAAAGCGAGCGCGCAGTGCGTTGCGACGTCGCGCGCGTCAAACCCATCGCTCGCGCCCGAGCGAAATGTAAGCCTCTCCGAATCTCGCCACGATTCGTTCGACGCCTTCGCGCTCGCGACCGCGAATGGCGGTAGGGGCATAAGTTCATGCTCATCCGTCGCGCGCGCGATCGCCAACGCGTCTTCGGGGGTGATGAACGCCTTTGCAGCCGCCGCGGTTGGTACGAGTACACTTTTTGCGCTTTTTGGACGCGGAAGCGGCGCGAGACCGCGCGGGGTCGAAAGGGAATCGATTGGCGGCACCGTGGACATCGACGCCGCGCACCGAGGCGGACGATGACGAGAAGTCGCCTAGGAAATCGGCAATTGGGGAAATTTTTGCGACGCGCGCGGCGGCGTGTGCGGTCCCCAACCGTTTTTACAGCCATTCTGGTGTCGCGAGCGATAAATTACACAACGCGTTTGAGCGTAACTAGTCTATACGGTTCATCAGCTAACACATGGGGAGTTTCTTTGGCTAACGTGCTCGCGTCAGCCGTCGGGAGACCGATGACGGCGACGTTCACGGAAAAATGTTCCTGAGCGCGAGCGATGAAGCGGTCAAAGACGTCGCGGGTGTTCTCGCGCAAGGTTTGCACGATGGTACACGTTCCGTGCGGACGCAAGCGTAAACGAATCGCCGCTAATAAGCTCGCCTCTTGCGACGAGAAATAAAGCAAATCTGAGCCGATGATAGCGTCGAACGTGGCATCGGGCTCGAGCGTCGGCGCGAACGAGCCGACGTTTTCATCCATCCCGGCGTTACTCCAATGTCGCACGCGAAGCGGCGCGACGTTCTCACCACTCGCGCGCGCGTTCTCAATCTCCAAATCTTCCTCCCATAAATGCCGACGAAGCTTAATATTAAGCCTCTTCGACGCCCATGGTGCGCCATCATTCCTATCGTCGACATCGGCGTCCGCGTTCGCGTCCGCGTCGACGCGTTTCATTCTTCGTTCGCGCGCCACCATGGCCAACGTCTCGGCTAAATTCAACATTGTCTTCGGCCCACAATCCGTGATCGTCACCGTGCGCGCGCCTAAACTCTCCGCACACAAGAACCCGGCGACTCCGGTACCGGCGCCGATATCCAACACATCCAATCCTCGGGCGATTTCCTCGCGCTCGCGCGCTCGCGCGCATAAAATCACCGCCGCGTTCCACACCACCGTCCCGAGCTCTTGATGTGGTTTTTGTTTCACCCTGATCGTCGTCGTCGACCCGAGGGTCAACTCAAACGTTGAATTTTCATCGCACAAATCATTTCTGTGGTTTCCATCCTTCGTCGTTTGAGGCGTCGTCCTCACGCACGCGTCGTCACGCGCGTCGCGCTCGCGTGCGCGCGCGACGACGCGCCTCTCGCGATCGATCGCGCGATCGACGTCGTCCTCCTCCTCGTCCGTCGTCCATTCGTCGTCGAAACGCAGGGTGGAAAAATCATGGAAATTTCCTATTTCGTCCTCGTTTTCGCGCGCGTTCGTCGTCCGAGGCGTCATCGCGACGCGACCACGCGAGTTCGTCGAACTCTCGAAATCGCGCGCGCGCGAGCGCGACGTCGCGGTCGCGGTCGGATGCGAATCGTCACCGACCGACCGTTCATTCGGTCGGCGTCCGCAGTCGCGAATGAGGACTCGAGCGTCTTGGGGACGCCCACGCCCGTCCGCAGTGGCGAATGAGGACTCGAGCGTCTTGGGACGCGCAGCATTCGGTCGGTCGGTTGGTCGGTCGGTCACGTGGTCGGTCGGTCGGTCACGTGGTCGGTCGGTCGACCATGCACTCGGTCGGTCGGTCACGTGGTCGGTCGGTCGACCATGCCCTCGGTCGGCACGCGACGTGCCGACGGATGATGTCGCGCACGTCGCCGATGAGAATGTCGCGCGCGCGAGGACTAGCGGTCGCCCTGGGCGTCGCCGCGAGCGCGCACGCGAGCGCGAATGCGGCGAAGGAGATGTTCGCGATGAAAACACCCGCGCCCGTGGCGCCGATCGCGCTTGGGTTAGGAATGGGCGTGGCCAGTGTCGGGTTTCGCGCGCCGCGCGCCAAGGAGGCGCTCGCGCCGGGGGTGAAATTCGCTACGAGCGAGGTGTTGAAATTCGGCGTCGCCTTGCTCGGGGTGAAATTGTCGTTGGAAGAGATCGGGGTGGTGGCGAGAGAGGCGATGCCGGCGATCGCGGCGACGGTGAGTTCGGGGTTGGCGCTCGTGCCGGTGATGAACCGAGCGGCGAGCGCGAGATTCGGCGCTTCGAGCGGGCTGACGGGTAAAGTGGGGGGGTTATTAGCCGCTGGGACGTCGATTTGCGGGGTAACCGCTATTGGCGCGCTCGCGCCCGCGATCGGGGCGACGCAAAGGGAGATCTCGCTCGCAGTCGCCAACGTCGTGGCGTACGGGACCATCGGGATGCTGACGTATCCTTACGTCGCAAAATGGCTGTTTCCCGAGGGCGGCACCGCGGCGGGGGTATTTTTGGGATTGTCCGTGCACGACACATCGCAAGTCATCGGGGCGGGGATGAGTTTTCGCGACATGTACGAAGACGAAGATGCGTTCAAGGCCGCGACGGTGACAAAGTTGACGAGAAATTTAGGGCTGGCTATTGCGATACCGTACTTGGCGATGACATTGAAGGACGTCTCTCCGGCGGCGGCGACGGCAAAGGGCGCGCCGCTCGTGCCCGCGTTTCTCGTGGCGTTTATCGCCATGGCGGCGTTGCGCTCGCTCGGCGACGCCACTGAGGCGATACGAACGGATGCGCGGTGGAAGCGAGGTACAAAGTTTATCGGCGACGCCGCTTCGCAGGTATTTTTACCCACAGCCATGGCCGCAGTGGGGCTTTCTGTAAGCGCGACGTCGCTGAGTGGCGTGGGTTTCGCGCCTTTCATCGTCGGCGCATGCGCGGCGGGTACGGTAGGCGTCGTCGCCGCGTGCACGACAAAGGCGCTCGAGCGTTCCGGCGCATTTGCCAAATCGCGGCCGGCACTTTAGGAGTAGTTCTCACGTAGGGCGGCGATATTATTAGCATACGATGAATTGTCGTATTGATTGAATGTCTAAATGTAGTCGCTTCGCTAAATCTCGCTATGATTTAAAACAAAGCTTCATCAAGGGCGTCTTCGGAAAACTTGAATGCGCCTTCGGCGACAACCTTTTCAAGCTTGGCTGCATTTTCGTCGCTAATGTTCAACACTTCTTGGAGAGTCTTGCGCTCTTGCACGTCCGAAACTTCGCTCACAAAAACGGAGTACATGTCGAACACCTCGGACTCTACCTTCCAATCCAACTTTGCGTCGGGAGCGACGCTTTGACAAGCCACCAAATTGCGGCAGCTGACGAGTACATCAGCAGCCTTCTTTTGACGCAAGACGGCGACGCCTTGAATCATTTGTGACCGCTTCTTCTCTCCAGCAATCTTCACGAGTTCCGACTTCGCTTGCGCGGCGTCAATCTTAAGGTCCTCGACCAAAGTAGAGGTGAGTTCGTCAAGATTCGCGCTGCCGCTGCCGTCAGACAATCGTCGCTCAGCATTCTTACGGAATAAGTTCATGCGCTTATCCGCCGGAATCATGCGATCGATCTCCACACCCGCTTCAATCATCCTACGCACCTCAGCGGAGTCGAGCGTACCCGCCGAGATTTGCGCCGAGACGTTTGACATCATGCGTTGTGCGGTGATTCCCTTGATGATCTTTTGCGCCTCTGCTTCGGGCAAATTGAGCTGCATTTGGATCTCCTTGAGCTTCTCCGCGCGCTGCGCAGTAAGTCCACCACCATCACCGAGCATTTGTTCCGCTTGCGCGCGGAACGCCTTATCCGCCAAATCCTTGTGCACTTGCCCGACTTGCATCATGTCGAGGCCAAGGATGTCTCCGAGCTGACTCAATCGTTTGAACTCGCTTTGGTCTCGCTCGATGTTGATTCGGACACCCATCGGGGCGTTGACCTGATCCCCAGTCATGCAAAACATCAAGTATTCTCTGTACATCGCTTGACGAGTGACGACATCCATGTCGGCGGCGAGCGTGATTTCCTTCTGGTGCGCCGTTTCCGGCATCTGCATGATCTCTGGCTCAGCTTCTTCCTCCTCTGTCGTCGCCGCAGCTTCGGTGACACCATCCTCACCGGCGGCCGCCGCAGCCGCAGCCTTTTCTTCCGCCTCTTCTTTCTTCGCCGCCTCCGTGGCTTCCTTCATGAGCTCGGCGAGCTCCTTCGCCGCAGCCTCAGCTTGAGACTTGTTGACGTCGTTCACGAGCGGAGTCAAAACGCCCTGGTTGTAGAAGACCATTTTGCGGATTTCTTTTTGAGCGTCAGTCTTGTTTCTAATCGACTTAGATGTGCGGATAAACGCGTTCAACTGCTTGCGCGCTTCAGCATCGAGAATCTTGAGCGCCGTCTCGTCATTGATGCGAACATTCGCCTTGACAGTCTTGCATCGGTCACGCAACTGCGGGGTGAACGCCTCCGTGGGCACGGAAAGCGCAGAACGAACGGCAGCGCGGTAAATTTCGCCGCAGATTTCGAATTGAAGCTTCTCGACAACAGCCTTGGGAACGCACAAGAGTTTGCGCACGCGCGCCAAGCTTTCGACGTCTTCATCGGTGAGCACCTTGTCCGCGACGCAAGCTTCGAGCTTGGTGCGATAGTTTTCTTCGTGAATGCCGGCAGCGACTTCCGGAGGGAATCGAAGACCTTCGCACATCGCTTGAAGAACCTTTGCCGGAGATTCAGCCTTGTCCAACTTGCCACTCTTCACCGCGTCGCGAAGCGCCAAACGGTACGACGCCGTAGTGGACTTGAGAATGATGTCATCAGCCTCTTTGTTGCCCATGCCAAAAACGAGGCGGAGCTTGCCGAGCTTTTCAGAGAGTGCGGCAGAGAAGGTATAATCCTTGATGCCTTCTTCAAGGTACGTCTTGAAGACTTCAGCGAGGTCGCTCATCTTGGCATCAAAGTCGCCTCCAAACAACGAAACTGGGCCGACGCCTGGGAACGAGCCAACAGCGCTGGAAAGCTTCGCGTTGTAAGCCAACACGGAGTCAACATTGCCACAAATCTTCTGCAAGTTGCGGTTGGAGCCACGCTCTTTGCACATAACGATCGTTTCGTTGACAATTTTTGCGACGTGCGCCGTGGCGATCTCTTGGGCAATCGCGGCAGCCGTGTTGTCATCCAAGTTGAGTTCTTGTTGGTAAGCTTTGGCTTCTGCGATCGCTTTGGTATTAACGTCATCGATTGCGGCGGATTCCTTGAGCGCAGTACGCAAAAGCTGGCTCGCGTTATCCTTCAACGCCAAATCGACTTGAGCGTCAGAAACGCGGAACACGCGCTTCCATGGTAACAAGAATCGCGCTTGCTCTTCACCAAAAGTTTGCGTAGAGATGAACACGAGCTTTTGAAATTCCTTGCGTGACTCCAAGTCGGTTTCTTTATCCGCCGAGCCGAGCTCGATGCGCTTTCTGAACAAACGGCGACCAGCTTCCAAGTGCGCTTGCGCGGCGGAGGCGTCGTCTATGCCAAGCGTTTCGCGAAACTGTCGCAACGCCGCCGCTTCCCAACCCTGCACCGGATCCATACCTTGAGGCACGAGCGACATCAAGTACACGTCGTATAATTCCGTCATTTCAGTCGAGCACGCCAAACCTAAGTTTGGAATACCGAATCTCGCTCCGATGGCGTTCACCTCCTCCGACGTCACCGTCAACGGGTCACGACCTATGAGGGTATTCCAAAGCGTCTTCGGCGCCGCAGTGAAACGCTTCTTATCTGCAGTCATCACGCCGTACGCCGCCGCACCACCGATGACGGCGGTCAAGCCAATCTTAGCCGCCGAGCGCGCGTTCGCCGGCGCCGTCCCGCCGACGACGTTCCCCGCCGCCGCCCCGAGCGCGACCACCGCTCCGTACGCCCCCAATCTCGCCGGCGTCGGCAGCGCCGCCATTTGCTTCTCAACTCCATCCAATTCTCGCTCGTACCCAAACGGCGACTTGCGATCCTGTTTTGTTTCCAAAAAATCGTTCGCGTTCGCGGTGAGCGTTTCGGTTTGGTTGGATAAAGCGCGCGCGCGCGCGCGCGTCCCGTCGTCTCCATTCTTTTCCCTCAATCACCCTCTCTCAGTGCGCCCGTCATCGCGCTGTCGCATCGCCTTGTTGTCCTTCATCCTCCATGTGTTCATCTCCCTCCCTCGTGCGCCCGTATCGCCCGTCGCCGTCGCCATCGCCGTCATCCCATCGCTTCGAAACCCTCAACGCGACGTAGGTCATCGCGTCACTTCGACGTCCATCGACGCACCGTGGGGGGCGTTTTCGCATTCGCGTTGATCACCACGCATCGACGTCGACATCGCGACGATGCGCGACCGTTCGTCGTCGACGTCTTCGCTTGTGCGTTCGTTTCATTCGTCACGCGAAACGTCTGCGACATCGCGCGCGAACGTCTGCGACGCGACGCGCGAGCGAGCGACGTGTGGACGGACGTCGGTCGGTCGGTCGAGTCGAGTCGGTCGATCGGAGGTGAACGACTCGTCGTCCATGGACGCGTCGATCGGAGGTTCACGACTCGTCGTCGAGAGACGCGTCGATCGGAGGTGAACGACTCGTCGTCGAGAGACGCGTCGAGAGGTGACCGACGAATGGCGAGTCGCGAGTCGACGGTGTGCTGGGTGACGACCGCCCTGTCCAAGGACTCGACCGCGCGGTCGACGGGATGTCGATCGCGCGACCGACGTCGATTGGCGACGAACGCGGTCGAGGATCGACGACGGACGTCATCGCGCGATCGGCGAACGGGATGTCGCATCGAATGACGATGCGCTGGACTCTGACGTCGTCATTCGCCGCAAGGGTGAACTTGGGAAGGAAAACGACGAGAACGCGAACACGACGAGCGAGAGGCGCGCGATGTGAGTTTTCATTCGCCAAGCTCGCGAGCGTGCTGAAGAAGAAGACGCAGAGCGATATCGACCGCGTGT
>Ga0222712_10005998_pt1 | contig 12114 bp, 8 predicted proteins | sample C33_657DmetaG_FD_165043 | JGI IMG/M metagenome (GOLD analysis project Ga0222712, IMG submission 165043) | Estuarine water microbial communities from San Francisco Bay, California, United States - C33_657D | ecosystem: Environmental > Aquatic > Marine > Unclassified | place: USA: California...
GTTAAGCAGTATATGCCTGAAACTTACAACAAAATCTTTAAAAGATTTGGTTCACAAGATATTACAGGTATGATTTCATTGCTTGGAAAAGAATCTTCTTTTGCATCTGATAAAATCTTTTGGAAAGAAGAAGCAAGATTACGTCAATTAGCTACAGGTGTTACTCGTGCTGCTGACGTATTTACTTTAGCTGCTCACACATTTAGAGTTGGTGAGACTATTATTGTTCGTGATGCTACAGGTGCTAACGTTCGTCAAGGTCGTGTATCTGCTGTTACAGCTACTACTTTTACTGCTCGTTGTGGTGAAGCTGCTGGATGGACTGCTGTAGGTACTTCTGCATTAACAATCTTTGTTGACTCTAACGAGTTTAGAAAAGATACTTTTGGATTTGATGAGTCTTTAGATTCTCAATTTCAATCTTTTGAACAATCTCCTGTTATCGTTAAAGAAATGGTTAAAGAGAGTGGTTCAAATATGGCTCAAATCACTTGGTTACAGGTTACTGATAATGCTACAGGTGATTCAGGATATGTTTGGTACTTCAAAAACTTTGAAGATACAGAACAACGTTTCTTAAACTCTATCGAGTCTAAAATGATTCGTGGTAAAAGATGGGCAGGTGACTTGTTAACTGATGGTTACGAAGGTACTGAAGGTCTTATTGATATTGCTACAGCAGGAAACGTTTTTGACGGATTAATTGCTGATTTGAATGATATTGATGAGATTACTGAAAGAATGGACGCACAAGGGGGTATTTCTATGAACTACTTATACGGTACTACTGCTTTCTGTACTTATATTGATGATTTCTTGCAAGCAGAAAACGGACAAGGTCTTTCTTGGGGAGCTTTTGACAATAACAAAGAAATGGCTTTGAACTTAGAGTTTAAAGGACTTCAACGTTCAGGTTATGAGTTCTACAAATCTCGTTGGAGATTCTTAACTGACCCAATTGGAGAGGGTTCTATGGTAGGTGCTGGAAAAATCCACGCTATTATGATTCCTTCAGGTTCTAAAACTGTACGTGACCAAGTAAATGGTGGAACAACTACTGCTCCAATGTTACATTGTCGTTACAGAGCATACGGAAAAGAAAACCGTAAAAACAAAGTTGCTGTTCGTTCTTTCGACGAAGGAACTACAGGAGGTCAAGATAGAGTTATTACTGACTTCTTGGCTGAAAAAGCTTTAGTTGCTCTAGGCAGAAATAATTTTATGATTTTCAAGGGATAAGTGAATTCCTACACAAACACCCTCTTAAATTAGGGGGTGTTTTTTTTAAATAAATTCTAATAAATTAAATAAGATGGCAAGACCTAAAAATGATTCAATCAATCAATTAGACGTGGTTGATGAGCAAGTAATTGAACAAAGTGTTCCTTTATCACAATTAGACTCAGTTGTGAATAAATTAGTAGAAGAAAAGCTAAAGGCTATAAATTCTTCTACTGTTTCAAAAAAAAGTAATAATGTTGATATTTCAAGAGATTTCGTATCGAACTACGATGAAATTCCTGAATTACAAGATTTTGAATTTAAAGACAGAATGTATGTTTTAATGGATAGTGCAAAACCTTTTTCTTATGGAATTAGAAATAGAAGTAAAAAAGGTTCTCCGCTTCAATATCTTCATCCTGTTACAAAAGTATTACACTCCTTACGTTATTCTACCAATCAAGTATCTTTCTTTGAGGATAAGCAATCTAAAGAGCTAGGTTCTGTAGCTATTGGTTATATTAACATTACAAGTGGTATGCTTTTTGTTCCAAAAGAGAATACTCACTTACAAAAATTTCTTCATATTCACCCAGACAGAAATGTTCGTTGGAAAGAATTAAACAAAGAAGAAGATGCTAAAAAAGAATTAGATGTTTTAGATTTAAGATTTACTGCCGAATCATTGGTTAGAAAATTAGATTTAATTAGTCAAGAAGCTATGGCACGACTTGTTTGTGAGGATTATTCAGAAGAATGGGATACTGCTACAATGAGAAAAGAATTGTTCCTTAAAATCAAGAAATCTAGTAAACCTGAAACATTTATTAAATTAGCAGAAGATAAAACATTAGGAGTTAAAGGACTTGCTAAGACTGCTGTTTATAGAGGTTACTTGAAATATGATAATTTCAAGTTTTACGACCAAAATAATACGGTTGTATTAGAAGTAGGAAGGTTAGAAAATGAATATGATGCAATAGCAAGATATTTACTATCTAATGATGGTTACTTCTTAAAAGAAGAACTAGAAGAAAAGATACTATAACTTTAAATTATAACTCCCCTAATTAAAGGGGAGTTTTTTATATTTTTCTACCAACAAATCTTTTAATAATAAAATCAATTCCTTTTTGATATACTACTGTTTTTAAAGAAATATGAACACTCCCGTCAGGTTTGTTATATTTGCTTTCTATTACTCTAAAATAACCACAGTCCACATATTGTTGCATAGGAGTATTGTTATCTCTTAAAATCTTTTGTTCACGCAAAAATTGAAATAACGTGTTTCTACCTATACCTAAATTACAAACTTTTGCAACATCAGCCATATCAAATGCAGTAGAACTTCCTGTAACTTGGTCAAAGAATTGTTCTTTTGGCTTCATTACTTCAATTTGTAAAGCTTGTTTCTCAATAACTTCTTGTTGTTCGGCTGCTAATAGTAATGCTTCACGAAATGTTTTTGGAACTCTAGGATTAATTTCCAACTCATCTCTTAGCATTCTCCATTCATCAATTATAGCTAATCGGTATTTAGCGGAATAACCAGCTACAACTAACATACATTCTCTTTCAGGTAAATTATAAACTTCAACTGATTGATTTTGATGGTTTTTTGAGACATGGGAGAATTTCCTCATGTCTATTTCACATTCTTCAAGTATTCTGCGAATATCTTTTTTTACATCACTATGATTTTTGTTTGTTAATTCAGAAATTTGAATACTACTCATAGTTTGGATTGTTCCATTCATTAATTCTTGCATATCTTTTATTTTTTAAAGTTTTGTCAAATGTAGGGATGGGATTTAAATTAATTGCGGTATCAAACATTTGTATTCGTTTGTTGTCGTTTTTTTTAAAAATTTAATTAATCCAAAATCCAACGCATTTATTTCTTAAAAACACATTAATACCATCAGTTGTTAAATTTTCATTTGTTTTAGGTTTAAATAACATTTTTATTGGCAAAATTTTTATCATTTCTAATGTTATTGGTTCACAATCTTTATTTTTAACTGGAATAGGATTTTCGGAAAAATATTTTTCTAAGAATCCATCAGGATAATTTATTTCATTTCTTTCTTTAAAGTATTCTATTCCGTTTTCTCTTGCGTATTTCGCTATTTTTCTTCCAATGTAAGAACGATAATACTTGTCCATTGATTTAATTTGTCTTAGTGTATTCATAGTTTAATTTATTTAGTTATTATTAAAATTTTTTATAATGCTAAAGGAGGAGGAGTTCAGGAAAGAGCATAGTTTCCCTTAAGAGAAAAATTTTATTTTTAAAAAAAATCAAAACAAAATTTTAATCCAAAGAAAAACTAATGATTAATACTGCTTTAAGTTATCGTCGCACTATCAGTCACATTCTATAATTTACACACTAATTACCCGAATTAGCTTCCTACGGCTTATAGATTCGTTTACCGCCTGTACCAATGTTCCTGCTTTCTTGTACAGCTTTAAAATAGAGTGCTTGGTGTATTTATCGACCATTGTTTCTATTCGATTTTTTATTTTAGATTATTAAGTTTTTCGGGTCTGTATTTAGTCAAGCCAAATACTAGAGGGAAATAAAGTAATATCAAAGCAAAAAAATAAACCTTATAAACAGGACTGGAAATGTTTACAAGGTTTAATGTCTTTGATATTTTGTTACTTTATTTTTAGAAGTAAAAAAAAGAACTAGGACTAACCTTTATTGCGAACAAAGGTTTCCAGCCCTAGTTGCATAAGGCAAATATATAAAAAAAAATCAAATCAAAAAATAAAATCAAAAAAACAATTGATAAAATTTTTATCTTTGTTGAAAACAATAAGATATGATTCCGATTAATAGCGTTAGAAATACAGTAATGTACCTATTAGAGAAAGAAAATAACGGATATATAAACCCTGAAACGTTTAATGCTTATTGCGTAATGGCTCAGTTAGATATATTTGAAAATATATTTTACGAATACACTAATTGGTTGAACAAAGAATCTAGGAGATTAACGAATACTGAATATTCTAATATTCCTAAAAACTTACGTGAGCAAATAGATGTTTTTGCTTCATATACTAAAAATTCTAACTTTACATATAGCACTATTGATAATTTATGGAATTATAGTGGCTCAGATTTTTATCGTTCAGGAAATCTATCTCTAGTAAATGCACAAGGAAAAAAAATAGACATAGAAGAAACAACTAAAAGTGAGTTGAATCGATTGATTAATTTAAAATTAGTTTCCACTACTTATCCTTTATACGAAAAAATAAATAATTCTTTTAGAGTTTACCCTATTGTTCCTTCGGGTTATTCAGTTGAAATGTTCTACATCAGAAAACCAAAAGACCCAAAATGGACTTATATTAATGTAAGTGGAAATCCAATTTATAATGCTTCGGCTACTGATAAACAAGATTTTGAACTAATGCCTAACCAATTAGCACCATTAGTTATGAAAATACTTTCTTATTGTGGAGTAAGTTTGCGAGAAGAACAAATAGTTCAAGTAGCAAATTCAGAAGAAGTTAAAAACATTCAAAAGCAATCTTAAAAAATTAAGAAATGAGTTCAATACTTCCAGTAACATATTACGAAAACCAAGGAAATCACGGTAGCTATGTTTACGTTTCTTTAGAAGAAATAGTAAATAATTTTATGCAAAACTATACAGGGGATAATACTGTATTAGGTAACGTGAAAAGATATAACGTATTGTATTGGGCTAGACAAGGTATGCGACAATTTAGTATGGATGCTTTGAAAGAAGTAAAATCCGTAGAATTAGAGCTAGGTAGTACATTAGATATTATATTGCCACCTGATTATGTTTCTTATGTTAGAATATCTTGGGTACATCCACAAACAGGATATTTAATGCCTTTAAGTAAGAATACTAAACTTCCATTAGCGACAGCGTATCTACAAGATAATAATGCCGAAATACTTTTTGATAGCGAGGGTTATCCATTAGAAGGAACTTCAAATTTCCAATTATTAAACGACCAACAAAAAAATGCTGAAAACTCAATAAACGTATTAAATTGTGGAACTTCTTGTAGTGGTTGCCAATATGAACACGGAGGTTGTTTGAATACTGCGCTTTATAAAGTAGATACTTCAAGAAACGCAAATGGTTATTTTAATATTGATACTAGACAAGGAAGAATACATTTTAGTTCGGACAATGCAAGTAGAGTATTGATGCTAGAGTATATATCTGATGGTTTAGAATACACAGAAGAAAGTGATATTAAAATCAACAAAATGGCTGAATATTCTTTAAATGCTTGGATAAATTGGAACTTACTTAATAATAGACTAGGTATTCAAGAATACATCATTAGAAGGTCTAAAAAAGACTATGACACAGCTTTCAGAAATACAAAAATAAAATTAATGGATTTGCGTCCACACGAGTTAATTCATACCATTAACAAATCTAACCAATGGTTTAAGTAATAAATTACCCATAACTAAAGGCGTATGGGTTTTAGAAACTAACTAATTATGAAAATAAAAAACACATTTGAAAAAGGTATTATAAATAAAGACCTAGATGAAAGATTTGTTCCTTCTGATATGTTTATTGATGCCGAAAATTTTTTAGTTATATCCCAAGATGGAAGTTCAAGTTCAGTAGGTAAAAATGTTTATGGAAACGAAATAAAAACAAGTAATTCACTTACAAATGCTTTTGTAATAGCTTCTAAAAGTGATAGCTCTAAGGGAAAAGTTTTTTATTTTGTTACTTCAGATGAGTTTGATGTTATTTTTGAATATAATTTTAATACAAATTCTTCAACTGTAGTATTAAAATCTTCAAAACCAAATAGTATTTTAAATTTTAATAAAAACAATAGAATACTAAACGTTGATATTATATCAAGTGGAGAAGAAGGAAAGGATTTAATGGCTTGGTCAGGAGATAAAAATCCACCTAGAATAATAAACATAGAAAAAGCAAAAACATATACTATTGACGGGTTTACAGAAACAGAAATATCTTTACATAAACCGCAACCTTTAAAAAATACAATAGTTGTTCCAAAGCAAATAAATTCTATTAATACAGAATTTATTAAAGAAAAATTTTTAGCTTTTGCTTATAGATGGAAATACGAAGATGGATTTTATTCTGCTATTTCTAAATGGAGTAAATATGCTTTTGTACCTAGTAATTTTAATCTTAATTATGATTCTTGGGAAAATACAGGAATGATAAATAATGCAAATGCTATCGATATTACTTTTAATACTGGTTTAAGAGATGTTATAGGTATTGATGTATTAATGAAAACAAGTAATTCAGATATAGTTTATTTAGTTGAAAAATACGATAAATCAAAAGAAGGTTTTACTAATAACCAAGACGTTACTTTTACTTATAAAAACAGTAAAATAAACAAAACTTTAAGTAATGACCAATACTATAGAAGTTATGATAATACTCCTTTAGAGGTTATTGCTCAATGCTATGCTGGAAATAGACTTATGTTTGCGAATTACATAGAAAACTATGATATAGACACAAAAATAAACTTAGAAGTAGATTTTGTATCTGAACCATTAGATGATGGAGATTATTTAATAAAAACAATTGAAAATAAATCTTTTGGAATAAATGTTAGTAATCAAGTAGATTTTAAAAAATATAATTTTAAACAAAATCCATTAACACATCCTATAAGTGTTGATTTTTCTGAAAACATAATTTCTATTGATAATAGGGGTGATTTTTATAATCAATCAAGTATAGGTGAAATAAAGATAGAATGGTCTATAACAACAGCTAGTAATCAACCTTATAATATATATCTTACTAACGAAAATAACGTTATTATAAAACAAAATTTAAATGTAGTTGGAAGTACTACTAATACACCTGATTTTTTTTATGAAAAAGAAATGAAGACTTCTTTAACACTTGATAAATATAAACTATTTGTAACAAGTGATATTCCTTTTGTATACGACAGTAAAATAATAGTTTTATCACAAATAGGTCAAATTTATATAGAAAAAATAGAAATAGGATGTGATGACCAATTATGTTTATCAAAAACGAATCCTTTAACTATTGGATATGTAGGTGATATTGTTCCTAATACTGTTGGAACAATAGATTTATCTTCTTTTATTTTTGAAAAAGGAAAAACATTATTCTTTTCTTTAGATATAGAGTCTTATGATGACAGAACAAACAATGGAAATTTTTTATTCTTCTATAATTTAGAAGATGATTATACCAATTTAAATGATTTTTTCATTAATTCTAATTTTGTAAGTTCATTTTCTGATTATAATCAAATATTTAAAAGTCAATTCTTATTAGGAAATATTACTCTTTTAAATGAAGGTATATTAACCCCAAGTATATCTGGAAATGTTCTTAAAATAACAATGCCTTTTTATTATAGACAATTTACTGAAGTAGAAGACCAAGGTGTTAATGATAAAGAAAATAAATATACTTTTTTTAATGTAAAAGATTTTAACTTTATATCTTCTAAAAATAATTTATTAAGTAGTATGCACTCTAATAGAGATTATGAAGTAGGTATTGTTTATTTTGATAAATACGGAAGAAAAACAACTACATTAACTAATCAAGAAGCTAATATTTTTATACCTTCTAATTTTAGTATAACACAAAACAAACTAAAAGTAACAACTAATTTTAATCCTCCTTCAATGGCTTATGCCTATCAATTTGTTGTAAAACAAGTTGCTCAATCATATGACACAATATATTCAAATGTATTTTTTGAAGAAGGTGCTTTTGTATGGATAAAAGCAGAAGGAGATATAAAAAATAAGGTAAAAGAAGGAACTGTTTTAATGGTAAAAGCAGATGTTGATGGAGCTGTTTTAAGTTATTTAGAAACAAAAGTTTTAGAAGTTATATACAAAGAAAAAGATTTTATTGTAGATAATACAGATGATGAAGGAAATAAAATAATAGAACCAGCAGGATTTTATTTTAAAATAAAACCTGTTGGATTTAACATTTCAAACAGTAGTAATACATCAAATTTATTTTCAGGAAGCAAGTCACGTCATAATGGGGGATTTACAGTAACTACAAAACCTGATTTTGGAGAAAGAGATGATACTAATACTTTTATACCATATAAAATTACTGAAGGAACTTATGTTAATATAGAAATTAAATCTGATGAGTATTCAAATGGAAATGCTTGGGAGTATATATTAACTACTTATTCAGCATTAGACTATAATTCATTTCAAGATTTTTTTGAAAATGAAGTAGCAATAAGAGGTGATTGGCAACAATTTTTAATAGACCACGTTGATTATAATTTTACACCTAATGGCTCTAATTTAGAAATAACTTGTAGAGAAGGAGGTTATGGTTCTAGTGGAAGAAGGAGATTAAGTGTTAATATTGTTGTTCGTTCAAACGCATTAATTATTTTAGAAACAAAGCCTGAAGAAAATTTATCAGCTTCTTTCTTTGAAACACCTGAAATGTATTATGTAACAAATGGTCAACATAACTCAGGAGATGTTTTAAATCCAAATGAACATATTTTATTTGATACTTATAATTGTTTTACTTTTGGGAATGGAGCAGAAAGTGATAGAATTAAAGATTCATTTAATAATCCTTATTTTAGGATAGACTGCCAACCTAATAATTATAGTGATGAAACGTATAGAAGAAATTTTAGATTTTCAGATATAACGTATTCAGAATCTTTTAATAATAATTCTGGATTAAATAGGTTAAATGAATTTAATTTATATAAGTTAAATTTTAAAGAAGACATAGAAAAATCTTTTGGTTCTATAATAAAATTAAAAGCACAAGATACCAATTTAGATGTTTATCAAGAAGATAAAGTAAGTATTGTTTATTATGGAAAAGACTTATTATTTAATGCTGATGGAGACACAAATCTTACAGGTATAGATAATGTATTAGGTCAACAAAAAACTTATGCAGGAGAATATGGAATATCTTATCATCCTGAAAGTTTTGATGATTATGGAACAAATAGTTATTTTACAGATGTTAAAAGAGGTGTTGTTTTAAGAAAAAATGATACTAATGGATTGTTTGAAATATCATCTTATGGTTTTAAAAGCTATTTTAAAAATCTTTTTAGAAATCATAAAATAAATAATATAATAGGAGAATACGATTCTTTTAATAATTTTTATGTTTTAAATATACAATATGATGACATTAAATATGTAACTTGGATGTTTTCAGATGAAAATAATGGTTTTTTAGGAAGACTCACATTTAATCCTGAAGATATGATTAGGATGAATAATGAATTTATTTCTTTTAAAAACGGGGAATTATATGTTCACAATAAAGGAAACATAAGAAACACATTTTATGGAGTAGAAAGCCCTAGTAAGTTCTCATTTAATTTTAGTCAAGAGCCAAGCACAAGAAAAAGTTTCAAAAACATAGAAATTGAAGGCTCAACACCATTAAAAATAACAACTAAAACAGATTTAGATAAAGGCTATATCAATCAATCTGACTTTGTTAATAAAGAAGGTGTTTTTTATGCTTATTTAAGACATTCTAACGATGAAATAAATACTAAACTACTAAGCTGTCAAGGTATAGGAAACGCATCAATATCAGGTTTAGTTTTGAGTTTTGTAGAAGAAATAGATAATTCTGTATCAGTTGGAGATGAAATTAGAAACGCTAGTTTACAATTAGTTGGAGTCGTTCAATCAAAAACAGCAAAAACATTAACTCTAAACACAGTTTTAAACATAGTAAACAATGATTTTGTTTTAGCTACAAAAACACAAAGCATAAGCAATAATGATATGGTAGGGTACTATATGAAAGTAGATTGTGAGTTTTCTAGTAATCAATACCAAGAAATTTTCGCAATTAATAGTACAGTTACCAAAAGTTTTAGTTAAATCATTATCTTTGTTATAAATAAAATATATTAAATTATGAGTTTCATAGTAAAAAAACATAGCAAATTAGATTTTTTTGAAACATATAATAAATGGTGTGAACAACATAAGTTTCCACTTATAACAATAGATTGGTTTCCTGAAAATGTGTTTGTTTCATATAATGAAAATGACGAACCTTGTTATTGTTGTTGGTTTTGGCATACAGACTCTAAATTAGCTTGGATTGGATTTCCTTGCTCAAATAAGCAAGTTAAATATAGAGAAAGAGATGGTGGATTAAAAGCTTTATATGAATATATAAATAAGTATGCTAAAAATAAAAAATATACAACAATAATAACGACATCAGGTAGAGAAGAAACTGATAATGTTTGTAAAAAAACAGGATATGTTTTAGGAGACCAAAATGTAAATCATTATTTAAGAAATTTAAAATAAAAAAAATTATGATTGGTACCGCTGCTGTAGGAGCTGGTTTAGGAATATATCAAATGATAGATTCAGCTAAACAAAAAAAAGAAGCAAAACAAGCTTTAGAGAATATTAAACGTCAGGAGTTTAAAAATATTGCAGATGATATGCAAGTATCTACGTTAGGTTCTGATTTACAAAAAGAAGAACAAGCTAGATTAGCATCTACTCAAATAGAATCTTTAAAAGGAGGAGGAAATAGAGCTTTAATTTCTGGATTAGGAAGAATTGAATCAGGAAGTCAAAATATAAATGCTAAAATTGCAGCTGATTTAGATATGCAACAAAAGCAAATAGACCAAATTAGAGCAGAAGATGAAGCTAGAATAAGAGGTATGCAAGAGCAAAGAGAATTGGCTGATGTAAGCGCATTAAGTTCTCAATATCAATCAGGAGAAGACCTAAATAGAATGGCAACAGCTAATGTTATTCAAGGATTAGGAATGTTTGCTAATTCAGGTGTTTTTGGAGATGTTGGTAATTCGGTAGGTGGTTTAGCAGATAAAACATCTTATGTTGTTGATAAAAATAAAGTTGTTAATCAAGGTTTGGTTGGTTCTTCATTAACACCTGTTACGAATATTGTACCTAGTAAAGTTAATAATTCTATATATGAGCCAAAAACTCCTTTTAATAATACTACTTACGCAAATAAGATTAAACCTAGAGGTTTAGTTGGTGGTTTAGGTTCATTAAAATAAAAAAAATAATATTATGATAGGCAAAAGTGGTTCATACGCTACGGTAGCACCAACACAAAACTATTTAGGTCAAGCATTGTCTAATATAGAAGATAATGCTTTTAAATATAGACAAGAAAAAAGACTTCAAGAACAACAAGAAGCTGAAAAGCAAGAAAAAGATTTAGCTAGACAAGATGCCGATTACAAAGAAAGCAGAGCTTCTACAAAAATTGACTTGTCTGGGTATAATTTTGTTGACAACCCTTTGCAAAAATTTTCTTCTGATTCTTTTGTCGCTATTACCGATGTAAAAAATCAATTAAGAAACACAACGGATAGAGCTACTAGGGATAATTTATTGTCTAAGCAATACAAAATAGAACAAAACATTGAAGTAGCTAAACAATTACCTATATTATTAAAAGAAAAAGGGGATTTTATAGAAAAAAACATAAAAGATTTAGATGGATCTTCTATAAATGAAGTTCTTAAAGTATTTAAAGCGTTTGAGCAACAAAATTATATTACTGAACTTGATGAAAATGGAGTAGCTAATGTAATACTTTACGAAACAGACGATAAAGGTCAAAGAAATGTTATTGATAAAAAACCATTAGCAGACCTTATAAAAGGAATTAAGCCTTATTTTAAAAGCAAACAACCTAGCATATTAGCACAAGCTATAAAAAATACAGGAACACAAACTACTGTATTGCCAAATGGTCAATATCAAGAAACAAGAATAAGACCAACAGAAGAAGCTGTTAAAAATAACTCAGAAAATTATGCTAATGCGTTAATAAATGACGA
>Ga0222712_10005999_pt1 | contig 12113 bp, 4 predicted proteins | sample C33_657DmetaG_FD_165043 | JGI IMG/M metagenome (GOLD analysis project Ga0222712, IMG submission 165043) | Estuarine water microbial communities from San Francisco Bay, California, United States - C33_657D | ecosystem: Environmental > Aquatic > Marine > Unclassified | place: USA: California...
AAGGCGACGAGGCCAAACGCCCGCACACTCGCCCAGGCCGCCTCAAAGGCCTGATCAACCGCCTGCGCGGACGATAACCCTGCCGGCAAGCTGAATGAGCCCACCCTTCCCCGGGCCGGGCTCATTCAGCACCAAACTGCAAACCAAGTCCAAAAGTGGTCCCCGCGGGGAGACAAGCGATGAAATGGCTTGCCTATTCCCTCGCCGTGCTGGGCGGCTTAACCAGCATGATCGTCATCCCGGTGGCCATCAACCTGACGGACTACCGCCTAGACCTCCTGCCCTACGGCTGGATCTCTTTCGGCGTCTTCTTAGTCGCCACCCTGCTGGTGCTGATCCTCGAAACCCGCGCCTTCCTGACCAGAAAAAAGACCGAAACCTGAATCCCTAGCCCACCCCTCCCCCCAGAGCGGCACCAACAGGTGCCGGGCGCCCACAACCGGCCAAAAACCCGCACCCCATCAGCCAAATCACAAAGCCCAAAACCCAGTACCCCACCCCGTCACTCCCGCGAAGGCGGGGGCTTAGCTCAACAACTACCTCCCCAATCGGATCCAGGCACCCACAAAACCCAACCAAGCCCAAAAGCCCTTACATAACTTTTCGCTTCGCATCTTCTTTGTGGAACTCTGGCTTTCCGTCAGCGCCAGAACCCGTGCACTCCCGCGCACGGCTCGCCTAAAACAAAATCCGGAATCCTTTTCTCTCCTACCGGTCGTACGTTTTCCGTCAGCACCAGCGGCCCGGGCGCTGCCGCACCCGGCTCACAAAGACAAAAAAACCTCGCGCCCTTCGCGTCTTCATGGTGAAAAATTCAGCTCAAATCTCAGCCACTACGCACCAACGCACAGGAATTTCCACGCAAAATTTTTCCAAAATTTTCCCCAACTGCTCTCTGAACAACGCCCTCTGTGCGTCAACAATCCAAGGAAGTGGAGAGGGAAAGAAGCCAGACGAGCTTGCCAGGCCAGCAACCCCCGCCTCGCGCCACCTGACCCCCTCCACGGCGGCCCGGGCCGGTTGAGACCATTCAACTGTGCCGGCGACTTTAAGCCCTGCCGGATCTGTCGCCACGGTGGCGACGGACCGTCGGCCCGGCTCAACCCCGCGGAGTGAGCACTGATGTTCCCCATGGCTCTCAGCGCCCTCCGCCCAACCGCGCGCCAACGGCGGGAGTCTGGCGCCAAGGGGCGCGACCATTCCGGAACCTTCCGACCCCGGAACCGCGCTCTGGACTATGTGTTGTATCCCCAGGCGATCCGGCCATATCCGGATATCTGGCATGCAGGTGGCGCACCGCCAAATCGGCGGCATCTCGGTTGGGGCCCTCTGCCCAACCACCCCCTGGTCCGCTCTTTGTCACATCGGATCGCGATGCCCCGGCAGCACGCCCCGGCCCATCGCGGCACAGACCCGCCAGGGGTTCCTCAAACAAGTTTTCCCTCTCCATGCATGGAGAGGGAAATGCCCGCAGGGCAAAGGGTGAGGTCAAATGCTGCATCCCCTCCCGCCGCGGGAGGGGAATGGGGTGGGCACAATTTCAACCCTGAATGGGTTGTATTTCTTAGCCTAGGGCAAGGTGAGTTCAACGAACCGCCGCCCTAGGTTCAGAACCGCGCCCCCTATTTCCAAAACCCATCAACCCCCTGCAACCAAAACCAATCAACCACCAACCCTCAAACCTTCAATCCCAACCCGGTGGCCCCAGCCCCCGGCCCCGCCCAAGGTCCCCACCCATGCGACAACCCTGCACCCGCCTGCTACTCAAACGCGAATCAATAGCCACCACCCCAACATCCCGCCCAGTTTCCAATTCCCCAATCCGTCGTCCCGCAGGGACAAAACCAACTGGTCGGGCAGCCCGTGACACCGTCACGGGCTCCAACGGTCACACCGCCCACCACCCACAAATTCAAATCCCCCACAACCAATCACCCCGTCCCGGAGGGACCGCAGAGAACGAGACCGGGATAACATCCCGGGCTCAGGCTGGGACCGAAATCACACCCAACGTCACCGCAATCGCCAATACCCCTTGGAAATCTTCGCCCAAGCACGAAACCGGGATAACATCCCGGGCAAATGCAACCCGAAACTCCTTCACCACCACCCCAACATCCCGCCCAGTTTCCAATTCCCCACTTCTTCGTCCCGCAGGGACAAAACCAACCGTTGGGGCCCGTGACACCGTCACGGGCCCCAACGGTCAAACCGCCCACCACCCTCAAAATCAAATCCCCACCAACCAATCACCCCGTCCCGGAGGGACCGCAGAGCACGAGACCGGGATAACATCCCGGGCTCAGGCTGAGACTGAAATCACACCCACAGCAATCGCCAAAACCTCTTTGAAATCTTCGCAGATACACGAAATCGGGATAACATCCCGGGCAAATGCAACCCAGAACTTCTTCACCAACGCCACAACATTCCAGCCATTTTCTCCCTCCTCACTTCCCCTCAGCCGCCCACCGCTTCATGGTGGCGATGTTCGCCTGCAAATCCTCCGTGTTCTGCCCTTTCAAATCCCGCAAATACACCGCCATCTCGGCGTCATACCGCTCTCCGCTTTCAGGCTTCCGGCCCTGGTCATTGGTTTCCGCCATCCAAGCATCCAGGCGCGCCCGCAACCGGGCCAGCGTGGCGGAGTGTTCGGGCAGGCCGGCGAGATTGGTCTGCTGCCAAGGGTCCTGCCGCCAGCGGTACAGTTCCTCGGCCGGTCGGGTCGGCGAAAACAAAAATTTTTCCTGCGTCGGATTCAACTTGCCCGCGGCGTGCAACTCGCGCAACCGGATCAGCGTCGGCTTCTGATCCTTGTACCGGCAAGGTTGCAGCATGGGCCGCTGCGGGTAAAAGTTGCGGACATACAGCCACTCACCGTCCCGCACGCTGCGGATCCGGTCCACCGTCTCATCACAACGGTCCCTGGCCGCGAAAATTTCTCGCCGGGGCGCTGGGTTGCTTGCCAGCAAATTCACTCCTTGCATGGCCGGTGGTATCGGTATTCCTGCGATACCCAGGGAGGTTGGCGCCAGATCAATCAACAGGGCCAGGTCCTCCCGCGTTTCCCCCTGTGTTCCCCCATCCTGGCGCACCGCGCCCGCCTTCACCCCGGGCCCGCGCAGAATCATCGGGACATGCGTCCCCTCGTCGTAGAGGAACTGCTTGCCCCGCGCGTGGCTGATGCCGTGGTCGGTGACAAACATCACCACCGTGCTGCCCAGCAGATTTTCCCGCTCAAGCCGGGCCATCACACGGCCCACCGCCGCGTCGGTTTCCCGCACGCTGTCCAGATACAGCGCCCAGTCCCGCCGTATCGCCGGATCATCCGGATAATGGGGCGGAAGGCTGACCGATTCGTGCCGGGTGGCCCGGTCGCCCATCCGCTTCTCCAACCCCTTCCATCCGTTGCCATCGCGCAGCTTCCCGCCGGGCAGTTGCACCTGCATGAAGAACGGCTGCCCCGGCTGGCGGTTGGCCCAGTCGGCCGAATCATACATCGCCTTGTCCCAGACGAAGTTGTAATCGGTCTTGCCAAGCGCCTTGTTGCCCGGCTCACCATTGCCGATGCAGGTGTGGTAACCCGCCTTCCGGAACAGCACCGGAACCGGCTGCACCCCGTCAGGCAATGCAATAGGCAGTCCCCGCCCGCTGCGGTGGTGGTGCGCGCCCAGGGTGGTCTGGTACATCCCGGTGATCAGCGCGCTACGGCACGGCGAACAAACCGGGCAGGTGGTGAAGGCGCTCGTGAACCGCGTCCCCTCACGGGCCAGCCGGTCCAGGTGGGGCGTCTGGATGGTTTTCTCGCCGTAACACCCCAGGTTGGCGGACATGTCATCCACCACCATCCACACGATGTTGGGCCGCTCAGACGCCCGGCCCCAATCGGTCCACGCCAGGCAAAGAAAAATCCAAGCGATCATTTTCAACCAACGGTTCATCGGTTAATTCCTTCAAGGGCTTCTTTACACCGATCATCCACCCAGTGGAGCATGGCCGCAAGCTGCTTGAGGGGTTCCAGCGCAGCCCTTAAAATCAAGGCTTCCCTAACCACAGTCTGCCCGGGTGCGCCCATGCTTGCCGCGTTTGTCTGCCCCACCCTGCTGGCAATGCTCCTGTCTGCCTCCCAAGACGAAAAACCCCTCGTCCCGGCCGGTTTCGCCAGACAGGACATCACCCCCGCTTATCCCGTCCGCCTCAGCGGCTTCGGCTTCCGGCGCACCCAGTCGGAAGGGGTGCAGCAGCGCGTCTGGGCCAAGGCGATGGCGCTCGGCCACGAACAGCCCCTGGTGCTGGTGACGGTGGACAACCTGGGTTGCTCCCTGGCCATCCGCCAGCAACTACTCGAACGGCTGAAAACAAAAGGGGTCACCGCCGAACGGTTCGCCATCGCCGCATCGCACACACACACCGCCCCCATGCTGGAAGGGGTCTGCCCCACGCTGTTCGGCCAGCCCATCCCGCCCGACCACATGGACCACATCCGCCGCTACACCGCCGAATTCACCGACAATCTCGAAAAGGTGGTGCTGGCGGCCCTGGCCGATCGCCGCAAATGCCAACTGGGCTGGGCCGTGGGCAAAGCCGGCTTCGCCATGAACCGCCGCACCAAGGGTGGCCCGGTGGACCAGGACCTGCCCATCCTGGTGGCGCGCGATCCGCGCACCGACAAGGTGCACGGCATCTGGGCCAGCTACGCCTGCCATGCGGTGACGCTGTCACACAACAAGATTGGTGGCGACTGGCCCGGCCATGCCCAGCAGGCAATCGAAGACGCCTTTCCCGGCGCGACCGCGCTGGTCAGCATCGGCTGCGGGGCCGATAGCAACCCGTCCTCCGGCGTGACCGGCGACAAGGTGGAGGTTGCCTCCCGTCAGGGCATGGAAATGGGTCAAGAGGTCCAGCGCCTGGTGCAAGCGGGCCTCACCCCCCTCGGCCCCCCAACCGCCGCCACGCTGGAAACCATCTCCCTCGCCTTCGCCAAACACCCCACCCGCGAGGAATTCGAGGCGCGCTCCCAAAAGCAGGATTACATCGGCCACCATGCCCGTGTGCAACTGGCCCGGCTCGACAAGGGCGAGAAACTCCGCGCCACCATCCCCTACCCGATCCAAACCTGGTGCTTTGGCAAAGACCTCGCCATGGTCTTCCTGCCGGGGGAAGTGGTGGTCGATTACTCCCTCCGGCTGAAGCGGGAACTCGATGCCAGACGCCTCTGGATCAACGCCTACACTAATGACTCCCCCTGCTACATCCCATCCGAACGCATCCTGAAGGAGGGTGGCTACGAGGGGGGCGCGGCAATGACCTATTACGACCAACCCGCCCCGTTCCTCCCCGGCCTCGAGCAGCAAATCATCGCCGCCGCAGAAAAACCCCTGCTGGCCGATTTCCAATCCAAACCGGTAGACACCAGCAAGACCCAAGGCACCCAGGCCAAGGATCCCAAACAGTCCCTGGCCGCCTGGCAGGTGCCACCCGGCACCCGTTTGGAGCTGGTGGCCCATGAGCCACTGGTGCAAAGCCCCGTGGCCATAGACTTCGCCCCCGATGGCGCCTTGCTGGTTGCCGAGATGCGCGACTACCCGCTGGGCATGAATGGCGATTACCAGCCCGGCGGCCTGGTGCGCCGGCTCACGGACACCAATGGCGACGGCCGCTACGACCAATCCACCGTGCTGGTAGACAACATCCCCTTCCCCACCGGCGTCACCGCCTGGCGTGATGGCGTGCTGGTTTGCGCCGCCCCCGACATACTCTTCGCCCGCGACACCAATGGCGATGGCAAGGCCGATCAGGTGGAAAAGCTCTACAGCGGCTTCGGCACCGGCAACTACCAGGCCCGGGTCAACTCCCTCACCTCCGGCCTCGACGGCTGGCTGCACGGCAGTTGCGGCCTGTTCGGTGGCAAGATCAAGAGCCACAAGACCGGCAAGGTGCTCGAACTGGGCGACCGCGATTTCCGCATCCAGCCCGACACGGGGGCCATCGAGCCGGCGACCGGCCGCACCCAGCAGGGCCGCGTGCGCGATGCGGCGGGCAATTGGTTCGGCTGCGACAACTCCGTGCTGGCTTGGCACCTCGCCCTGCCCGATGAGTACCTCCGCCGCAACCCAGCCATCCGCCACCCGCAAGTGATCCAATCCGTCGCGGCCAACGACGCCGCCAACCGGCTCATCCCCACCGGCAGCGTGCAGATGTTCAAGCTGTCCGGCCCTGTCGGCGCCATCACCTCCGCCTGCGGTATCGGCACCTACGGCGACACCCTGCTGGGCGCGCAATATGCCAGCAGCCTCTTCACCTGCGAGCCTGTCCACCACCTGGTTCACCGGCTGGAACTGAAACCCAAAGGCAGCAGCTTCGCCGGCTACCGCCCCGCCGACGAGGCGGACCACTCGTTCCTCGCCTCCAGCGACCCTTGGGCCCGCCCCGTCCAGGTGAAAGCCGGTCCGGATGGCTGCCTGTATGTGGTCGACATGTACCGCTTCCTGATCGAGCACCCTCGCTGGATCCCCAGCGAAGATCTGGAAAAGATCGACACCCGAGCCGGGGCGGAATTGGGCCGCATCTACCGCCTTAGGCCTGAAAAAGATTCGCCCCGTCCCATGGTCAACCTCGCCACCGCCCCTTTGGCCGCCGTGCTGAAGCAGTTGGAAAGCCCCGCCGCCGCCGAACGCGACCGGGCCATGCTGCAACTGCTCTGGCGCAAAAATGCGGAAGCCATCCCCTCGTTGCGGCAATTGGCCCTGACCCACCCCGAAGGCCTGGTCCGCTTGCAGGCGTTGGCCACACTGGCGCTGCTGGCCGGCCCCGATGAAACCCTGGTCCTGAAGGCCCTGTCCGATCCCCACGCCGGCGTTCGCCGCCAGGGTGCCCGGCTGGCCGGCGCCCTGGCTCCCTCGGCAATTGTGCGCGATGCACTGAGCCCCCTGACCAACGATCCCGACGGCGGCACCCGTCTGCAGGCCGTGCTGTCACTGGGCCAATGGAAGGATGCCACCGCCGCGCAGGCGCTCGGTCAGGCAGCCGGTCGCAACGCCCAGGACACCTTCCTCGTGAGCGCCGCCCTCAGCGGCACCCACGCCGAATCCTTGGGCGAGTTCGCCACCGCCGCCCTCCAGACCCACCCCAACACCAGCCCAGCTTTCTTCGGCCGATTGGCGGAAGCCGTGGCTTCCAACGAGGGGGCTCTAAAACAACTCGCCCTGGCCATCCTGCTGCCCGGTGCCAATGCTCCACATGGTGAGCCGGTGCGCCGCGCCGGCCCGTTGCTGGTGGCACTCGACGGCACCAACAACCGCCTGGCCCGCCTCGGGCCCGAAGTCGCCGGCGCGCTGAAAGAGTTGACGGCGATTTCCCGCGCCATGCTGTCGGACGCCAAGACATCCGAACCCGACAAGCAGTCCGCCATCCAACTGCTGGGCAGGCTGCAAACCGACACGCCAGCCGATCTGACTCTGCTGGAAAAACTGCTGGCCCCGACGGAAAGCCCCGCGGTGCGACAAGCGGCCCTCACCCGTTTGGCATCCATCAATTCCCCCGATTCTGCCAGGCTCCTGGTGGAACAATTCCGCACGCTCAGCCCCGCCCTCCGCGGCAGCGCCCTCGACGCCCTCGCTAGTCGGCCCGCCTGGGTGAAGCTGTTGCTCGATGCGGTGAAGGTCGGCACCATTGCCCCCGGCCAGATCGATGCCATCCGCAGGCAGCGCCTGGTGGACCACCGGGACCCAGGCCTGCGCGACCAGGCCCGCAAACTCTTGGCCGGAGGCGGCGACTCGGCACGCGCCGAAGTGCTCGCCCGCTACCAGTCCGCCACCACGCTGGCCGGTGACCCGGTCCAGGGCCGTGAGCTGTTCCGCAAGCACTGCTCCGTCTGCCACCGCCTGGAAGACCACGGCAATGCTGTGGGCCCGGACCTTCGCACCGTGGCCGGCAAGTCACCGGCCAGCCTGCTGCTGGAGATCATCGATCCCAACCGCAATCTGGACTCTAGATACCTCGTCTACGCCGCCACGCTGAAAAGCGGCCAGACCGTCGCTGGCATCATCACCTCCGAAAACGCCACCAGCCTCACCCTGCGCCAGGCCGATGGCCAGGAGCGCAACCTGCTGCGGGCCGACCTCGAAAGCCTCGAGACCACCGGCAAGTCGCTAATGCCCGAAGGATTGGAACGGGAAATCCCACCACAGGCCATGGCCCACCTCCTGGCCTATGTGGCCCGGCAGGAAAGCCCCGCCAAATCCCTGCCCGGCAACACACCCACCCAGGTGGCGGTCCCCCCCTCCGGGGCGGCGTTGCAAGCTGCCCAGGCGGAGGTCCGTGGCGGCAGCATCAACTTCGAGACCGAATTCGGCAACATCGGCAACTGGCACGGCCAGCAGGATACCGTCCGCTGGAAACTGAAATCCCCCCAAACGGTCACGCTTGATGTCTGGATCGATTTCGCCTGCGCCCAAGCCAGCGCCGGCAACACGCTGGTGGTGGAAACTCCCGAGGGCAAACAGGCCTGGAAGGTCCCCTCCACCGGCCCCGATTGGTCCAACTACCAACAACTGAAAATCGCCAGCCTCAAAATCCCCGCCGGCGAATCCACCCTCACCGTGCGCCCGGAAGGCGCACCCACCAACGCCCTGCTCGATTTGCGGACTGTCTACCTCACCACTGCCGGCACCCCGCCAGTGCTGGTGGCCAAGGGCCAGACCGATGTGCCGCAATCCCCCGGCGAACTGGTCCGGGCCATGGAAAACGGCACCGGCGACAAGGCCCTGATCCAGAAACTCCTCGAGCAGCGTTCCGACTGGGCCGCCGACATGCTGCAAGACATGACCAACGGGCTGGCCGAAGGCAAGGAAGAGTACAAGGCGATTCCCCTGATCTGGCGCGTCGCCATCGCCCAGGGCAAGAAGGGTGATCCCGCCACGCTGAAGGCCATCTTGCGCGTATCGCTCCCCACCCTCGAGGCAGACATGCGCGACTGGCAGGCCGTGGTGGTGGGTGGCGGCCTCATCAACGGCTCCACGCTGGCCGGCCGCTGGCCCCACAAGGAATACGGCGAGCTTCTTGCCAGGGAACCCGACCTGCGCAAGCGCTGGGACCGCGCCATCGCGCTCTCCTTCGCGATGGCCGACAATCCCAAGGTCAACACCGGCACCCGGTACGATGCCCTGCGCATGGTTGCCCTCAGCGGGGACCGGACCAAGGCGCTGGAAACCCTGACCCGTTACCTGAAGCCCGGAACCGATGACGAACTGGTGATGGGCGCCGTGAGCGGACTGGGCGACATTTCATCCGACGATGACACCCAGGTCTCCACCCTGCTGCTCGAGGCCCTCCCCCGGCTGAACGAGGAAAACCTGGGCATGGCCCTTGGCGGCCTGGTCCGCACCCCGGCCAGATCCATCGCCTTGCTGGATGCGATCGCCGCCAAAAAAGTGCCGCCCCAAAAAGTCACCGACGCACACCGCAAGGCGCTGTTCGAATCCACCGATCCCGCCGTGCGGATCAGGGCCAAAGACCTGTTCAAATAACCCAAAATCAGATCCGCCAAAGAGAAACCCCGGACCGCGCGGTGGAGCGCGATCCGGGGCGGCTTCCGCCGGCAGGCCTCGAGGGAAACCTGCCGGCTTGTCCCTGGTTCTCAATCAGCGGAGAAAACTCTTCGAGGTGGTGGTGCCGGGCGCCGGTTGCGGCTGAGCCTGCGGCGTCCCCGAGGGGGGTGCCACAGTCGAGGGTGCCAGCGGAGGCTGGCCGGTCACCGGGGCGGGCGGCAGCACCGCGTTGGGCACCACCGTGGTGCTGCTCGGAGGCGACGCGCACGGCGCGCTGGGCGCCGGCATGATGCTCGAAACCGAGGGCATCAACCCGCCGCTGGAGTAGCAAGCCTCCGGCGGGCACGCGCTCACTGGCGTCGAGCAAACCGGGGGAGGGCAGGCCGGCGCCGCGTACATCGGCGGCGGGCCTTGGTTGTACGACACGATGAACTCGCCCGGGGCCAGGGGCACCGGGGAATTATTGTGCTGTTCCTTGTTGTGACCGGTCAGCCGGGCCAACAGCCCCTCCCGGTTCTTGTCATGGCTGCAAAGCCCCAGAAGCCCCTTCTTGGGGGCGGGCTCAGGCGCGGAGCAGGTGGTCGTTCCGCAGGGGTTGCTGACAGGCGAGGGCGCGTGGGCGGAAGAATTGCCGCCCATGCTCATGCACCCTGTCAGGGTGAGGCTCGAGGCGGCGACTACGGCCGCCTGAGCCGGTAACTTGAGGGAAAAACTTGCCATGGTGCGAAATTTCCCGGCGACACGCGGCGCAACGGGCGCCACAACTACAATCGGACCCGCATAACACTTCCCCCCTCCCGGCCAACTGGCAAACAAACTTGAGCAAAAAACAAAAGCCCCGCCGATTTGGCGGGGCCTAAGGTCGTCAGGTCTGGAACTGTTTACCTGACCGTCACGGTTTTCCAAACCGAATGCCGTTTGACAAACGGCCGTTCGTCGGTCAGCGCTGGCTGGCACGCAACTGGCCGCGCAGATAGCCCAGCGCGGACTGGAGTTGCGTGTCCACGAAGGGCGCCTTTTCCTCGTCGGTCTTTTTCTTCCCGCCCGGCCCGGCGATCACCTCCGAGTCGCGCAGCGCCTCGAACAGGTCGTCGCGCTCCTTGCGGGTCAGCTTCACCTCCTGGTCGGGCTTCACGCCCCAGGTGTCCTCATCCTTGCCCCCGGTGCTCGACTTGTTCAGGTTCTTCCCGCTGGGCCGCCAGAAGGTGGCGGTGGTCAGCTTGATCTCCCCGTCCCCGAACTCCCGGATGTTCTGCACGCTGCCCTTCCCGAAGCTGCGCTCGCCGATCACCCAGGCGCGGTGGTGGTCCTGCAGGGCCGCCGAGACGATCTCGCTGCCCGAGGCGCTGCCGCCGTTGACCATCACCACCATCGGGAAATCGCTCAGGCTGTTTTCGGCGGAGCCCGAGAATTGGGTCTCCTGACGGCCACGGGGGCGAATGCTGACAATCAGGCCGTCATCGATGAACATGTCCGAGATCAGCACCGCGCTGTCCAGCAGGCCGCCGGGATTGAAGCGCAGGTCGAACACCAGCCCCTTCATCCCCTGCTTGCGCATCTCGTCCAGCGCCCGGGCCATATCGCGGGCAGAGTTGCGGGCGAAACTGGTCAGGCGGATGTAGCCGATCTTGCTCTTGGGGTCCACGAACCAGTTCCAGGTGGCGTCCGGCTTGCGGCTGTAACCCAGCACGCTCTCCACCTCGATCCGGTTGCGGACCAGCTTGATCTCCCGCTCCTTCGGCTCCCCCTCGCGCTGGATGAAGATGGTCACCGGCGTGCCGGGTTTGCCCAGGATCTTCTTCACCGCGTCGTTGGTGGCCAGCCCCTTGGTGGAGATCACCTCGGGCTTGTCGAGCTTGTTCCCCTTGTTGTCCACATCCAGGATGATCTTGGTGATGATGTCACCCGCCTGCACCCCCGCCTTGAAGGCCGGGCTGTCCTTGATGGGCGTAACAACCAGCAGCATGTCGGTGACGCTGTCCTTGCGGATCTGCACGCCGATGCCCGTGAAGTTCCCCTGGATCTCCTTGTCGAGCGTCGCCTTGGTCTCCGCGTCGATGTAGGTGGTGTAGGGGTCCATGTTGACCATCATGCGCTGCAGCGTGACATCGACATCCTTGCCCTTGTCCAGGTCCTCGCGCCGGCCCAGTTTCAGCCGCGCGTCGGTCAGCAGCTTCATGATCGCCTCGCCGTTGAGCGACTCCGGCTTCTCCAGTTGGCTGGCGATATCCGCGGGAACCTTCTCCTCCACCCGGCGGAAAAGGCCCTGGATGGCCCATGCCGCCATCTTGCCGGGCTTGATCTCCTTCACATACTCGCGCTGCAGCAGGTCGATCGCCTTCTTTACGGTCTTGGCGAAGTCGTTCGCCGCCTCGGGAGACAGCTTCGCGCTTTCCAGCAACTCGCCCCGCTTGGCCTCGAACGCGGCCAGGTCGCCGCCCTTGGCCAAGGCCTGGTATTGCTTGCGCAGCGAGCGCTGCACCTCCAGCTTGGGCATGGCAGCCAGCAGGTTGCGGCCCTCATCGGCGAACCGGTCCGGAATCTTGCCATCCTTCACCAGCGCCT
>Ga0222712_10006003_pt1 | contig 12107 bp, 5 predicted proteins | sample C33_657DmetaG_FD_165043 | JGI IMG/M metagenome (GOLD analysis project Ga0222712, IMG submission 165043) | Estuarine water microbial communities from San Francisco Bay, California, United States - C33_657D | ecosystem: Environmental > Aquatic > Marine > Unclassified | place: USA: California...
GATTTCAGGAAGTTCTCCTCGTCCTAATTGTATTAATGAGCTCTGAACTTTCAATACTGGACGAACAATTTGTTTCTTAATAATGAATGCTGCATTCAACATTAAAAGCAATAACATAATGGAGAGTCCAACAACAACTATTAAAATCCAGTTGTAGCTGTATAGCATTTCATCTTGTATGCTAATTAATAAACCAGCTTGTTTGTTAGAAAGCTTTTTTAATTGATAGCTGAGCTGGTTTGATAATGGAAGTATAGATTGTTGTAATTCGATTTTAGAGTTAGCGATATACGCTGAATCGCCATTGTCAATTGCTGCATAAAGTGAATAGAGCAAATTGTTTTCAGCTTTTAAAACTCGCTCATATTGATTGATGCAATTGTTCAGTGCAATATAATCAGGGTTGTCAACTTTATTAAGCGCAAGAATCTTTGATTTGATTTTTGTGTAATCGGTGTTTTTTAGTTGTTGTAAACTATCCAGGTAAAAACGTTGCTCGTAATTATAAACTGCATTAGTAGTATAAAAGGCAGAGTTATGTACTAAAAGCTGAAGTTTATTAATTTGTAGTAACGTTGGATTTGTTTTATTGATTAAATCGGCTGTTTTATCCTGATTTGTTTTAATAACGAAATAACTAATAAAGACACTAACGACAGCTACAGCCAATACGATGAAAAAAGAACTTTCAATTTTCTTGTCTATCCTTCTGAAGGTTCCAGTTTTAAATTTAATCATAGTAATTATCCTTTTGAAAGCGTAAATCTTTGCTTTCAATTCTGACGTTCTACGAAATCAAATAAAAAAGGTTAAAAAAAAACGGAGCTTTTTGAGCTCCGTTTCAATTAGTTATGAATCATTAGCGATTCAGCATTACCGTTCCTTTGTAATCGGCATTGCCCGCTTTTAAGATGTAGAAGTAAGTACCAGCTGGTTGATCTTCTCCTGTATTGTCTTTCTTACCGTTCCAACATGGTTGAGCTGTACTGCTTGAAAAGACCTTTGTTCCCCAGCGATTATAAATCTCCCAAGAGCTACAATCTTCAAACTTCGTATTTGCTCCAAGATTGAAACAATCGTTGATTCCATCATTATTTGGAGTGAAGATATTTGGAATGTTACTGAAGTAATCAGCTAACTGACCAGGACTAAATGGAGTTACTAACGTGTCAGAACATTGGTTGTTATATGCAATTAATGTGATTCCATTTGAAGATCCAAATGCAAAAATGTGATTAGGATTATCATCGATAGAAGTTGTTCCATCGCCAAAGTTCCATTCGTAATTTAACGCGAATGTACTGTTGTTGATTAAGGTAATTTCTACGCCTTCACATCCGATTACAGTAATTGCACTATCAATTGCAAACGATGCAACTGGTTGATCGTTTACATCTACTGTAACTTGATCATCATCAGTACAGCCATTAGCATCTGTAACAGTTACTGTATACGTTGTAGTTATAGTAGGCGATGCAATAGGATTATCAATAGTTGCATTGTTTAATCCTGTTGCTGGTGTCCAGCTATAGCTTGTTCCTCCACTTGCAGTTAAGCTAATGCTTCCTCCATTACAAATAATTCCGCCAGTAGATACAACTGCTGTGGGAAGTGGATTAACAGTAACTGTAGTACTATCTGAATTAGAACATCCGTTGTTATCAGTTCCAATCACGACATAGGTAGTTGTGCTTGTAGGATTTGCTGTAGGATTTGAAATATTGCTATTATTTAATCCTGTTGCTGGTGACCAGCTATAGTTTGTTGCACCAGATGCAGTGATCGAAGTTGAAGCGCCAATACAGATAGCCGTATTGTTACTTGCAGTAACATTAGGTAATTGATTAACTAATACTGTTACACTATCTGAATTTTTACAACCATTACCATCAGTAACTAAAACATAATATGTTGTAGTTGAACTAGGATTAGCAATCGGATTAGCAATTGTTAAATTATCTAATGTGCTGTTTGTTGTCCATGCATAAGATGTACCTCCGCTAGCATTTAATACTGTAGTTGTTCCGTTGCAAATAGTATCGTTCGTACCTGCATCAGCGCTAGGGAGCGCATTTACTGTCACATTATAGGTTACAGGTGTTCCAATACATCCATATGAATTTGTTTCCTGAACTGTAACAATTGCTCCTGGTACAGTAGTTAGCGTTGCTGAAGTTGAGTTAGAAGTAGAAGTACCATTTAAGGTTCCTCCTGTAATACTCCAGCTATAAGTACTTCCTGTTGTGTTCACAACGCTAAATGTTCCTGAATCACCAACGCAAATAGCATTGTTTCCAGTGATTGCACTTGTAACAGGAACAGGATTAATAGTAACATATAATGTATCTGAAACTCCAGCACAAACAGTATCAATTGTAGTACTGTTTTCGTCGTACCATAAAGCTACTACCTGCGGACCAGTTACATTCCAATCTACAATTACATTGCTGGTTCCATCACCGCTTACAATTGAACCGCCTTGTGCATGCCAGGTATAAATTGAACCTGGTGTATTGGTTGTTGAATAAGGAATATTCTGAGCAAGGTCTGCACATAATGTATTTGCACCTGTAGGTGCAACAGGATCTAATACAACGTTAATATTTACTGGCAATTGAACAGAGTCAGAAGGACATCCTAAATCGGTTACTTCTATTACTGATACTACTGCTGGCGTTTGCGTTCCCGGCCAATCAATACTAATAGTGTCTGTTCCTTGACCCGTTGCAATTGTTCCATTTGTTACTGCCCAATTGTATGTTGATGTAGCATTCGGATTTAATACCCAGTATTGTACTCCACTTGCACCAGGACAAACAGATAATGTTCCTGTAATTGCATTAACTGTTGGAGCAGGATTAACAGTAACATTAATAGTATCAGAGTTAACACATGAATTACCATCTGTACCAACTAAAGCATAGCTTGCATTTGCAGTAGGGAAAACATTAATTGTTGAAGAACTTCCTAATGAATTACCAGAAGCTAAATCGATCCAGTTATAAGTTGTTGCACCACTCGCTGTTAAAGTCAATGTATCACCATTACATAAATCTGTTGATGCTGATAAGATTTGTACAATTGGTAATGGATTAACAGTAATTGTAATTGTATCATAGTTAATACAGTTTGCAGAACTTGTTCCTTCAACAACGTAAGTAGTTGTTGATTGTGGAGTAACAGATAATGTTGATCCAGTTCCAACAGAAACACCAGGGTTAGCTAATTCAACCCAGTTATAGGATGTTGCACCCGATGCGGTAATGCTCGTTGATTGTCCGAAACAAATAGCAGCTGGAGCAGCCTGTGCAGTAACGATTGGAAGCGGATTCGATGTTACCGCTACGCTATCTGATGTAGTACATCCGTTAAGTGTTGTAGTTACTGTATAGTAAACCGTAGATGCAGTTGCACCTGTATTGCTGATATAAACTTGTGTAGTTGCTGAAGTGTCGGAAGATAATCCTGTTCCAGGTGTCCACACATAGGTATATCCGTTAGTAGCGCTTGCTCCGATAGTTACAGTATCGCCATCGCAAGATGAAACAGCTGCACCTGCTTCAGAAACAGGTAATGGTTTAACATTAACCGAAACTGTATCTTTATCGATACAACCAAATAAGTTGGTGGTTAAGATAAAATTGTTGGTTACAACTGCTGTTGTATTGTTAGTTAATGTTACTGATGTTGAGGACTGACTTGCACTTCCTAATCCAGTTGCAGGCGACCATGAATAATTATAGTTTGCTATTGCAAGGTCTCCGATTGTTCCTGATTGTCCAGAACAGAAAGTAATATCATTTCCTGCTTGAGCTGTAGGCACTGGACTAAGAACAACCTGAACTGTGTCTGAAGAGATACATCCGTTTAATTCTGTTGTTACAGAATAAATCAATGTGTCAGGAGTTAATCCAGTTGTTGTATCAGTTAATGTAGGATTCGAAATTAGACTATCATTTAAATTAGTTCCAGGTGTCCACACATAGGTGTAACCGTTAGTAGTTGTACCTCCAAGTTGTACAGTGCTTCCTGAACATAATAATTGATTATTTCCAGCAACAGAAACAGGAACTGGCTTAATCGTTACATCAACTGTTGCAGTGTCTTTACATCCAAACCAGGTAGCAATTACAGAATAGGTAATTGTAATTGGCGAGTTTCCTGAATTAGTAGCTGATGAAGTTGGATCCGAAAGAGTAGTACTATTTAATCCTGTTGCAGGTGACCATGAATAAGTATATCCTGGTGTAGCAGCCGTTCCGATTGTAACACTTTGTCCAGAACAAATTGTTTGATTTAATCCTGCATTAGCAGTAGGTACTGGGCCAACAACAACACGAACCGTATCGTAATTCTGGCATCCTGCTAAATCAGTATTTAAGTAATAGAAAATAGTATCTGTCGTTGTTCCATTGTTTGTTAACGAAACTACAGGATTAGAAATAGATGGATTACTTAATCCTGTTGCAGGTGACCAAGTATAAGAATAACCACTCGTAGAAATTGTACCTAACTGACCACTAACACCAGAACACAAATATAAATTGCTGCCTGCATTAGCAGTTGGTACAGGCTTAACAATTACTTTAACAGTATCCTTATCAATACATCCAAACCAAGTAGTGGTTAAGATATAACTAACGGTATCATTAGCCGTAGTTGTATTTGTAAGCGTTACTGTTGATGTACTTCCTGTTGGAGAAGATAAACCAGTTGCAGGCGACCATGAATAAGAATAGCCACTTGTAGATCCGCTACCGATAGTAACTGTTTGTCCTGAGCAGTAAGTTTGATCAAGTCCTGCATTTGCAGTTGGTACTGGAGCAACAACAACACGAACTGTATCGTTATTCTGACAACCAGCTAAATCAGTATTTAAAAAATAGAAGATTGTATCTGTTGTAATTCCATTATTCGTTAATGAAACTGTTGGATTAGATACATTCGGATTACTTAATCCCGTTGCAGGTGTCCAAGTATAATTATAACCACTTGTTGAAATTGTTCCCAACTGACCATTTACACCAGAGCATAAATATAAGTTGCTTCCAGCATTAGCTGTTGGTACAGGCTTCACAATTACTTTTACAGTATCTTTTGCTGTACATCCAAACCAAGTAGTCGTTAAGATATAACTAACGGTATCATTAGCCGTAGTTGAGTTTGTTAATGATACCGTTGAACTACTTCCAGTTGGTGATGTTAATCCTGTTGAAGGTGACCAGCTGTAAGCGTATCCACTTGTAGTTCCTGATCCAATTGTTCCACTTCCTCCTGAACAGAAGATAGTATCAATACCAGCAACTGCAGTAGGTACTGGTCTAACAATTACCTGAACTGTATCTGTTGCACTACAAGAAAATCCATTAGATACAAGAACAACATATTGTAATGTATCAGGTGTGTTACCAGTATTTGTTAATGAGAAAACAGGATTTGAAACAGCTCCATTGCTAAGTCCAGAACTTGGTGTCCAAGAATAAGTATATCCTGTAGTTGCTAATGTTCCTAATGGAGCACTTGATCCGCTACAGATAGAAGCATTGTTTCCAGCGTTTGCTACAGGGAATGGATTTGATGTAACAACAACAGTGTCTTTGTTTGTACAACCGTTTAATGTTGTTGTTAAAATATAAGTGGTTGATGTAGGCGTAGACCCCGCATTACCAATAGTAACAACAGGATTTGAAATTGTTCCACTGCTTAAGTTAGTTGCTGGCGACCACGAATAAGAATAGCCACTTGTTGTAGATGTTCCTAATGTCGCAGAACCACCTGAACAAAATGAAACATCACTTCCTGCAACAGCAGATGGTTGTGGTTTTATGAAAACTGTTTTTCTTAATGTATCCGAAGGACATCCAAATGGATTTAATGCAATTACACTCACCGTTGCTAATCCTGATGTTGTAAAGGATACGCCAGCAGTTGCTGTATTTGTTCCCGATACTTGTGAACCATTAGTAACAAGCCATTGGTAAGTATATCCCGATGTTGATGATACTGAATAAGCTATTCCTGTAGCAGCATTTAAACACAATGTATCAGGACCATTCATTACTGTTGGTGCTTGTGTGTTTATTACGTTGATGGTATAAACAGTGTTAGTCACTTTTGCAGGACAACCATTATCAGTTGCTGATGTAGAAAATTGATAAGGAGTTGTTCTTCCTTGATTACATGAAGTTGACCAACAAAACTGTGAACTTACAGTTGAATCGCCCGTTGCATTTGCTAATGTTGCATTTGGATTTACAAGAGTAGAATTAAAAATATCTCCTGTATGTGTTAAAAATAAACTATCGCCATTTGGATCTGTATATCCAACATTAAAACATAAAGTTTGTCCTTCTTGAATAGTATAAGTAGTCTGACTTGTTGCTAATGCAGGAGCAGGGTTGGTAGGACAAGTAATAACGATAATCTGAATATCTAATCTTGATACTCCGATTAAAACTCCATTTCTGTATTCGCTGATTTCAATCGCAACAACATAGTAACCTTGATTGGGAGAAACATAAACACCTAAACCAGTAGCAGGATCCATTGCTGCATAGCTGTTTAATCCAAATGGTGTTGTATTGCTAAAGTTAGTTGCATAGGTAACTGTTGGAATTGGCCATGTGTAGGTAGTTGGTGCTGTTGGGCTTGGCGAGCCAGAGCTTGATATACCTGCATATGGTGTAACGAATGCATAGCTTAATGAATCACCATCAACATCGATTGCTTGATTTAAAATACTTACAGTATCATTCGCACAAATAAATGGAACTGGAGGTACAGCGAATGTTGGTGAATTATTATCAATTGTTGGATTCGGAGCATAAGCATAATATGCTTGACCAGTTGCTCCTGGATTACTTAAGTTATCAATGTTATTATTTCTACAACAACGGTCAGCCATGAAATGATATCCCGTAGTATTTGCAGGGACCGATATTGTTGTTTGATATACTCCTTCTTCAACACAAACGTTTGGTGCAAAAGAACAGCTAGCCCCAGCGTTAGGAGGGACAATTGCTTGTTGAGATATCAAGTTTAACGTTGCAACTGCAACGCGTTGCTTCAAACCTGGATTCCCAGGATTGTCTTGATATGCGCCTAATGAAGTGCTGACTGGTAATTGTGAACTACCTGGATCACATAATCGATAAATTTTTAATGTAACACGATAGTCGTATAATCCGGTACCTGAATTAAGTCCTAGATATTCATAGGTCATATTACCTCCCATTAAGTGGGTTGCTGATGCAGTTTGAGTGGTCATCAAAAATGCACCGATGCAGCAGAAAACTGCAAGTAGTAGTTTTTTCATAAACTAGTTAGTAAGGTTGTAATTTTGTAAAGGTTGTTTAAGGGACATCAAAGTAAATAAAAATCAGTCGATTTACCTTGTAAAAATCCGCTTTTTTTTGATGAAAAATAATAGGGGATTTCATTCATTAAAAAATGCCCATTCGGATTAAAATTATCCCTGTTAAGCAACCCAAAATGACATTTGAGATTGCCCCTTATTGTAAAATAAAAATCCCCGGTTGATTTCAACCAGGGATTTCTGAGGTCGCGAGCGGATTTGAACCGCTGTACAAGGTTTTGCAGACCTCTGCCTAACCGCTCGGCCACACGACCTTTTAATTGTGGGGCAAACATATGAAAAATTTAAATACCCCGATAAATAAACTGACGACTTAAACTGAACTCATCATAAATGGTTACAGCCACTCTGAAAAATTAAATTAATATCGTGTAAATCAGAGTGAAATATTATGTAAAGGCATTAAATCCTGTTACATCCATTCCTGTAATTAATAAGTGAATATCATGTGTTCCTTCATAAGTAATAACACTTTCAAGGTTCATCATATGACGCATAATCGGATATTCTCCTGTAATTCCCATTCCGCCTAACATCTGACGAGCTTCTCTTGCAATCTGAATGGCCATGTTTACATTGTTACGTTTCGCCATTGAAATCTGAGCTGGTGTAGCACGATTCTCATTCTTTAATACTCCTAATCTCCAGGTTAATAACTGAGCTTTCGTGATTTCAGTAATCATTTCAGCTAATTTCTTTTGTTGCAATTGAAATCCCCCAATCGGACGACCAAATTGTTTACGCTCTTGAGAATATCTTAATGCTGTATCATAACAATCTAATGCTGCACCAATCGCACCCCATGCAATACCATAACGCGCAGAGTTCAAGCAACTTAAAGGTCCTTTGAGACCTTTAACATTGGGTAGTATATTTTCCTTTGGAACTTTCACATTGTCAAAAACTAATTCCCCAGTCGCACTTGCACGTAATGACCACTTACCATGAGTCTCCGGTGTGCTGAATCCTTCCATTCCTCGCTCAACAACTATCCCTCTAATATCACCATTGTCGTCTTTCGCCCAAACAACTGCAATATCTGCGAACGGTGCATTTGAAATCCACATTTTAGCACCATTCAAAATAACATGATCACCCGCATCTTTAAAATTGGTAACCATTCCCGCAGGATTTGACCCATGGTCAGGCTCCGTTAATCCGAAACATCCCATCCATTCTCCTGAAGCTAATTTAGGTAGATATTTTTTTCTTTGTTCCTCAGAACCAAATGTATAGATTGGATACATTACCAATGAACTTTGTACAGATGCCGTAGAGCGAACGCCAGAATCACCTCTTTCAATCTCCTGCATAATCAAACCATAAGAGATTTGATCAAGACCACCGCCACCATATTCGGTAGGGATATATGGACCAAAAGCTCCTATTTCAGAAAGTCCTTTGATGATTTGTGTTGGGAATTCTGCTTTTTGAGCGTAATCTTCAATAATTGGAGATACATCTCTTTTAACCCATTCACGAGCTGCATCACGGATTAATTTATGCTCATCCGTAAGCAATTCATCCATTAAATAGTAGTCGTGCGCTTGATAACGATCTTTTGCCATAGTTGTAATGTGTTTTGTTCAGCTTTTGGCTGTGAGGCGCAAAGTTAAGCTAAACACTTAATTTACGAAACAACTATGCATTAAAATAGTTCAGTTAAAAGCAATTATTGATAAAACTATTTTCTTTCTAGTTGATACCTGATTTTTTTACCAGGCTTTACTTGATACCAATCGGCCATGTAATCACAATTAATCCAAAATGTTTGATAACGACATGGAGCATGTTCTTTCAAAATGTTTTCCCATGCTTTAATCTTTTTAATGTTTTTGCCCATCGAAACACTCCATAAAAAGAATATATAATACGAAGCATTCATTTCGTTAATGCTTGATCTATTAAAATGGCTCAACGATTTAATTCTTGTCAAATTAGAATCATTGTAAAAAACAGTATTCGAACGAATATCACACAAATACATTAAAAGATTCTCTACCGGTGCTGAGCAATTTTCTTTTTTATTCTGAAAATCTAATCGACTCCAACTTGAATCTGCAATAATGATTCCCGGAGAATTTGAAAAGAGTCGAAGTGTTTGTTTGAGTTCATTCGTATCTTTTAATAAGATGATTTTCTCTTCGTTTATTTCATTCGATTTGGCAAATGATTTTATTCTTTCTGCTGATTCATAACGCGGTGTTTTAAATCCGTTGGCATGCATAAGAATTTTGGTGCAGCCAGTAAATAAAAACATTGCTAAAATGATAACTAAGTTTTTCATGTTTATTTATATAAAGGAGGGGGAGAGCTTACGGGCTCAGCCCCCGGGGGTAACAACAACAAAGCTCAAGCTTACGGGCCTGAAATTATTTTATCGGCAGCGTATATTCATCATATAACTGTCGCCGTTATCTTGTATTTCATAACTACCTGGAGTTAATATAATATCCGTGTCGCTTCCTAAGTCTCTGCTAATATCATCTGGAATTTCATATTCGTTTTCTAAATCAAATATTGAATTCTCTTGAAGTTTTTTATTTAACAAATCGCTTATTTCATTTTTCTGAATTTCTATTAGCAGTGAATTGTTTTCGTAAGAGACATAGGTGCCAGCTGATAAAGGATTTGTTCTATCGATGGTACCATAAAGAAATACGCAAATTCCTGGATAGACTTCACAATCGTATTTTGGTTTGCCCATTACAATTACAATGTGAATCTTTGGAGGACGAACACAAGTTTTTATTTGATTTGTTGCTTCTGCATTTGTTGGAAGCGAGTTCATGATTGTTAGCATCATGATCAGTGTTAAGATTTGTTTTTTCATGTTTTTGTTTTTTGAAAGGATATTTAAATTGATGAACTGATGAGGCAAAGCTATTTTCTCAAAATCCCATTATCCGTTTACAAACGTTTAGCAATTAACAGCCTATTGTTAATTCATAAAAAAAGCCCCTTCGGATGAAGAGGCTTGTCATTTTAATTTATTAATTACAATTAAGGAATCAGTTTCTTTTCTTCTACCTGAATAACTTCACGAGTAACATTATCGAAAAGTATAGCATATATATAAACCTGATTTACATTCGCATTAGTAGGCTTTAATTTAGTAGAGTAAGTTCTGTTTATTTCCTGACCAGCCGTTGCGCTGTTTCCAACTGTTTCTCCAAATGTACCTGAGAATGATCCTCTTAAAACATGACGATGAATATAATTTAACACATCAACACTTCCATTCTTTTGAGGAGATACGATACTATCTTCTGCGAAGTAAACTGCAAGGTTAATTGGATTTGCATAATCATTCACCATTTTAATATCAATCGTTGCAGTCATCATACTGTCTGAAGCATTAAACGTATTGGTAATATCAATTCCAGCATCGGCAGGTCGTTGTAAAATAGTATCAATAGTTGTTTCCCAATCTGGCCAATCAAAAATATATTGTGATGTGGTAGCTGGTTTGTATAAGCGATTCACCATTCCTTTCGGGAAGTTTAAATTAATCACATTAAAGTCGGTTGCGATAGCTGTTCCTTCTGTGGTTTGAAAATTATTTTGATATGGGGCATTTTGTGGCCATGCGAAAAAACCTGCATGTACACTTAATACCACTAATTGTTCACCGTAGATATCATGTAATCGTTTGGCTTCTGCATGTGATGCAGGGCAAGCCTGACATGTATGACCTGTGAAGTCTTCTAATAAAACTTTTCTTACAATGGTATCGGTAGTTGTATCTGTAGGCGTAGTGCCGTTGCTTACTCCATAAGGTCCTTCAATTTTATCGCATCCGAAGAAAAAGAAACCTAAAATAAATAAAGTGCAAAGCGTAAATAATTTCAAATGTTTTATCATAATATTAAAATCTACTTGTTACTGTTACATTAAATCCATTGCTGGCAGGTACAAATCTACATACACCTCCAACGCATAATAATCCTGCACGCTGACGAGCATAACCTAGTCCAATTCGTGTTGGTCCTTTTGTATAAACCATACTAGCATTATAGTAATGAAAGCGCTGGTCTTTTTTATAATTACCATAATTCCATTCATCAAATACAGTAATAATCCACTTTGGCGAAACACTATATTCTACTAAAAGCATAGCCCAGTTTTTTTTGTCCTCGGCAGTTTGTAAGTGTTGTAATTCGGTACGAATGCTATGTTTGGAATCGAATTTATGAAGGTATTCTACTACACCAATATGTGATGTGACTTGTTTTTCTCCAATTTTTCCTTCAATTACATTCTTGTCGTAAATCTGATAGATATAAGTTAAAATTATTTTATCATTCTTCGATAACTTCTTAGTTAGTTCAAAATTTACATCTTGATAATAACGGTTGTCGCCTATTGCAAAAAAATCAGATGCATACCCTAATGTATCATTGCTTAAAGCTGTACGCTTTATATCATTAACAGCGGAAGCCGATAAACTTAACTTGGTTCCGTATTTACCACCCAAAGCACTTTCAGGTTTGCAGTTAATATATATTTCACCAGCTGCGCCCATTTCACCATTAGGTTGTGTAGCGAAAGGGTATAATGTACTCAAGCGATACGTTAACTGCTTATTGATAGCAGGAAGATAATTGATGAACAAACTGTTTCCTGTTGCACCTCTGTCTGAACGATAATTCATATTGTCAACTCGCTTTCCAGAAACCTGCGCACCGAATCCTTTCTTAGCATAGTTAATATTTAACAATAAGGCTTCTCC
>Ga0222712_10006004_pt1 | contig 12105 bp, 5 predicted proteins | sample C33_657DmetaG_FD_165043 | JGI IMG/M metagenome (GOLD analysis project Ga0222712, IMG submission 165043) | Estuarine water microbial communities from San Francisco Bay, California, United States - C33_657D | ecosystem: Environmental > Aquatic > Marine > Unclassified | place: USA: California...
AGGAAAATTCCAAACTTTAGGAATAGATCTTTTAGGAATTGTAAATAACAATGCTGGAGATTTAACTGGAACTTTAATGACTCTACAGGCAGCGTTAGATAATCTAGATCCACTTCAAAAACAACAGGCAATTGAACAGTTGTTTGGTAAGTTCCAATTTGCTAGACTAAATGCCCTATTTGAAAATCTAGGAAGGCAGGGAAGTCAAACCTTACAAGTATTAGATCTGATGAAAGCCTCTACTGGAGATTTAGCTTCTGTAGCAGATCGAGAATTAGCAGCCGTGACCGAATCTGCATCTGGTAAATATCGTAGAGCAATTGAAAGTTTAAGAGCATCTTTAGCTGAAGTCGGAGAACAGTTTTTAACAATTAATACTGTCCTTATTCAAGTAATTGATAAGGTAGTGCAGTTTGCTAATAATTTACCAGGACCAGTAAAACAAGTGTTAGCATTAGCAGGCGGATTTACAGCAGTAATTGGTCCAGTAATTATGTTAACTGGTGTGCTTGCTAACTTCTTTGGATATATCCTAAAGGGTATATTCCACATGAAATCATTCTTTAAAGGCGGAGAAGGATGGAAATATTTAACCCCAGAGATGCTTGCTGCAGAAAAAGCAGGAAGATTGGTAGAGCAATCATTCTATAGCGATGCAAAAGCGGCGGCAGTATTAAAACAAGCGCTAGGTAATTTGATTGATGAATTTTCAATACTAGAAGCAAAAGCAAAATCTGGAGCTATGAGTGTTAATCCAGCAGTATCAACAATGGCAGGAAATCTTGTCATGGCTGCAGGGGGACAAAGAGTAGTAAATCCAAATCATCCATTAGCGGGAGAAGAAGGAACAAGAGCAAGTTCCCATATGGTTCCAAGATCTGGAATGACTGAATCTCAAAGATTGCAACAGACAATGTTTGGAATGGTTCCAGGATCTGGAATGGTTAATCAAAAGATTGGCCAGAACCCACAAATTTATATGAATGATGAATTACCAAATGTTCCTGGACTTACAACAATAAAGGGAGTTTCAACAGGTGTTGTTTCTAATGAGGCTGCTAGATGGCATACAATGATGGCTACTTTAGGAATGCAATCAAAAACAGAAATTGAAAATTTAAAGAAAACAATTGCGGCAACTGGCACTGTAAGTAAAGAATTTATGACGCAGTTTGATGACATTCTTCCAGCAGTTAGCGCTTTGACAAATAATGCTGCAAAAGAATCGGCTCTTATTGTTGCTGAGTTTCGTGCAAACAAAATAAGTATTGATGCAGCAAGAGCAAAAATTGTTGCTTTAAACCTAGAAACAGAAAGAATGATTGCTGCTACAGTTCAAGCACAAGCAACTTCTATGGGTAGAACAATAAACCCAACAATGATTCCTACATTAAATCAACCAGTTGTAGACCCTACTGGCAAATCTAATATGAGAGAGTTATTTAAAAAGGGTAAGACTAAAGATTTTATTAATAGAATTGCAGGAGCTCTTGGAGTAAGAACATCAGGTGCTGGATACAATATTGAAACAACCGTTCCTAAAAAGTTTAATTCTGGAGGATATGTATTTACTGCAAATGACGGGAACATAGTGCCTGGTCCAAATGTTAATGCAGACGTTGTTCCAGCTATGCTTACACCTGGAGAATTTGTTGTTAACGCAGAAGCAACAAGAAACAATTTACCGTTACTTCAAGCAATTAACGGCCCTGGATCAGATGGTCCTGGATATAACAAAGGTTCAAAAGGTAAAATAAAATTACAAAGAACTCATATTACAGATGACTTAAGCGGATTAGTTTTGCTTCTTCCAGACTGGTTAAATCGTGGTGTTAGAAGTAACAACCAAGGATTGCCTGCATCAGAAATAGCCAGAGGAATTAGAGAAACCCAAGCAGCAGGATTTAATCCTAATGATTTAATGAACGAAGCCGCAGTAACTTTAGGCGGATCTAAATTGCAATCTAATAGAAGAACTAATGACGCATTATCAGAGTTATTACGAATTTTAGATCAGGATCCATCTAGAGTAATTGGAGGAAAGTCTGACCCCCTAGGATTTGAAAGATTAGCAAAAGAAGTTTATAAGCCAGCTCTTCGTGGAATCAGAGTTGATAAGGCTGGCGGGACAAGAAATCTTTTTTCTGCACTTTCACAAATATTTACTGTAAGAGCTAAAGAAGATATAACAAGAAATCGAGCAATAGACCTCGGATTAATTTCTGGCACAAAAACTTCTTCTGAAGAATTAGGTCAAGTAATTACAAGAAAAAGTGGAAGAAAAAGTTTTGCTAGTCAAGGAAAAACAATTGGAACAAGAATGCCAGACTGGGCAAAGAACACAAGTCTTGCCAGTTTATTAACAACAAGTAATGGAGTTTCAAACGCCCTTGCCATAATAGCAAGCAGAGGAAGAAAGCTTAATGCTGGAGGAATGATTCCAGCACAAAATGGACAAAAATATAACCGTGGCGGAAGAGTTAAGGGAGTTAAATATTTAAATACTGGAAGTAATTCTCCGATAACATTTGGATCGGCAGCAAAAGCAGAAGCGTCTAAGGGATTTATTGGTTCTAAGTTTGCTACGGGGCCAATGGCAGGAATGGGAATAGGAATGGGAATGCAAATGGCTGGCGGAGCCATGGGCGGCAGCATGGGACAGATGCTGCAAATGGCATCTATAATTCCAATGATTGCTCCAAGCATGCTTAGCGGTATACCTGGAATGCTTGGAAAAATTTCTGGTGGCCTTAAAGGTGTTGGCGGAATGGCTGGTCTTGCAGGAAAAGCGATAGGCTTTGCATTTAGGCTTGGACCATTGTTGGGAATAACAACTGCAATTACTGGAGCGGTGTTAGCTTTCAAAAAGCTTAAAGAAGAACAAAAACAAAATAAAATTGAAGCAACAAATTCTATGGCTATTACAGAAAATGCTGCAGCCGAAGCTGGAATAAAATATAACAATCTTTCAGATAAACTTAAATTAGTAAATGAACAATTAGAATTAATTAGAGCAAAAGGGTCGAATGCATACGCTTCATTAAATTCAGCTGGCATACAAGGACTTACTTTAACAATTGCAGAGCTTAGAGATGGCATTAAAAATGCTAAAGAAAATGCAAAAGAGCTAGTAGGAACATTTAGCGATATTGATGTTAGCGGAGACACTGCAAAACAGGCAAAGGTAACAGAGATCGCAACTAACTTAAAAGCAGAGTTTGTTGCTGCTGGAATGAGTGCTGCAGATGCAACAAATAAAATTTATACAATTATTGCAGCGTCTGATAAAGCAGGAATGGCTTTTAACGCAATTTCTAGTAAAGGATTTAGAGAGATTTTAGATGTTACAACTGCTGCAGAATCAAAGGTTATTTCATTAAATCAAAATATGAGCAAGATGAGCGGATCAGACTTAGGGGCTGCAATTTCTAGTACAGCCAATGCGTTGGATAAACAACTAGACTCAATTATGAAAACTAAAGATGAAAATGGTGAATTAATAACTCAACAGGAAGCTATTGAGCAATTGTTAGTAGAAATTAATTCTAAACAAGGATCTAACAATAAGCTTACTCAAGGACAATTAAATTCATTAAAAGAAACTCACCCAGAACTACAAAAGATTTTAAACACTTCAGATAATACTGCTTCAGTATATGCAAAACAAAAATTACTTGTTATGGGAGTAAGAGCAGAGTTTGGAAAAATGACTGGAGAACAAGCACAGGCGCTCTTAGCATTTAATGCTGCTCTAGAAACAGCAATAACAGCACAAGAAAAATTGCAAACTGGAAGTGGAATTTCTTTTAAAGCACAATCTGCAATTGATAAAATGCAAAAGCAAGTCGCAGCAGGTGGACAAAAAGCAGCAATTGCTGCACAAAAAACTCAAGATCAAATTAAAGCAGAAATTAAACTTATTGATAAAAGAATTGATGCTATTAATAAAGAAGCAGAAGCTAGAAAGAAAGCTTTAGAAGCAAGTCAGAATAAAGAAAACTTACAGATTGAAATTCAAAAAGCTCAACTTGAGTATGCCGATAAGTTGGCAGCTGGAGATATGGCTGGCGCAGCTCAGGCACAACTAAGAATTAAACAGCTACTTGGAGAAAGAGATACTCAAAAAGCAATAGATGCAATTGAAGAAAATAGAAAAAAGCGTGAAGATGAACAGATAGCAAAGAAAGAAAAGCTTCAAGAAGCTTCTGATAAAGCTGCAACAAATTTAGCTAATGCTCAAAACAATGCCGCTAATGTAACAACAAGAATGGCTAAAATTGATTCTTACCAAAATCAATATCAAACAATTGTAAAAGAGCAGGCACGAATAGACGCAATCCTTAAAGAAAAACCAGGAGATAAACAAGCCCTAAAAGATTTACAAGATTTGGTTAGAGGCCCCCTAGGAGATCTTGGCAAACAAGTTTCAGCAGATGTAAAGGGTAAAGACAAAGCGCTTTCTCAAGAGCTAAAAAATATATTTACTGGAACATTAATTGATAAAGATGGAAAATCTTTAGCTGGCACAGTAACACAGTCACTTGGCTCCGTTGGACCTGATGGCAAATATTCTGCTAATTACGGATATGTTCCTGGAGCCGCAGATGCTGCAGTCAAAGCAGATTCTGAGGCAGCGATGGCAGCGGCTAATAAAATAATGGGCGGGGCAAATTTAAAAAATATTGTTGAAGCCGTAAAAGGAATTGGCGCAGCAGGATCTAGAACTAAAGACACTGCTATAGAAATTCAAGGCAATTATGGAGAAAACACTAATAAGGGCGGCTTAGAGCAAGCAGCTAAACAAAAAATAGCAAATGATTATAAATTGCAAATAGGTCAGTTTTTTAAATATAAAGGGCAAACATACAAAATGGTTGATGCAAACTCATTTATTAGACAAAACAAAGGTGGAGAAATATCTGGTCCAGGAACTGGAACATCAGATTCAATTCCAGCACTCCTTTCCGATGGAGAATTTGTTATTAATGCCGCATCTGCCCAAGCCTTTGGTTACGGTAATTTAGAGAGAATTAATAAAATGGCAGCAGGCGGAAGGGCCACAAAATACAACATTCCTTCTTATTCAATGGGTGGTAGAATTAATTACGAAAACGGTGGAGCTGCCTTTACAAGATCAAATATTAATGTTACAGTTAATGCTGCTCCAGGAATGGACGAAAGAGCTTTAGCAGACATGGTAATAAATAGAATTTCTGCTGCTTCAAGAAATTTAAATTCTAAAACTGGAGAGGGGCTAAAAGCATAATGTCAAGCAACGTATATTTGCCGTTGGGATCGCTACTATATGTAGACACATCATCTACATCCACCCCAACTTGGGCAGCACTTTCAGAGCACAATAGGCAGCCAGTATCTATATCTCAAAACAGAATTCAATCTGTAACTAGAATGAGTAATGGTACTTTAAGAAAGTTTTTTATTGCAGACAAAAAAGAGTTTAGCACTTCTTGGACAATGCTTCCCTCATTTTCAAATATGACAGTAGATTCTGGATATGGTGCTTTAGACTTAAAATCATACTTTGAAGGAAGCAAGGGTCGTGGCACATTTAAGCTTAAAATCGTATATGGCAAAAATCAAACATCTCCATATGCAAGCAGAGAAGAAATTTTTACAGTCTCTTTTGCATCTTGCAGTTTTGAGCTTGTAAAAAGAAATGTTAAGTCTATTTCAACAAATCCCGCTCAAGAATTTTGGAATGTGTCCGTATCTCTGGAAGAGGTATAATGATTACTTCTGTTCCCTCCTCAAACAACACAATTGTTAAAGATTTATTTAAACAACAATCTTCAATAAACATAGGCGTAGGCGCCACTATTGAATATAATATGAACTCAATGTTAGACAATATTACTGTTACATATCCTTCATCTATGGATCAATATTATACTAAATCTGAAAATGGTCAAATTAATACTTATAAAAAATTATTTCCAATAGATTCGATTGTTAATCCTTTTAGGCCATTGTTTTCTGGAGTAAAATATTTGATATGGACAACTGCACAAACTGACACTCCACCAAATACTTTTTATTCTCCACGAACTTTAACTTATCCAAGAACAACTTCTCCGCAAACAGATGGGTATGAATCAGCGGTAACTACTATCTATCCAAGACTTTATTATCCTGGAGTAACTACGGCATATAAATATTGGGTTACTCCAATAAATCAAAATGCAGATTTAACAGTAACTTATTCTGTTTCTTCTGCAACAATTACAGAAGCTTCTTCTTCTGGCACACTTGTCACATATAAAACTTTATCTAATCATGGATTTACATCTGGTCAAACAGTAACAATAACTGGATTGACCACATCGTCATTTAACCTGTCTTCTGTATTAATTAGCTCTACTCCAAGCCCAACATCTTTTACAGTAGAAAATTCAGCCATTGGAAATTGGGCAACAAAACAAAATGGAACAGCAACACTTTCTGTGCCAACAAAAGCCGCTGCGTCAAATAAAATTGTTGCAAGATTTGAAAAAACACATTCATTACCAAGTAACTATACCATGACAATAACTTATTCTGATTCTACAACAGCAACAATTGGCCCAAGTCCCGTAGATTCATCTGGCAGCATAGTTTTGTTTTATAATGGAACATCCTGGAGTTCTACAGAGCCATCTACATATTCTTCTCCAAAATTAATTAAATCTATTAGGCTGCAAGCAACAAACGCAGGCGGCGGTAAAGTTATAGGAGTAATAGAAGTATCTGCTAGATGGATTAAAGACATTACCACAGACATTGCATCTATTGATATACAAAAGGAATCGTCTTCTAGTTCAGAAGACGTTTTGCCAGTAGGTAAAATTACTGCAAATAACATAAATTTAAATTTAATAAATTACAATGAATCAGCTTTACAATATCTAAACTATAACAGATCTGATTCAATTGATATTACAAAAACATATATGGTAAAGAATGCTGAAATTAAACCATACTTTTTAGTGTATCACAGCACTGGCGGGTTCGGGTCTCCTGGTTTTTTATATGACAAAATTCCACAAGGCTCCTACTACATAGACTCTTGGAACCTAGAAGAAAGAGGAGAAGTATCTTTGAATGCTCTAGATGGAGCAAAACAACTTATGGAAACTATTGCTCCAGATATTCTTTGCGAATCTTATCCAGTAACAAGTATTATTAGAAGGCTTTTAGACTCAATAGGTTTTAGTAACTATGAAATTAGAATTGCTACAGATGATAAGTCCATACCAGTAATTAATTATTGGTGGACAGACGGAACAAAAAGCGTTTGGCAGTCTTTGCAGGAGTTATGTAGAGACATACAAATGAATGCTGTGTTTGACGAAAACAATATTTTGCAATTTACTAGTCGTGATTACATATATAATAAAACTAATATTGATTGGTCATTTACCTATGATGCAGATGGAACAACTATTCCAAATATTATATCGTTTGCAAAACAAGAGTTGCCTTCATCTAATCAAGTAAAAATTTTATGGCAAAGTCAACTTACTTCCAATTATGCAGGAAACTCTGGGCCTCTATGGACAGACGAAGTTTCATATTTAAGTGCAGGGGGACTAAGAAAAGATATTCAGGCAAACACTTCTCCAGAAAACACAGAGCTTGCAATAGATGTTGAAACATTAGACAAGTATAGCCCTTCAGCTTCGTTATATAATTTTGCAGGATATGTTATGATTGATTCTGAAATAATTGAATATGATGCAATTCAATATCAATATACTCCTATAGGATCTTCTGTTTCTCAAAACGTTTGGGTAGAGTCTTCTAGTGATGTTAATAAATATAGATACTTATCCCGTCCAGGATACTCAGACACTAGTAGGCCTTCAGAGACAGCGTATTTTAGACCCACGGGTTTGTATAGAGTAAAGTCTAGAGGAGCATTTAATACAACTCCAGCATATCATCCAGCTTCAGCATTAACATCGTTAGCAAACTGGTCACAAAGAAAGGTTACGTGGGAATAATGCCAGCATATTTTGATAGAGAAGATTATAATTCAAATTCATCAGTAAATATTAGCAGCATTCCAGAAATTACATATAATTCAACAACAGAAATATCTGTTAGCGTTTCAAAAGTTAATATGACTGCCGAGCCAACAATATATTCAATTACCTATCACGAAAATGATTCTTCTGGAATTGCAGTTTCAGGCACAATACAAACAATTACTAGGACCACAAACCCTTTTGTAATAAGCGGACTAACCCCAGGAAAACAATATGGAATTTCTGTAAGAGCAGGAGTTGGATCTAGTTACGGTAATTACGTATATAGAACTTTTGGAATGCCATTAACTTACAGCTCTGCAGGATTTTCTGGAATTCCTATAGGAACAACAATTCCTGTATCCTCTAAATCATTTTTAAGACTATCAAATAATTCTACAAATCCAAAAGATTACTCGGTTGCATACAGAACATTTGAAAGTATAACTCTTCCAGCAACTCAAGTTTCTTTATCAGGACTACCTGGATACATACAAGAAAGCTTAGAGTCATACTCAACAAGCCACTACGCCTTCGGAACAAGATTGTTTTTTTCTTCTATTATTGATAGAGTAAGGCAATCCGCAGGGCTTGGTTTTTTTGTAGATGGTCAAGGTAATGATGGATATTATATTTTAATTGATAGCACAGAAACAGCAGGGGCTGTAAATAAAAAAGAAGTAAAAATTTGTAAGGTTAAGGGTGGAGACATACGTGTTCTGGGAGACAGTCAAAAAAACACAATAACTAGCCTTAATGGAGTTTATGCAGGAAGGTCATATGACGTAGACGTTAAAGTAAAAGTAAATTTAACATCAATTAAAATTAGCGTTTATATTAATGGATTTTTAATTGAGGCAACGGATTCTAGCGGTTTTATAGAAGACGAGCAAGGAAAAGATATTTTAAATAAAATTATAAAGCCTTCTAAAACAGTAGCCTTGGTTTCTAAACATGGAGAAGTAATATTTGACTACGTGCATGGAACACAGATAACAAAAAAAGAATATGATAACTCACAGTTTGTAAAAAATATTTATAAAGGAAGTTTTTCAGAAGATTATTTAAATATGGGATTTGGAGAAATTGTATACAACAACGTATCAGAGCAAGGCGACGCAAGCAAACTAGACGCACTAGATGAATTTGGAACATCGGTTAGAGAGATAAGAAAAGTTTCTTTAAAATACAATGGCGGCCCAGCATACCCAATCAAATTTTCTACGGGATTAAATACCTCAGCAAAAATTTTAGGATTTAAAGTAAGTAATTTTGGAGGCGAAGCTTATGTTTTAAACAACAGTTCTACTCTTACTCCATTAAATGATCAGCAGGCTGCTACATTTTATTTGTATGGAGACACGATAGCCCCATCTGGAACACTAGAGTATAAAGAAGATACTCTTTCAGATTATATAAATCAAGAACCCATAGTGTTTGAATCTTCGTGGCTTCAAAATCTTTCTGACGTACAGGCGCTTGCAAAATGGATTAAAAATAGCGTAGTTAATAAAGGTAAGTTAATTAAGCTTTCTGTTTTTGGAAACCCTTTCTTGGACCCAGGAGACATTATATCTGTTAAATATATTTATCAGGGCCTGGACGGAACTCAAAAATTTATTGTAACAAGCGTAAGCCATTCTTTTAATCAGGGTTTAGAAACGGAGATTATTTGTCGATCCTTGTAGTCGACTAAATGATATAATAATAAAATGACTGACTCTAGAAATCAAAACAGAACAGACGAGAAAGAGATTCTCGTCGGCCCTCCAGTTGTCCTGCCATTAAATTCGCCAGACAGAGTCTTTGTAAGAAAAAATGCTATATTAGATATTGAAGATGGCTCTAAAACAAAATTAGCTACCCCATATGGAATGTGGGGTGCAGGCGGAGGCGGCGGAGGCTTAGTGGGTGCAGATCCAAATCCACCAGCTTCAATTTTTGATATTCCTCAACTAACTGATATAGAAAATGTTACTTATGTACAATATTTTGATGCATTTAATTCAATAAGAATTAAAGCAATTGTTAAAATTAGAAATTCAAGTAAAGTAAAAGAAAATGTTATTGGCGTAGATGCAAGAAATGAGCCGAAGGGCGGTAGCGCAGTGACTGCAATCCCATCTGGATTTGTTACGCCATCGCCTTCTACACCAAGTGTAAAATTTGATAGAACTGGAACAGCAATTGCATGGGGCTGGGACAACTCAACAGGACTAGGATCATATTCAACAGTTTCTTATGAATGGGAAATAAGATCAAATGATGGAACAACGTCAACTCCATTAAATTCTGGATCTAAAAGCTATGTACCTAATACCACTAGTCTTGAAATTGGAGATAGTGAAATCTATAAAAATTATCGTGTAAGCTCTGGACAAAACGATACTTTAGCAACTTCTTCATCTAGATGGCTAATAGTTAGAGCTGTGGTTTTAGCCACAGATGGAAAAACTTATTATTCTAGATATTCAGAGCCGATATAAGGAGAGTCATGATAAAAGGAACATATATATATTACGAGAACGGTAAAGAAATTTATCGATCTTCAAACGTTATTACTAAATACGGAAAAAGATTTTTAACAAATTTTATAGCAGGCACAGATTCCTTTTCTTCAAAGTCAATGGCTTTTGGAGTAGATAGCACTGCAGCCACAGAAAACGACACTAGGCTTGGTTTTGAATTTTACAGAACTCCAATTTTGTTTGGAAGTACGGACATACAAACTTCAAATGATATTACAAATTATTCTGTTGTATATAAAGCAACTATTCCACAAGATGTTGCTGGGTACATTACAGAAGTGGGCTTATATCCAGAATTTAAAGAATCACTAAGTTCCTTTGATAGCAAGTTTATTTTAGATTTTGAAAGTCAATTAGAATGGACAAACACTCCTTTAATAACTTTAGATGAAGCAAGGATTGGCCAGTATCTTTTAAAAATGTCATCAAACGGAACGTCTGCAAAAGAATATAAAACAAATATTCAGACACTAGATTTGTCTGGGTATAGCGTAAACGATACTTTAAGATTAGCTTTTATTAAATATGATGCAAATCTACAAAACATAATTATTAAATTTTATAGCTCAGATTTAGACTTTTATTCTGTTACAATGACTCCAGCATCTGGAACTGGATACAATCTTTCTTCAGAAATAACATTAAATAATCTTTTTTCAAATGCCAGTACAACAAACGTTGATCCAACAAATATTAACAAGATTGGTATTACCATTACTCCTACATCGGGCCAATCAACTTCTGTTGGTTTAGATGGATTAAGAATTAATGATGAAGACACATTTAGCCCAAACTTTGGATTAATTAGTAGATCAATTTTGACAACCCCTTTAGTAAAATTGGCGGGAAGGCAAGTAGACGTAGAGTATAGATTGGACTTAGGATTCTAAAATGGCTTATGAAGATCTAGACGACTATAGCGTAGGAAATGCTGGCAGTGACACCTTTGATGTAGTCATCCCAGACCTTGATCCAGGCAAAAGTTTTCCTGTTCAATTTGCATGGAAATATAAAGATGGAACTACTGGACTATATTCAGCATCTTATATACTAAACACGCCTCAAATAGCTAGACCAGAATCTACTAATATTGTTGCTCAATGGCTAACCAATGATCGTGGAGTTCAATTAGAAATTACATGGGATGCTCCAGCATTAGCTAATGGATTTACTGTTTATCTTACTGGAACACCAGAAGGTTTTCCTACCACTACGGTACCGTTTGCACATTCTTTAGACAAAACAAAAACACAACAAAAGCTAGTTATTCCTTCTCAGATGATACGAGACAACTTCAGCGGAGTTTTTGTAACAACCCTTACTGGTTTATTAAAAACAACTTATATTGATACATCCACATCTGGAGCCACATTTATTATTCCTCCGTATGGAGACCCACTTGCTGGCGCTGCAATATCAGATGCCACTTGGAAAATAACTCAAGTTGATAAAGGATTTTCAGTTAGCTGGGACGCTATTCCAACAAATGGAACTTATTGGGAAACTGTTGTTTATAAATCTAGCACTATAGGTGGAACGTACATCGCAGTTGG
>Ga0222712_10006005_pt1 | contig 12102 bp, 21 predicted proteins | sample C33_657DmetaG_FD_165043 | JGI IMG/M metagenome (GOLD analysis project Ga0222712, IMG submission 165043) | Estuarine water microbial communities from San Francisco Bay, California, United States - C33_657D | ecosystem: Environmental > Aquatic > Marine > Unclassified | place: USA: California...
ACATCGTTGGAAGTTGCACTTAAAAGAAATGCTGAAAGAAGTAGAAGTTTACCCGAATCATTGGTGAGAGATATATGGTCTAAATGCCAGGAGAATATGGGTAAGTTTCAGGGAATATTTCACAACAATTTTATTATTGTAGATAATACGGAATATCAACCAGTTTCTAAATCAGTACAAAAACAAGTAGATGCTTTTTTAAGAAAACCAATCCAAAATCCAATAGGAAAGAAATGGGTATTGGGAGCTAGATTGATTAAAAAACATTTCTAATAGGTTACGTTACACTTTACAATAAAAATGTAACAACAAATGGCAAAGTCAGTAGGTTCGGCAAACAAAGTATCTTTTGGTAAAAGAAAGAGCAACCCTGGTGGGAAAAAATCTTATGGTCCTAAATCACAAGCACCTAAAAAGTATAGAGGACAGGGTAGATAAAATGGGTTTATGAAAAACGGTAAAGCTTACTTAAAAAAGTTTGTGTATAACGAAATCGATGAAGAAGAATTATACATAAAAGAGAAAGGCAAAGTTAAAAAAATAAAACCAAAAAAGAAAGATTCTAAACTACAAAACGGTAAAAAGAGTTTTTCTGAAGATTGGGATTAAAATATAGAGTTATGAATAAATGGTTATGGAGAGCGCTCGGCTTATTTTTTGTAGGTTGCGCGTACATAGGAGCTATTGTACCAGGTGTACCTATGACAACTTTTGTGGTACTGGCAGCATGGGCATTTGCAAAGAGTTCGCCCGAATTAAATAAATGGTTGCACGAACATCCAACATTTGGACCTCACTTAATACGATGGGAAACTAAAAGTATTTATCCAACGAAAGTAAAATGGATAATGTTAGTTTGTTGTATAGTGAGCTATACATTTTTATTATTTACATTACATAAAATCGGAGCACTAATTGGGATAGCATTATTTATGTTGTTTTGGTTGGTATGGGCTTGGAGATATCCTGGTTCAGAAGAAGAATATGAACGTAGAGTAAAAGCCGGTGAAAAAATTGGCTGGAGAAAATAATATAATGTATAGTTATAGTGATGAAAGATGTTACGGTTATTATTCAAGGAAAATTATTACCTGATTGTTATGAATTTTGGATAAACAACTATAAAGATTGTCCTGTCATACTTTCAACATGGGTAGATACTGAAATAGATTTTAAAAATTTACCTGAAAACTTTACCGTATTACTTAGTCCATATCCTTACGAATTTGGTCCACAAAATCTTAATCTTCAATTAATATCTACTCTCACCGCACTAAAAAGAGTTGAAACTAAATATGTTATAAAACTACGAGGTGATGAATATTATTCTAATTTACAATATGTTAGAAATTCCATATTAGTTGAACCACATAAAATACATACATCACCTATATTTTTTAGAGCATGGGAATATGCGGAATATCACGCATCAGACCATATTGTTGCTGGAACTTTGGAAAATATGTTAATTATGTTTGGTGAAACTAAATATAATTATGATACCGGCAAACTGAATGTTTCTAAATGGAAAGTGGATGGTAAATTTCACAAATGGGTTACCACGCACGCACCAGAAGAAAGAATTACTAAATCATATTTAAATGCAAAAGAACCATTTAGATTTGAAAAAGTTGATGGTAGAATTGTAATGATGGAGCACTTTAATATTTTGGATATAGAACTACTACATCCTTATAAAATTAAAGCGAATTTATTTAGAAAAGAATGGACAAGTGGATTTATACCAGAAAGAAATTTTAGTATATCCAGAATAGAGCAGTTATTTGCAGATGACCCTTATAAACGAAATGACGAAAAATGATTTATATATCACATAGAGGAAACGTAACTGGTAGAATAGAAGAAGCGGAAAATAAACCCGAATACATCGATGCCACGCTTCAAATGGGATTTGATGTTGAGATTGATGTATGGTATATTGATAATATATGGTGGTTGGGGCATGATGGTCCGCAATACGAAATAGATTTTGATTGGATAGATGATAGAAGTGCCAGATTATGGGTACATTGTAAAAATAAACAGGCAGTTGAATATTTTATTGAAAACGATTATGAAGCCGCTAATATCAATTGGTTTTGGCATGAAGAAGATACAATGACTCTAACATCATTCAATTACGCTTGGGTATATCCTGGTAAACAACCAATCAAAAAAAGCATAGCCGTAATGCCGGAAATACATAATGACGATATTTCGAAATGTGGCGGAATATGTTCTGATTACATACAAAAATATAAAGATGAAAATTTATCCACCAAATAAAATTTATATTTCTAAAAGTCCTGTGCATGGATATGGTGTATTCGCAAATGACGTAATAGAAGCAGGTGAAATAATAGAAGAAACACCAATATACGATTTAAAAATTCAAAAAGGAGAAATGAGTTCCGTAATGAATGATTATCGTTTTAACTGGCCACAAGGTGCTGGTTCGGAATGGGAAAGTCAAGTTTTGGCATGGGGATATGGTTGTTTATATAATCATTCTGAAAACGCAAATGCATATTGGCGTTCTAATTTAGAAAACGGGACATTTGAATTTATTTCTAATAGAAGAATTGAAAAGGATGAAGAAATATTTGTTTGGTACGGTGGTGTTGCTTATTGGCAAGATGGTAGAACTAATACTAATGTAATATGAGAGTAGCTTTATGTTTTTCAGGTCATATGAGAGACCTAAATGAAACAAAAAATTTTTGGACAGAACTTATTAAGAAGTATGATATAGATGTATATGCTTCGTTTTGGGATATTGAAAATCCTGAATTGGGTGATACTATTAAAGAATTTGAAAAAGTATATACACCAAAAAGATTGGAAGTTGAAAATTATCAGATATTTAAACAAACAACTCAAGATATAGCATCACTTCATATTCAGTCACCAACTAATATAGATTTACTTTTTCAAAATACAACCAAAGCGTTTGGGCAATTATCTATGTACTATAAAGTTTGGAGAGCAAATATGTTATCTAAACAATTAGGAATTGAATATGATATTGTAATAAGAACTCGTATTGATGTTGTATTGGATGAAAATTTTGAACTACAATTAAATGATTGTTTAAATGTACCAATGGGTAGAGTGCAATCTTATACTTGGTCAAATAACTTTGGTATGAATGATTGTTTTGCATACGGTAAACCAAAGATAATGGATTATTATTCTTTCCTATTTTTACAAATGATGGAATATCTAAAGCAAGGGCACTACGCATTTCCACCTGAACATTTTCTTTCGGTGCATTTTACAAAAGTAAAGATACAAATAAGAGAGTTTCCAAATTATATGATTATAACACGTATATCCAAAGGAACTCAACATGAAGTTTATAACAAATTTATATCCCCACCTAGAGAAGAAATTATGTGGAGTGATTTTATTGAATTTTTACCTGACCCAAATGGTTCTTTTAAAAAGAATTCTATAAAAGATGATTTTAACGTTTAGTTTAATAATGATATATTTAATGAAAATGTAGTATTATGAACATAGAAAATAAAATTAAAGACATAATAGAAATGTTAGAAGATGGTATTTCATTTGAAGATTGGCGTAGAGTTGAAGACGCTAGAAAAGAACTAACATTTTTATTTGAAGAAATCGAGTCATCATTTCCTTTGGATGAATGGGATAATGAGGAAATCGATTAATATATAAATTTTGAAAAAAACAAAAATACTAGTTACGGGGTTTCCGCATACTGGAACATCTATTCTTAAATCTAAACTTGGTGAATGTTCCAATTTACATGAGGTGCCCTTTGAAACTGCGTTTGTAAGACCGGAAGATATACATTATTCCGGTGATAAAGAAAATATTTTAATTAAAAATCCTGTATTACCGATTGATATACGCGCCGGTGGTATTCCGTATACCAGACATCCTGATTCTAGATATTATGATTATACGATTATAATGGTAATTAGAAATCCTTGGAATGTATATACTGGACTAATTAAATCTGGAATCAATCCACTAAATAAATTAACTGTTGATGGTGGTAATCCGAATTATCATATCAAAGTTCAAGAATATTTAGTTGCTGCAGAAATGTTTAAACAAGCTAGAGATAATAATTATTCAAACATATACGCAATTAAATATGAAGATTTTTTTCCTAATAATTTTCAAAAGTTGCGTGAACTTATGGATGGGTTGAAGTTAGAATATACAGAAGAAATTTTTACAAATCGCACAAAAGATTACATACATTGGCCAGGTAAAAACTACTCCGATATAAAAGTTGATATAAACTACAAATCAGATAGATATGCATATAGAACTTGGCAAATCAATCAACCGTTTGAAAATATGAATGGGGAAGTTGATATTCCAGATGAATTGAATACAATATTATCTGAATCTGAAATAATCAAAGATTTAGGATATACTGACCCGCGTAACTAATTGATTTTCAATGACTTATGTAACTCATTGATTTCCAACATATTATAACTCATTGATTTCCAATGACTTAAAAAATATTTCAAAAAATATTTGGTAGTCTCAAAACTTCTTCGTATATTTGGTATAATCATTCAAAATTAAACCCCTTTATATGAGTTGGTACACAGATTTTAAGACAGGTACAAAAGACCACCTAGTTAGTGGCAAATCCAAAAAAAGTAAATCATATAGTTCTTATGGTAAATCATCTTGGTGGATGGATGACTGGAGTGATTATTCATCTCCCGTATATTCTAGCTATTCTACAAAAGAATTAGCTACAAAGAACTTGTATAAGTTAGCAGCACATCGTAGAGCGATTGCTAACTTCGTATCTATTGTAACAGGTCAATCTATACCTGTTAAATTTTCAACAAAAGGCGATTCCTATACCGATGGTAAGGTGGTAACTATTTCGGCAAACATTGCTGAACCGAAAGAGTTTGACCCTGCTGTAGGTTTGGCATTGCACGAAGGTTCACATATCAAACTTTCTAATTTTGACCTATTGAGAGATTTGGATTTGGCGATACATAGAATTGTTGGTAATATTGAATACGCTAGATTGGATGAAGTTTCCAAACAAAAAGGTATTCAATACTTTGCGGGTATTGTGAAAGACTTACTTAACTATGTAGAAGATAGAAGGATTGACAACTTCATCTACAAATCAGCACCTGGTTATAGAGATTATTATCGTTCAATGTATGATAAGTACTTTAATGACCCTGCTATTGATAAGGGTATGAAATCAGATGAGTTCACCGAAGAAAACTTTGAATCGTATATGTTTAGGTTGATTAACCTACACTCTAAATTCAGTAGACCTAATGCATTAAAACGTTTGGGTGATATAACTAGGGTGATTAAACTTAACGAAATCAGCCGTTTGAAAACAACCGAAGATGCTCTTAAAATAGCATTAGAAGTTTACGCTATTCTTATTGAAGCAATTGAACCACTTACTCCCCAACAACAACAAAATGGGCAAGGACAAGGTAGTGGTAGTGGTAGTGGACAAGCCGGTGAAGGTGAGAAAGAAGCGGGTGAAGATGATATCGATGTTCAAATGAGCGATGATGACGATGGTGATGATAATGGTAGTGGTGATACCGAAGGTGATGGTGATATGAGTGGCGATGGTAATGAACCTGCCGAAGATGGTAAAGGTATCAAAGGTAAGATAAGTGTTAAGCTGGGTAAGAATGGTAAGGCATCTGCGAAAAGTGGTGAAGGTAAATTATCACAAAGGCAGATTGATATCATTCGTAAGAAGATTGAGAAACAAAAAGAGTTCCTACGTGGTAAGATTAAGAAATCCAAAATGTCTCAATCAGAATCAAAACAACTTCAATCAATTGAGGAAGCTGGTGCAGAGATGAAAGTTGTAGCGCAAGATTACTATGGTAATGGTAATTCATTCAAAGGTATTGAGTGTGTAGTGGTTAAGAAGATGACTCGTAACTTAATGGAGCAAGATAACTTTCCACTTACTTCTAAACGATATAGTACTAGTGAAGATACTTTGTACGAACAAAACTCCAAAGAAGTGTTAGAAGGTATTCGTATCGGTACATTGTTAGGTAAGAAAATGCAAGTTAGAGGTGAGAGTAGAGAAACTATCTTTAACCGTCAGCTTGTAGGTAAGATGGATAAGAGAATGGTATCTTCATTGGGTTATGGTAATGAGCACGTTTTCTTTACCAGAGAGGTTGATATGTTCAAAAAAGCTAACTTACATATTTCGGTAGATGCTAGTGGTTCTATGAGTGGTAGTAAGTGGAGTAAAACTATGGTTAATATCGTAGCGTTAGCTAAAGCAGTGGATATGATTCCTAACCTTAACATTCAAATCAGTTTCCGTACAACAACAAATGGTGAGTTACCTTACATTGTATTGGCATATGATAGTAGAGTAGATAAGTTTATGAAGGTTAAACAATTGTTTGGTTACCTATATCCAAATGGTACTACACCTGAAGGATTGTGTTTTGAAGCAATTATGAAACAAATGGTTGGTAGTAATGGTGAGGTTGATAGTTACTTCTTAAACATATCGGATGGTGAACCTTACTTTCATGGAAAAGGTATGAGTTATAGCGGTAGTAATGCGGCTAAACATACTCGTAAGATGATGAAAACGATTGAGAGTATGGGTATCAAAGTAATGAGTTATTTCGTTAGTGATAGTAGTTACGATATGGACCCGAATAGCAATGGTTCAGCGCGTATATTCAAAGAGTGTTATGGACCGGCTGCTAATTATATTAACGTAACCAACGTTAACGAGGTGGCCCGTACAATGAACCGATTATTTATGAGCAAACCCCAAAATTCATAACTGATTGATTATCAACGAGTTACGAAAATCACTCCTAACTCGTTGATTTTCAACCACTTATAACCCTAAAAAATAAATTTGGTAGATTCGAATATATTTCGTATCTTTACATAGTAAGATTGATAACAAAGAATTATTATTTATATTTAAAACCCCTTAATTATGGCAAAGTCTAATGTAGACAAAATGAGTAAACAAATCTTTAAAGTTGTAAAGATTGGCTCACATTTCAAACTAGCAAATACTGCTGGTAAAATAGTAGGTACGCAAGGAATTGGTACTCCTACTCGTAAAAAAGCTTATGAAGCCGGAAAGGCACTTCGTAAGGTAGTTGGTAGTGGTGGTAAGATTCAATACCGCTTAACCGAAATGAGTGAATTTGATAATTTAGTTGCTCCATTAAAGAGTAACGCCGAAGTGAATGTTGAGAAGTTGGATAATCATAAAGAGATTACCGATTTCATCCATAACGAATCGGTTAAACTTAAACCCGAAGGATTGGTTATTTCTGACCTTAAATGGAAATACCTTATTCGTTCAGCGGTAAGAGCTAAAAATATTATGATGACTGGACCTGCTGGTTGTGGTAAGACATTGGCGGCAAAAGCATTAACCAAAGGTTTAAAGAGACCTGATTTCTATTTCAATTTAGGAGCTACGCAAGATGCTAGAGCAACCTTAATCGGTAACACACACTTTGATAGTAAGAAAGGTACTTTCTTCGCTGAATCTGCTTTCGTAAAAGCAATCAGTACTCCAAATGCTGTTATCCTATTGGATGAGTTGAGTAGAGCACATCCTGACGCTTGGAATATTCTTATGACAGTGTTAGACTTGGGACAACGTTACCTTCGTTTAGATGAGGCTGTTGATTCACCAATCGTTAAAGTAGCAGATGGTGTTACGTTTATCGCAACCGCTAACATCGGTGGTGAATATACTTCAACTCGTGTTCTTGACCGTGCGATACTTGACCGTTTCACTACAATTGAAATGGATGTATTGAATGATACGCAAGAGTTTGACTTGTTAAAGTATATGTATCCAGCTGTTAATGATGAGGATTTGAAAGCAGTAGCTGAAATTGCTAATCACACACGTGAGATTGCTAAGACAGGTGATGGTAAACTTTCAACCGGTGTTTCAACTCGTGCTAGTGTAGAAACTGCGGGATTGTTATACGATGGATTCAGTTTGTTTGAAGCGGCTGAAATTAGTATGTTCCCGTTCTTCTCAAATGATGGTGGTGTGGATAGTGAAAGAACGTATGTGAAGCAGTTGGTTCAGAAGTATATTAAGGATGATAAAGCTGATGAGGCATTATTCACCGAACCAACCGAAGATGATAGTGAAAAAATTGTTTGGTAATTTAAGGGGTTAAACCCAGACAATAGGTGGGTGGTTTCGGCCATCCACCATTTTTTATATAACCCCACAAAATTTATAGTATGAAAAATTATTTTGATTATTGGTACAAAAGAACAATTAAAGATGGTTTAAAAGCCAGTAAAACGGTTATTGGATTAGGTATTGCTGTTGGATTATGGTATTCGGTTAATCTACCAATTGGTATTTTATTCTTTGGTTGGGTATTAGTAGAGGCATTAATTGATAGAAATTAAAAAAAAGTAAAATGAAAAAATTTAGTATTAGTGAAATTCTTATCCTTGTGATATGTGTTGTTTGTATTTTTGTTAGTGAATACATTTATCTTTCGCATGGTGACCCATTGAAAGCAATTTTTATTGGATTATGGCCACCAACAATTTTAGGGTTACTTAATTTCGTAAACGGAAAAAGAAAATAAAATGGAAAATATAGATATTATAATTCTCAGCACTATTGTTACCACACTATTTGCGGTATTTGCCATTACAATGTGGCGAGAACTAAATGCTGTTAGTAAGAATCCACCTGATTATTCAAAAGAAACAGGTCCTAGGGCGAATATGATTCGCTTTGTTGGTAGATTGTTTGATGAAAGTGAAACAAAGAAAATGAATCCACGTCAACAAGCTATGGTTTACCAAAATGTAAAACGCACAATAGCGGATATGGAAAGTGATGGTGTATATTTTCCCAAAGAAGTTACTAATAAGTTGAAACAAAAAAGAGAAGAACTAATTTGTAACTATTCGGATTTACCATCGGTTATGACTTATTTAGAAGAAGATGATTTTTATAACGGACATTCATAATTTATGTTAAAGAAAGCAAACGAAAATGAGGTAGTTGATTCCTTTGAAAAAAATAAAAGGATTAGAGATGCGGCCAAATACTATGGTCTATTTTTAGAATCATTAGGATTTGACTATGAGGCTGACCCACAAACAATAGAAACTCCTTTAAGGGTAGCTAAAGCTTGGGTAGAGGATTTAGTTAAAGGTAGTATGACGGAAGCACCAAACATAACCACATTTCCAAACGAGGAAGGATACGATGGTATAGTAATTCAGACCGGTATTAAAGTGAACTCAATGTGTGCACATCATAACTTACCGTTCTATGGTTACGCAGCGGTAGCATATCTTCCTGAAAAGAATGTAATTGGATTGAGTAAGTTGAATAGAGTTGTAGATTGGTTTAGTAGAAGGCCACAAATGCAAGAATCACTTACCGCTCAAATACATAAATTCTTAACCGATAAACTAGAATGTGAAAGTGTAGCGGTATCGATTAGTGGACATCACCTTTGTTGTGGTATGAGAGGTATCCAACATCCTGATTCCTTAATGACTACAAATAAATTTAGTGGAAGGTTTTTGGATAGTGATAACTTGATTAGAGAGGAATTTATGAACGCGATTAAAATGAATAATTTAAAATAAAAATATGAAAGTAAATTTAAGTTTATTAAGTAAAAACAGGTCATTCATCGGATTTGAAATAGAACATGGTGGGTACTTAAAGAAAAACGAAGAAGGATATCCTGTGTTAGTAAGAGCTATTGAATTGAGTTTTGGATTTTTATTTGGATGGCTGGTAATATCGTTTGATACCGGTAGAGAAATTAAGTTAGATGAAATTAATAAATCGCTTCGAGAGGAAGTGATGGGTGGTAAAATAATTGACGCAAATAAATAAAAAAATGAGTAACGAAACAAAAGATTGGATGGATAAGTTAGTGAAAAATTATCGCATACCAGAAGAACAACCAAAGGAAAAGAAAGAGCCTGTAAAGATGTTAAAAGAGTCCCAACTTCGTATCATTATGGAGAGGGATAAAAAAGATTTAGTAAACAAAAATAATAAATAAAAAATGGAAAAATTAAGTAAGTACAAAACCCAAATCTTTAATATCATTACGATATTTTTGATTTTAGAATTCGTGATTTATCCCGGTCTTACACATGCCAATACGGTTGCTAACATATTAGCAGGTGTTGGTTTATTGTTATTGATTGTATGGGGTGGATTGGCACTTTACACTTATGTAAAAGGAAATGAAGTAACAAAAGAAATCATTGAACCTAAAAAGAAATCAAATCATAAACAATTTGATGGTGTTAAAAGTGATGAACCATTTGTAAAGACAAGAAAGAAATCAACAACTAAAAAAACGAAGTAATATGGAATCAATGAGTGAAAGATTTGCACGTTTGGAAAGAGAACGAGAAGAAGAATTAAAAGAATATAAATTACAACAACAATTAAAAATTAAAAAAATGACAAAGATTATCGGTGGTAGTATTGTAGGATTATTCCTAATGGTATTTTTATTCAAATCTTGCGAAAGAATTGATGCGGGGCATGTGGGTGTTAAAGTAAACCTTTATGGTGATAACAAAGGTGTAAGTGATGTGACCGAAGTGACTGGTATGGTATTCTATAATCCAATTACACATTCAATCTATGAGTTCCCAACGTTTATTCAACACAAAGAATATACGGGTGAAAATTCATTTGTAGTAAATAGTAAGGACGGTTCGGAGTTTCACGTATCACCTATCATTAACTATTCAGTAAAGAGAGAGAAAGTTCCAGCAATCTTTGCTAAATATCGTAGAAGTTTAGACCAGATTGAAGAAGGATTTTTAAAGACATCAGTATTTGATGCATTTAGATTAGCAACCAACGTATATACTGCGGATGAATTGATTAGTAATAGACAGAAGTTTGAAATCGAAGTTCGTAGAATATTAGAAGGGCAATTATTGGCAGAAGGATTTGTAGTTAATCAATTTACATCCAACTTGGTTTATCCTGAAACATTTAAAACGGCGATTGAAGCTAAGAATAACGCAGTTCAATCGGCATTGATGGCTGAGAATAAAGTTAAGCAAGCTGAAGCTGAAGCTAAGATTAAAGTAGCAACTGCCGAAGGTAACGCACAGGCATTATTAACATCTGCCAAAGCAGAAGCCGAAGCAAATAGAATGAAACAACAAACATTGACACCATTACTTATTCAATTAGAATATGTACAAAAATGGGATGGTAAGTTGCCAGTATATGGTGAAGTACCACAATTGTTCAGAACGATTCAAAAATAAATTTTTAGAGAAAGTCTTGGTTATTCCAAGACTTTTTCGTATATTTGTATAAATTAATTAAGATGAAAACATTTAAAGATTTAGAATTTGTTGAACATCCGAATCATTTAGGCGGTGTTCAAGCTCGTATTACATTTGATAATGGATATGGTGCTAGTATAGTTAAAACTCCGCATACCTATGGTGGTGATAAGGGGTTGTATGAATTGGCTGTATTTGGTAAGGATGGGCATATAACATATGCTACTCCGATTACCGATGACGTAATTGGGTATTTAAGACCAGAAGATGTAACCGATGTAATGGAAAAAATTCAACAACTATAATATGAGATTTGCAGGAACTAAAAGACAACAATATACTTCCGAAAGAGTTCGTAAGATGAGAATGGAACGAGCGCTTGTTAAGGCTAAAAAAGATGGTGTAAGTGATTCACAAGTTCAACACTATATGGGTAAGTTGCAGGCTGCCGGACATATGAGAGTGAATGGTTTTAAAAATATGAAGATTGATAGTCAAGCTATGGGTATAGGTGTTCAGCCTGATACTGCATTTCGTAAAACTATGAATGTAGAATTTGAAACTTACAATCAAAAGGGTATGAACGATAGACCTCATTTCGATGGGTATCTTCGCTCGGCATCGGAAGTAGATAAACAATATAAATTAAAAGGATGGTTCAATGAAGATGGTACAATCAGAATTGAACTTGTAAATTAATTAAAATGAATACATTTATAGAAATAGAAAATTTAGATAGAGTTAAAGGTATAAACCTACAAGATAGTTTTG
>Ga0222712_10006006_pt1 | contig 12101 bp, 5 predicted proteins | sample C33_657DmetaG_FD_165043 | JGI IMG/M metagenome (GOLD analysis project Ga0222712, IMG submission 165043) | Estuarine water microbial communities from San Francisco Bay, California, United States - C33_657D | ecosystem: Environmental > Aquatic > Marine > Unclassified | place: USA: California...
CTATTTTTTAAATTATCCGTTAAAAGCGGCGCCAGTTGGTAAGATGTTGAAATCAATTTGAATGAATTCAGCTGTCTTAGTTGGTTGTAAGTAGATAGCCCCTTTCATAATGTTTCTATCGATTACATCTGGTGTGTTATTAGTTTCATCCATTACAACACGGAATGCGTACAAACCTTGTCTTTGTTGGATTGATTCTAAATACGGATTAACTATGTTTAAGAATCTATTTCTAGTCGTTGATGTATTTTGTTCAAATACTAAATAACGAGATGTAGATGCGATATATTTTCTAACAGTCAATAATAATCTTCTTACATTGATTCTATCTAATGCAGATGGTTTATCTTGTAATGTTTTTTGTCCGAATACTACGATACCTTGTCCTGGGAATTGTACGATTGGGTTTACTTTTGCTTCATATAATTCATCTTTTTCAGATTGAGTTAATCTATTTAATACACTAACTGCTCCTATTAAACCACCTCTATTCAAACCGGCTGGTGCGAACCATTCTGCTGCTACTCTATCGTTTGCTGCGAATACGCCAGGTAATAATACTGAAGGTGGAACTGAAATTAATTTGTTAGTATTAACATCAATCGTTTTAATCCAAGGATAGTAAGTTGCTACCATATTTGAATCTACTGCATCAGATTGAGTAGTAGCTTGTGAGATTGAATCACCTGCTGCCGTTGAATCCATAATGTAGAAACAATCATTTCTTTGTTCAACCATATCCAATACTGAAGTTACTACTGAAGAGTGTAATCTTCTAATAACACCTGGAGTTACAATCATATTGATGTCATACTCATCAGCGTTAGATAATGCTGCTATATGTTTAGCGTATGCTACCGAACCACTTGCAGTTGAATTAGTTAAGTCAAAACCTTGTGAGTTTCCTGAATTAATATCAGCACCTTTATTAATTGCAATTGCTGGCGATTTACCATCAAATCCGTTTTGGAATGCTACAACAAATTGTGCCGAAGTTGAACCTACCGATAATGAACCACCATTTGATGTATCTAATCCAAATACAGAATTAGAACCTACACCTGCTCCTGTTGGAATTGGTTTTAAGTAGATTGCGTTATCAGTATTGTTATCTAAATCAATACCACCATATTGTGTTGCCGATGCGGTTACAAATGTTACCGAAGGAATCAATGCTCCAATAGCTGCTGATGCAGATACTGGTAAAGAATACTTATCATGTCCGAATGGTACTACTTGTACGGGAGCCGATTCGTTTAAATTTGCAATTCTAATATATTTTGAGTTATTAACCCAGTCACCACTTTCACTAATTTTACCTTCAGAGTTGATGGATAATTTTCTATCACCAATTACTCTACTAATGTAGTTAGGAGAATTAGGGTCTAAGTTTACATTTGACCAAGTTTCTAATACATTCTTTTTCTTATTAGTATCAGCGTAATCTCTTACAACTACAGTGAATACACCATAATCAGTTCCATTTACAGAACCAGCTGCTTTAATATTTGTAATACCAACCTTTACTTTTGTGTTAGCTACATTACCTGCTCCAATTGTTTCGAATTGGAATAAATCATATCTATCACCAGAGATTGTTTGAGATTTAATCATTGGTGTTAATGCTTCTTGTGCATCAAAATTAAATAATTGATTACCCAATACTGTTACACTTGCAGAAGTTGCAGATGTAAAGTTCATAGATGTATTTTTGAAGAAACCATATGAATATGCTTCTTTACTTCCAAATGGAGATGTTCCAAATACTGCTTCAATATCATTAGTATCGGTTACATTTAAAGATGCTGAACCTAACGTTGATAAAACAAAATCACCTTTACCATCCGCATCTGCCAATGTTTCACCAACAAATCCACCATTTGCACCTACCGCGGTATTGAAAAGAATACCTAAAGATGCTGATACTGAACCCGAAGTTGCAGTTAATAATAAAGGAGCGGTTTCAGTATATCCACCAACACCAGCTACTCTACAAATTGTAGCGCTTCCAGCTTCTCTTAAATATGATTGTACTGCTAAAGGAGTATAATATGTATCATCAACTACTCCAAATAGAGTTTCGAATTCAGATTGTGAGTTAACAATTGTAGGAGTTAAAGGGCCTTCTTTAAAAGGACCAATGAATGCTGCACCTATTTCAGCTACACCCTGTTGTAAGAATGAAAGGTCGTTTTCTTTTGTAAAAACACCTGGTGATACTATTTTTTCTGCCATTTTATATCTTTATTTAATTTTTAATGTCTACTATAAATATAATTTTTTATTTCAAAACAACAATTACTATTTATAGGTTGGTGAGAAATAGTTATAAATATTTCCCATATTTGTAGAATTCAATTGAGTGTTATAAAATAATACCGGTCCCAATTGTCCTGTCAAAAAATATGAACTCTCAACTTGGTTACCACCTATCATAATTTGTGCCGATGTTGTATATGTAGTTGCACCATTTGATACCGTTCCAACTGAGCTATTATCTAAATAGAATACGTTCGTACCATTAGCTGCTGCAGTGTATCCTACGAAATACCAAACATTTGTACTTAAACTAAAGGTATTACTATTGCCTTGAACGTTTGTACCATCGTGTAAAAAATATGTACCACTACCATTTGAGTTTAGGTATAATGATATAATTCGATTTCCCGTACCGGCGGTACTTTGTTTACCAAAAATTTGATAATATCCACTTGTAGGATGTGATGTAAATCTAACCCATGCACCTACACTATATGCGGATGTATTAAATTGAGTTATACCCCCACTTATGTTTGATGTAGTATCTTTAAAAAATAAATCGCCACCGTCAAACGAGTAATATCTTTCTTTTCTACTTGCACCATTATTATACGATGGATTGCCACCACTTTTCACCATTGGAGATTGTGCGGATGGTCTAACACCCGTCCCATATCCTGCCAAATCTAACCAGTCCACCGTTGGTGTACCAGTTGCTGGCAATGAACCTGCTCCAAAAGATGCGGTTTTAGTTGGGTCTAAATACATTCTTAAACCTGCTGATGGAATATATGGTTGTGTTGTTGTTCCTTTATTATGAGAAATTAAACCATTAGAAATATAAACATCGGCATTCTCTACGTTAACAGTTGCGATTTCCACATCTTCCGTAATAACTGCTATATCATATATTTCCTCTTCACTTCCATCTTCTTTAATCAATCTATCTCCTGGAAGAATATCACCAACGTTTTTAAATTTATATTTTTCTATTTCGTTATCCCAAACATACAATGGGTGAGTTTCAGTAGCTTCAATTACTCCATTATTTAGTGAGTAATATGCTGAAGCAAAATTGAATGTGATATCAGCTACAACAACAGTTTCCGCAGAACCTGATAATGTATCCGAATAGTGGAATCTCCACTCAACTTGGTCACTTTCAGAATCTTGCGTTTCATCCGGCAATCCTGCTGGCACCCATGCTTTTATTTCATCACCAACATTTAAATCTTCCACATTGAGTATTGTACCATTAGCCAATTCAATTTTAGTTCCAAATAATAAACAAAAATCTGGTTGGTTAATTGTATTATAAACATCTACAGCGTATAATGTTTTAGTAGTTGTAGTATTGTAGTTTGTTGCGTTTAAATTATATCCATCCGCATATTTCATAGATAATACAGAAGATGCTTCCGAATATGTCGATGATGCTATTGATGCGGGTGTTATTGGAAACGATGGAGATGCTCCTAATGATGGAGAACCTACCGAAAAGTTTGCATTATCAAACGAAACAGTATAGTTTGCTGATACATTTCCAACTCTCGTTCCATGTACTGCTCCTGGTGAACCAAATGTGAACGTTGCCGCTTCGGTTGTACTTTCTACAATATATGTATAAGTTGGTACGCTTGGTGTAACGGAATCAATTGCAAATGAACCAAATGAAACTTGCGTTCCAGCTGAAGCGTTTCTTGCATTAATTGATGATGCTTGGGTAGTTCTAGCTGCTCCCGTAGTTGCTCTGTATAGGTTACCTAAAGATAAATTAGTTTTTGCCATTGTTGTTGTGTTATTCTATGTTATAAATATCTAAAAGTTTTTGTTTCCATACATCTTTATTTCCAAAATGTAATATCATCCAATCTTTTAGTTTTTCAAATTCGTTTTTACGGGTTTCATAATCATCGTTACAAATTGTTTCGTAGGTTTTCTTAAATGATTCTGCATCAATTGCTTTGTATTTGTAATCAAGTGGAACGTGCCATTTTTCGTGTAATATTGGAAGTTTACCCCAATCCACAGCTTCAAAAATTCCGTATCCAAATGGTTCAAATTCAAAGCAAGAATGAGAGATTCCCCAATTAAGTCCGTAGAACCTTTCTTTATATTTGTAATCAAATTTGTAAATTTTTGATTTTTCAAATTTGTATCCATATTTCTTTTTATAATATTTGTTGAATGTATCTGAATTAGTTGAAATTAATCCACCCAATCCATCCATAAATTCAACATTTTTTCTACCTTCAACTCTTGCCGCATAGCCCAATTCCGTAGAAGTAGATAGCTCATTGTTTATTTTAAAGGTATAAGAATTTGCAATGTGATGTAAATTTTGTGTTTCATATGGAAAGTGATACAATCCCACCCAAATTTTATGTTTGATTTTATCAATCAATTCCGATTCATATTCCCAATTACCATACCAATGAAGATACTCATCTTTTCCCATTTGTGCCATTAAAGACACTTTTGTTAAATTATGAAAAACGATTGAATCAATCTTTTCCAAATTTTGATGAATAGCTCTGGTTGGAGTATAATGACCATGTAGAATATGTACTCTTCGTGCACCATCTAATATTTTTATAATTTCATCTTCCGATGTTTCCCAGATATGGTCTATGTTGATTGGAAATTCTTCGTAATTTTGAGGTTTATGTCTATGGAATAGAAGAAGTGGCTTCACCTCTAAATGAGGAGCCACTTCTTTTATCCATTCAGTTACCCATATATCCGCACCACTATTGAACCAAGGTCCTCCTGCGGTGGTATAATAAACATCGTACATTTATTTAGAACCAATTTGTGCTTTTAATTGCTCTATTTGAATTTGTTGTTCTTTAATTGCCTCAACTAATAATCCCATCATTTTAGAATAATCTAATCCTAAATATCCGTTCTCTCTTTCTACTACTACTTGCGGTAATACTTCCTGAACTTCTTGTGCGATTAAACCTGTCTTTGGTGTTGATTTTGTTACTTCATTCACATCATCATTCCATTCCCAAGTTACACCATTTAATTTAGATACTTTTTCTAAAGCGTTTGGAATAAGTTGAATATTATTTTTATGTCTTTTATCAGAAGTAAAGTATGCGGTGATATCACCCGTTGCAGTTATCGTTCCATTAATGGTTAAGTTACCAAATGTTGGAGTTGCTGTTGAGTTAATACTTTGAGGTAATGATAATGTTACACCGCCCGTTCCTGCACTTGCAACAACCTGATTTGCAGTACCTGTGATTGAAGTCACACCAGTATTAGCAATAGTTACTAATGAACTACCATTATAAGATGTACCACTTAATCCCGTACCAATTGTTAATGCTGCTAACGTACCACCCAATGCAACACCACTAATTGTAGAATTTGCTAATTGTGCGTTTGAAACAGTACCAGTTACACCACTAAATGCTATTTGAGATGAACCAGATACTACTGAATCTCCTCCCGTATTTAAATATCTAGCATCAAATGTTGTGGTTAATTGAGATGAACCACTAATTACACCATCTGCATCCAACTTACTCTTAATAGTTGTGTTGATTGAAGATGTAAATGCTTCTAAATTGGTAGTTTCAACTTCTAATGCTGATAATCTCGTTAATGCTGAACCACTAAATGTGTTTAAGTTTGTTACACTAACACCCTGTGAATTATTTGTAGATAATGCAGTAGATGCAGATACTTCTAATGCCGTTAATCTCGTATTTTGTGTTGTATTAGTTGTATCATTTGAGCCTGTGTAAGTGTTCAATGAACCCAATATTCCGATTACTTGCGATGAGCCAGATACAACATTATTTGCATTTAATTGAGTTTTAATACCCGTTGCCCAATTCGTAGTTACAGTTGCATCAATTTGTGATGAGCCCGAAACTAAAGTTGTACCAGATGCTACTATTGTACCATTTACAATGGTATTAGAGCCCAATGTAATCAACGTACCTGTATCGGTAATGTTTGAATCAACGATATGTTCTAATCCAGTACCTTTAACTAATTTATTGTTTGTTAAATATAATTCATTACCTAAATCATCATATGTCTGAGGCCCTTGTACAAAGTGAGATGATGTTACATTCAATCCATTTCCTTTATGAACTTGGATAAATTCATCTTGTACGGAATCATATAAGAATGAACCAGATGCTCCCATTGAACCACTATCCATAATTTGTATTCCTGCGTATCTTGCAGCTGGAGTATTCGTATTTAATGTTACATATGCTGCACCAATCACTAAATTAGAAGAACTAATGTTTTGAATTGATGAAGAACCTGCTACTACTAAATCTTGCGAAACGTATAATGAACCTGTAATAGTTTGAGTTCCAGTAAATGTGTTTGCTGAATTTGTTCTTGCATATGAACCACTTTCAGATTCTATTGCGTTTAATCTACCATCTTGTGTATCGTTTGTCATCTTCGCAGATGATGCGGAAATAGTAAGAGCAGATGATGAGTTGTATAGTGCAGCGGTATCCGTTGCAACAGACATACTAAACATATTTTGAGTTGAAGCAATACTTCCACTCAATCCTACATTCATTCCACCATCGCCATAGATATTTCTATAAATACTACCACTTAATTTATCAAATGAACCGGTGTTACCAAATCCACCATATAAATCTAAATTGATACTATAACTCAATGCATTTGGATTTAATCCAAAAATTGAATCGTAGAAACTTGCACTTAAAGATGCGGTTGCTTGATTTATAGAAGATGAAATACTTGCTACTAAACCAGTCGTTGGCCAATATAATATATTAGATATGCTTGAACTTATAGATGCAGTTGCTTGGTTTATAGAAGCAGATATACTAGCTACTAAACCAGTAGTTGGATAATATAAAGTATCGTGTACTGAAGATGAATTATTAGTTATCTTACTTTCAACCGATGCTGAATATGTAGATACATTTCCAATACCATTTACAGACCCACTCAATGAACCAGTGAATCCACCAGCTACAATAGATTCTGCAAATACTTGGTGTGCATTTACCGATTTACTTACAAATACATTTGCATAAAAACGACCATCCTGATTACCATAATCAAGTGATGCGGAATCAAATCTAAATAATAAATCATTAGTATTTGAATTATGTATTTGGAAATTACCACCATCTCCATTTTGGATATGGTATCCTATACCGGTTGTTTTATTAAATAATCTAATCTCTGGATTACTACCAGATGTGATTTCTAATACACTACCACTTAACTTATTAGCGTATATATTTCTATATACTTTAGTAGGACTACCCAAATCAAATACATTTGTTGTATCCGGAATGATAGATGAACTTAAGTCTGCGTTAATTGAAATTGTATCAGTTCCGGCATCACCTATTGTGATATTACCACCCAATGTTAAATTACCAGCAATATTTGCATTGCCCGTAATGTCTAAGCCTGAACCCGAAATTGCTCCAAAGTTTCCAGTACTTCCTGTACCTCCTGCCGATAATACGATGTCTCCTGTTGGACCACCGATTAATAAAGTTCCCAATGTAGTGTTTACATATGGTTCTCCGAATGCTAACGAACCTGATTGTTGTGCGGTTGTCCCACGTCTAAATTTAAGTGCCATTTAGTTTACCTTTTTTTTAGTACGGTTAATTATTTTTGTGTTGTTTAGTAACTCCTTATAAATATCTATTTATTTTCCAATCTATCTATTTTTGTAGATAATTCTTTGATTGCTTCTATTAATAATGGAATAATTTTTTCGTATTGAACTGCTTTATATCCATTATCTCTATTAGTTACGATTTGCGGTAATATTGATTCAATTTCTTGTGCAATTACCCCAACATCATTTCCTTTATGGGAGTGAATTTCATTATATCCTTCTTTCCAATCATATGTGTTACCACTAATTTGATTTACTTTTTCTAAAGCGTTTGAAATAGGAGTAATGTTTTCTTTCAATCTCTCATCCGATGAATAATATGCCGTTATATCGCCTATTGCTCTAATTTCTCCTGCGGTAGTACTTGCCGCAGTTCCAACTCCAATTGAGTTAAATTGATAATCGCCAATAGAACTACTATGAATTGTAGAGCCGTTTAATATCTGAGAAGAACCACTTACGATTCCGGATGGTATAGAAGAAATATTTGTATATGTAATTTGAGAAGAACCACTTACAACGCCTACCGGCATTTGAACTGAACTACTCCAAACTCCACTTCCACCCAATATTTGAATTGAACTACTAATTACACCAGAAGGTAATAATGGAACTATTTGGGAACTACCACTTACAATTCCTCTACCCGTTGTTTCGTATGATGCAGTTGCTGCTTCTATATTACTTAATCTCGTATTTGTAGATGATGTAAATGTATTTATAGATGCAGAAAATATATTCAATGGCGTTAAAGGATTTCCACCTGTAATTCCACTCATACCTTCGATGTATGCAATTCTATCTTCGTGGTCATCAATTGATGCCGTCATTAATAAGAATGATGCAGTTACACTTGCACTAAATAAATTTAAACTTGCAGTTGTCTGATGTATGGATGTTAAATCACTTAACACACTTGCACTAAACGTATTTAAACTTGCGGTTGAGCTTTGAACCCCTATAAATTTGATATCAAATGAAGAGCTTACATTATATGTTGAACCGCTTAGTTCGTATAATGAAGAGCTATTATTAGTAATTCTTGTATCAAACGAAGAACTTATTGAATAAGTTGAGCCGCTCAAATCATATAATGAAGAACTTACATTTGTAATTCGTCTATCAAATGAAGAGCTTGCATTATATGATGAACCACTTAGTTCGTATAATGAAGAACTTACATTTGTAACACGTAAATCTAATGAAGAACTTACCGAATAAGTTGAACCACTCAAATCGTGTAATGAAGAACTTGCATTTGCAATCCTTAAATCTACCGATGTTGAAAATGCATTAAAATCGGTTGAACCAGAAAGAACCCCATCACCACCTGCTAAAAGGATTTTAGATTCTAAATATACATTACCAGCTTTCCAATAATTTAAAGTTGTATCCCATAATAAAGAACCACTTAATGTATTTGGTGAAGTTGAATCTTTAATCAATAAACCAGCATTTGCAACTCCACTACCATTTAATTCGATAATATTGTCACCTAGTTGAATTGTAGTTGAATCTACTGTGGTTTGTGTTCCTTGTACTACCAAATTTCCTTTAATTGTAGTAGTTGATGATACATCGGTGCCGGTAACAGTTATAGCCTGTTTAAGTGAGGATGTATATGTGTTTAATTCTGCTATTGATATTTTTGCGCTTGATGATGCTATTTCTAAATTACTCAAACGATTATTAGCAGATGATGTATATGCGTTAACATATTCTTTAACTGCGAATTGCGTTGGAGTAGTATCTTCACCATATAAACCTTGTGAATTTAATAACGTTGTATTATTACTCACTTCTTGCAACACAACACCAACTGCTACACCATTTCTTCTGAATGGACCAATTGCGTTTAGACCTGATAGATTGAATGAGTTAGCATCTATTGTTACTTCTCCAGTCAATTGATTAACTGAAAAGAAATCACCAATTTTTAAGTTACCAATATTATCAACCGTTGAATAAAAAACTCTACCCGGTGCAAATTCTACAATTTCTCTTGTTCTAATTGGAACTCCACCATATTTTGGAAGGGAGTTATATGTAACACCACTACCAACGTATTCCATTACCAATCCACCCGTTGAGATATTTGATAATTGATGGAATTTAATTTGGTCATTTGTTGTAATCGAAGGAGGCGCAGGATACGTTGTTACTCTTCTATTATTAGGGTGTCCACTTACTTCGGCAACATCAGTTACCAAATAATCAACACCATTTAAAATCATATTAGAAGATATATCAACCCCTCTAATGCCAGTTTCTAAAGATATCAACATCTCACTAACTCCACTAATCAATGCTTTACCAGCCACAGTGGTAGCTAATATTGCGCCAGGTCCCGTTGGAGTATCAATTGTTACCGATGGTTGCGATGTATATCCACTACCCGGTGTTAACAATACTATCTCATCAATTGAACCATTTGCATTTACAGTTGCTTCAGCGGTTGCTTGAACACTTGCCCCGCCACCGATAATCGTTACACCGGCTATTGAACCGGTATATCCTGCTCCATTTTCATCAATCACAAATCCACTTACTTGCGAAGTTTTTGTTTCTAAAGATGAACCCGTGTTATATGTTGTTGGGAAATATGTTTTTGATATTAATCCCTCTTTACCAAAATCTATTACAGAATTTGAAATATTTGCGAAACCACCATTAGCAGTTTTAAATCCATAAGTACAAAACGTAGTAAAACACGATACAAATTGAGCGTATCCTTTATTAATTACTAAGTGACCAGGTCCACCTTGGTTTACCTGTGTAAACGCATCTGCTACGAACGATTCTAAAGGTGATAATGGATGAACTAAGTTACCATCGATTCTAATACCACCACCAGCTCCTTGCTCATCTATGTTGAAAGTAGCCTCATCATATGGTAAAGCTTGTAGAACTTTTACACCCGATGTATTAAACGGGCCCGTAATTGAAGAACAATTCTGAATATATGGCGATGTAGTGATAACCGGTCTTTTTGATAAAGGAGCCGGAATAGAAATGTGTGGCTTTTCAGTTGATGAATAGTTTGTACCACCATTTACTACATTTATTTGAGTAATAACTCCACCCACTACATCAGCCGTAGCTGTTGCAGTTGTACCATTATTATTTGGTCCTTCTATAATAATTCCTAAATCCTGATTTGTTCCATCGGTATATCCATTCATAGAATATACTACCGATATGGTAGAAACATTACCGCCACTTATTGTCGATGTTGCAGTAGATGATGGAAATGAAAATGCGAAAGCAGGATGTTGTAAATCTAAAAATCTTAAACCATAGAAATAGTTTGAATCATGTACATGGAAGAAATCTTTTGTAGGATTTGCCGCAGTTAATCTAACTGTTCTCAATGTATCACCTACAATTGCAACTCCCGGTGGAACTGCGATTGGGTTTTGTTCGGTATAGTTACCACTACCCACAAAGATAGTATATCGTTTTACATTACTATATACAGCATCTCCCAATGAGGCAACTGCTGCTTTAATCGTTTTAAACGGAGTATGTGGTTCACGACCATTATTAGTATCACTTCCTTCAGGTGAAACGTATAATCTATTAGAACCACTCATTGCGGATTCTAATAAATCGATTCTACTATCTACTGAAGTTGAAAATGGTCCTTCTAAATAATCTAATCTACTATCTACCGATGTTGAAAACTCTTCCAAACTACCAATACCAGCAATAGCTCCAGATATAAATGATGATGATATCGTTTCTATATATAAATTCTTATACCATTTAGAATTTGTACCTAAACTATATGTTTTGTTTGTATTTGGAATTAAATCGGAATCTAAATCTGCATTAATTGTAACCGAATCGGTAGTTTGGTCACCAATAGTGATATTACCACCAATCGTTACATTGCCGGTTACATATAAGTTTGATGCAGTGATATCACCATACAAATTCAATGAACCCGTATTAAGCTCATCTAATTTTGCTAAAGTAATTTCTCTATCACCTACCGAATATTGTAACGAATCCGGTCCTTTATTTACATATAATTCACCATCTACTAAAGATACTGAACCCGAACCTCTTCTTAATTGAAATATAGCTGCCATTTAATTCTTTTGTGTTTCTTATAAATATGTTATTTAATTAAAATCTAAATCTACATCTACTGATGGTGAGATTGCACAAGCTAAAAATAATT
>Ga0222712_10006007_pt1 | contig 12100 bp, 30 predicted proteins | sample C33_657DmetaG_FD_165043 | JGI IMG/M metagenome (GOLD analysis project Ga0222712, IMG submission 165043) | Estuarine water microbial communities from San Francisco Bay, California, United States - C33_657D | ecosystem: Environmental > Aquatic > Marine > Unclassified | place: USA: California...
AAGAAGCTATGGGCAAGTCCTGCGCCGCAGTTCCATATTCCAGAACCATTGACTGTTTTGATAAAGTCTATGTGTAAACGGCATACATCGCCCACCCAAGTCCAATCACGCTTGATATGTTCGGCGTTTTCCCATACAGTAATCTTGCCCTCTTTACGAGCTTGGTTACGCCATTTAACAATAGCGTTAGCACGATTGCCACGTAAGTGCATCCACTTGCCATAGACATTAAAGTAACGGAAGCCTTGCACCATTACACTTTGTTTTTGTTGAAATACCCATCGGTCAAATAGATACTTTGACCATGCGTAAGGAGTTTGTGGTTGGCAAGCAGAGAGTTCGCTAAAGTCTCTTGTGTCACCGTAGACACTACTCGAACTTGCATACTGTAAATGAACACCGTGTTTGTTGCACTCGTTGAACAGGCGCTGACTAAACTCATAATTTTGTTTCATTATGGCTTCTACGTCCGTACAAGTCATATCGGCAATAGCACCTAAATGTATTACCCAATCATATGAATGGACATCAGGGAATGATTTTGAATCCCATTCCCATCCGTCTACATGCCAGCCTTCTTCAGCTGCACACCAGGCTAACATGTTGCGCCCAATGAAGCCTTCGTGACCGGTTATTAGAATTTTCATATATACCTCTTACTGGGTATTTATGGATTAGTCTTCTACGGGTTTATTTTCTGCGTACCACTCGGCTAAATCTTCGCACAGTGGCATAGTTAGTGGAAGGAATTCTGTAGGAGCATCAATAAACTTTATAAAGTGTTCTTCTCTTAGTTCATTAATATAAGCTAACAATTCTTCCAAAGTAACATTACAGATCCATTCACTAAGTCCGGCTTCGGCACTTGAGATATTATCTTTGAAATATCGTTTGAATGCTTTTTCTGCAAGTTTAATTTGGTTACCATCACCAATCCACACTCGCATAAAACTCTCTGTCCACACAGGACCTACTGCATTCTGATATGTAGCAAGTCGTGAGCGGGCGGTGTGTAATTGTGCAATGCCAACTTTGAAATGCTGGGGATTGTCTACCCCCGGACATTTCTTAAAGTAAAGGATGTAGTCTATTACTTCCATTATTTCACCGGATACACAGATTCAGGTTGAGCTAACTTATAGCCACCTTTGCCGTGTTTGTTGTAGGTAAGAATCAAACCACTTGTAACAACCTCAGGGTGTCCTGCCATAGATCCAAAGTGTTGTACAAACTGTGCTTTGAAGCCTGTTTGTTCATCATGCACAACTTCAGCCGGGCCATACTTCTTCTTAAGGATAGTACCCAACTCGTCATCAAATGTTTGCGGAAGCAATACACCGGTTTGCATTTCTGTATGTTGATACAGACGTGCCATTGAGAACATAACAATTGGTTGGATAATTTCTTTAGGCCATGTAGCACGACAGAAACGCAACGCACGAGCAAGATAGATACCTTTAATACCCGAGCTTGCTTGTACAAGTTCGTATGCACCGTACAAGTGTTCAATGTGACTAATGTCACCTGCTTTGCTACTTGTCTTACGCACACGCACATTGTTTGCATCACAAATGTTTTGTACGATAAGAGCTTCAGCATGTCCGCAGTCTACACGAATCATGTGTTCGTTATATCGGTCCAATGGACGCTTGCCACTCTTATTAATTGTAATCATGCTGTTACCAGCATGACTTACTAGAATTTTAGTAGCCTGTTCAATCGAATGGCTGTCATCAATTTGTGCCTCTGTATACCAAACAGGCATGTGAGTCCATCCTTGGCGTTCGCACACCCGAGTGGTATGGTGGCCGTCCCAGAACAAATACTTGCCTGAGATTGGATCTTTGATTGCACAAGGCACAATAATTGTGTCTGCCTTAAACAATGCTTCAATCTTAGCAATATGATTTGGCATAACGTCACGTTGGAAACGTGGGTCAATAGCAATATCATCCATAGCTACCCATGCAAACTTTGGTACATTAAGTACTTGCGGGTTAACTGTTAGGCGTGGGAAAGGTGCAGGTCCAAGAACTGCTGTAACTGCTTCTCCAATATCTTTATTTGGAATAACTCCGTTGGGATAGTTTTCTGCCATTGTCCGAAGATCAATGTAAGAGTCTTCCATTTCAAACTTAGTTGCAAACGGAGCCAAATATTTGGCAATGCGTTGTTCTTTGAGTTTGGTTTTAGAAATCTTAGTTGCCATAAATGCCTTTCAATGCCTGTGTTGTTAATATGTGTATATTGTAACACTCATTAGTTCAAATGTCAAGTTCGTTTAAAGATATAGATACCCTCAAACTTTTCAACTTTGTCCATTTTACCGTTACCTACACCTGGACGGGTATTAAGCATCATTTGGACAGTTTCTTTATATTCAAATCCTGCCTTTTTGGACAGCTCTAACCAGCGTTCAACGATTTGGAATTGGTCCTTGTTGACACGATAGTCTGCAATGTTGACAGCATAGATAGCATCCTTGTTCAGTGCTACATGTAACATTTTCAATGTGGGTTCTACGTATAGTTCAAACCAAGCATCTAAGTTTGTACAACTGTTCATACATTGTGTTGGCTCATCACAATATGTTTCTAAGTTAAAGTAAGGAGGGCTACTAAAGGCCGCATCATACTTTTGACTTGGTACAAATGATTCGCTGACAGTATGATTCATTTCAAAGTCTGTGCCAACAACATCGCTTATTAAGTCGCCTAGTGCGGTAAGTCCTGTATGTGTTTTAGTGTTTGGATCTATGCCTGTATAATGATATCGCATGTTACTGGTCATAGCACCAATCATACGTCCACCATAGCCACTACTAAAGTCTAAGACGTTTCCCCACATAGTAGGACAGATGTATTCCCAAATGGCTTTGGCATTTAATGGTTTAAAGTTTTGTATTGTACTTCCGTTTACAAGTTCCAAAGCTCTGCGTAAATTCTGTGGCACAACACTCTTATCGCCTTCGTCTCTATATTTGTAACATAGATTGATAGCACGTCGAAGTTTTGTATCATTGTGAAAGCGACTATCTAAGCTGACATGTTTAGCTCCTAGTGTGTAGGCTTCTTGCATATTAGGAAACCAAAAACGACAGAATGCTTGTCCGCCTGTTGCGCCTACACTTATCCGGCCTTTCTTTACTTCTGTGTGCTGACGGTTAACATTGCGTATTTCTTCCTTACAACCTTCAAGACTGTAATAGAAAATTGGCAGTATATCTTTACTGCGATAGATATCAAATACTTGTTGTTCAATTGATTGTTTGCCAGCATTGTCTGCGGCATTCCAGGCTTGCTTACTGCATGCCATTAAGTCTAACATTACATCTTCGTAGCCGGTGCTAACTAACTCGGTTGGAGTATAGTTCCATTCTTTGCAAAGATGATTATAGTAACTGTTAAAATCCATTGCGATTATAAACTACTGGCATTTCACATACATAATTGCCTTTGTATGTGTTCATTATGAGATTACAGTCTCCGCCTGACACAGCAGATCCTGCGTGATCACCAATTCCTTTACCTGTAGTTGCGTAACTGCCTACGCTGGCTACAGTATATACTGCACAACCGTTTAGCGAGGCTGTGGCAGTGCAGAGAATCGCGATAAGAAGGCTTCTTGCCTGCATGAATACTCTTGTAGTGTCTGTATGTTGATGTAAGTAACCCAAGGGTCACTATTTTTTAATTCTAGTCCGGTGACTTGGAATGTGTGGTCAGTACCTCGATATAATTCTTTTAGTTCCATAACATTCTCGCAAGTCCAATAGTATCAATCGTTGTTAACAAGATGTAGTTAGCCAACATGCCAAATGATTTCCTAGTATAAGCAGCCCAAGCATACATAGCACAACCGCTGATCCACACAGGATAAAGAGCAAGTAACGGAGGGTTGGGTACAGTAACGGCCATGGTGATGGAACAACCGATAGATACCGCCCAAGCAAGAAGCTCAACAATAAAGCGCCAAGGATGGCTATTCCAGTCATCTCGTATCCAATCTAAAGTAGGTTTAAAAATAGTATTAATCATCTAGTAGTTATAAAAAAAGCCCGAACAGTGCCGGGCTTTTTGGTTAGGCCTAACCTTCTTTGATTAAAGAGTGATGCCCATTGCCTTAGCTTTGTAGCCAAGTGCAACGATTTCACGTGAAGGCTTACCCATAACATACTCAGTAACAGTAACACCGTTACCTGCTGTGCGGCTGTTCGTATAAACAGCATAGCCGTTTTGACGAATACGGCTTGCTTCAGCAGCCAAGTTCTTTACACCAAAACGCTTTTGCGCTGTTGATGCTGTCAACGCTTCACCATTGTAAAGTGCATTGAAAACTTTGTAAGTTTTTGTTTCTGGATTAAAAAATTTCATGTTGTTTCCTCTTTTATTAGATTATGCTGTAATTAAACAGCTATACACAGTATATTACAATGTGCAATCTAAATCAAGAGCTTTGGTTAGATTCGTTTGGTTTCTTACACCAAAACTTTTTGTTAGGGAATCTATCAGCAACCATTTTAAGAGCATCGTCTAATGTAGGACCTTGTCCTAGATACTGGCTATCGTCTGCAGAATAAGCATACCACATGTTGCCAACTAGTTCAGGTTTAATTTCAATTCCTTTGAGTAGTCCTTTTGACTCTTGTTGCTCTTCTTCATTAATTTTTTTAATCTTTTCAAGCATTCCAATAACACGATCAGGATCTTCTGCAAGATTGGCTAGAATCACGATTCCACGCACATGCCATCCAATCCACATAGCGATAACTGCTACAACAATCAAAGTGATAAAGTCCATAAGAAACTCCGTAGTGGTAAGTTTATTTAATCAATTCCAAGTTCAAAATCTTAGCAACTCTTGCGCCTACATCTTCGCCATTTGGAATAACATAGGTTTGACTGTCATGCATATCTTTACGATTATCATATCTGCGTACATTTAGAATACGTCCGCCAACTGCTGTGCTTAGTTCAAAGCTAATGCGGTCTTCACCTTCTGCTCGGCCTCTTTCAATTTGTGCTACACCCATAGTTCCCATTTTTGCTCCTACAATGTTAAATTCACGATCCGCTTCATACTTGTGGCGGTTATCCCACATATCACGAACTTTGTCGTATAACCATTGGTCTAACCATTTCATTCTGGTTCTCCGACAGGTTTTTCAATACCAATCTTTCCACGGCCACTGGCAATGTTGGCAAGTATCTGATGTTTGCCTGCTGTCCACTCATCTTCTGTCAGAGTATGAAGCCCAATACATTTCCCAGTTGGACTACGGCCGCAACCACATTTACCAAATTCTTCTGAATCCTCAGTTGTTCTTACTTGCATATTAATATATCTCCTTTTTGATTAGTAGAAACAGATGTTTCTTTTCTTTTGGTTCCCACCATTTGCCAACTTCTCCGCATCTGTCGTCTCGCTGTGTGCTACCGATGCGATTGATACCACAAAGATCATAGTGACCTTTTACTTTCTTTGAACCAACTACTGGGTTTGATTCTGCATGTGTTGGCTTAAAACTTTTACGACAGTAGTAGGAATACTCGCTAAATGGTCCATGTGAAATGATCCCACTCAATGTCCTAAAACTATGTTTACAATCTTTGCACAACAATTCACTCTGTTCTTTCATTATGGTCTTTCGTTAGTTCACAAATCAATAAAAATCGTTCGTAGGCTTTACGAACACTAGGGTTTGACAATAACTTTTCTGCTTCAACTGTCATAGCCTTGACTGCTTCTTCACATGCTTCCCTAGCACTAGGCCATTCTAGACAACGAGCATCTTCTCCGAACTCTTTAACTAGATTCTCCCACGCCTGTCGTTGTCCTTCTGTTATAGGTGCCTTATGTGGGCGCAGGTCACTTGCTCGCATCAATGCTTTACTGATAACATCTTCGGCAATGCGGCCTGCGGCAATCATAGGAGCATAAGCTGGATCAATGTTGTATCTACGGCTTGAGCCGCCTGGATACACATCTACTAAATGTGTGCCTTTTGGAAAACTATCCATAAGTGTTTGGTCATATTCGTACACAGGCTTATACCCGCGCCCTTCTTTGATATAGAATATAGTCTTTTTCGTCATAGCTAATTATAACAGAAGATTGTGTTGTTGTCAAATTAACAGGAGCCCCATTTTAAAACCCAAAAGGTATAATCTACATCTTTGAGTTTGGCAACAATAGCAAATTGGTATCCGTATGTTACAAGATCAGCGTGTCTATGCCATTCCGGAGTATCTACAGCTCGTTCCATAACCCATTGTCCCATTTCACTGTTTTGCCATTCTAACAAAGGCTCGGCCGCATACAAGTCTGGATCTTCTACATCACCCATTCGAAAACGATGTACTACAACTTTGTGTATCTTGTAAGCTCGATCACCAAACACCATTACTTCATATGTTGGTATGCCCGTTGACTCTCCTAGATATCCAGAATCTGCACGAGCATTATAAGCCAAGCTCTTTCTCCAACCAAGGCTTGCAGGCTTCCCAAGTACGATAGATATGTGCTCGACCTCCACGACTTTCCCATTGCATACAGTTGTCTGTACGATCATCAATTAGGATATCGCCAGGTTGACAATGGTCTTGCTTGTCATGACTGTAAGGTCCAAGGAATACAGGAATACCTGGAAAACGTTCGTGTGCCCACCAAACTTTATCTTGTATGCTCCAAGGCATATCATTGTTGTGTGGAATAGCACTTAAGAATCGCACATCGTCTGCTAGTCCATTAGCTACTGCGTCACGACAGAATTGTACTAGTTCTTCTGCTTTTGGTTTGAATGGTAAGTTACGATAAAAACGACTGTTTCGTTTTAACTCTTCCCATTTATCATCTGATATACGAGCGTATGGATCATCATTAGGAAACTTCAGTTTAAGAAAGTTCTCAGCTTCTCCTCTCCAGTCTGCTACTACATCATCCATGTCTAAATATATAATCATTTACTCCACCTTATTGCAAACCATGTTGCTTTCTTTTCGTCTTTAAATTCTATATTTGGATTGGCTGTTTCAGACACGGCATCAAATTCGTTTTCAAGCCAATCATAAATGTTTTTATGAACACTATCATAATGAACTTCATCGTAATAGTGTTCTATTATGTTGTGCCAATACTGCGCTTTTTCTAATGTCATCGTCTACATAACTCCAATAGGTTTAAGTACTTCATATAGGCTTGCTGTACAACAGGGTATTCAATACGCACACGTTCGTCTTGGCGAAGTTTTTGTACTACATCTTCATTATGTCTAATATTATGTTCGCGTCCTTCATACCACGCAATCATATCTTCTAGTTCTTGTAGTCTATCCTTGGGCATAGTTACGTCAACACAGTCAACTTCTTCTACTCGAAAGAAGTTTTCTTGATATAACAGCTCATCGCTTATCTTTACATTCCAACTGTTCGTCTTAAGGAAATCACGTGGTACCCTACGCAATTTACGATTGCTAGGATAAACTTGCATTTCATATTTTCTAAAAAAGTCGTTATTCATGATGTGCTATTAAATCAAATGCTGTTGCGTATTGTACTTCGGGCTCCATGTGAAACCCTGTACCCCACACTACCCATACCTTACGTTTAAATATCTTCTTCCACCAAACATAACGTCCAGCAATAGTTTTAACAGGCCAATAGACAAACACTTCATGCCACGGATGGCAGTCTACTCCGTTTTCAATAATTGTATATTCCATTAACTACTCCACCGTAATGTAAACAGCATGGCATCTTTACCGCTACGAAAATAAAATGTAACATCATTATCAAGCCATCCATATCTCCAGCGTAGGTGTCGACTTCTACCACCCGGGCCAAAGTTTTGTATACACCAATCACGCATCTCTTCATTGCCGTTAGCCCAATTAGCAGGCATGGTAATCTTATGCTTATATTTGCTTTTACGTTCTTGTACTATCATGAGCGCCACCTTAATATAAACCAGTCACGGTCCTTTGCTTCTTTAAACCAAAACTTGCGATTGTTAGCATACCAACGTTGTAATGGTTCTGGTGTTAGATTTTTAGTTTCACTCCAAATGTTGCCTGTCTTACCAAATGTGTCATAACACCATGCTTCCATTTCTAACCAGCTACCGCCTATAGGCTCTACAGTATAATAACGACTGCCATAAACTGTGCCTTTGCTTAAAACTAAATCCTCTACAGGGCGAGTCATAATGTCATCGAACATACGTTTGTATGCGGACATTTGTGTGTTGAGTACACTCTTACCAACACCTCGTCCGGTAATCTGTACAAATCCACGGCCTTTGTATTGTGTAATACTTTCTAAGGCACGTTGTTGCCACGGTTCTAGTTTTGCTGATTCACTCATAGCCACCTTAATGCAAACCAATTTGCGTCTTCTTCTTGCTCAAATACCCAGACAAGACCCATTGTTTCAAAATTCCCTTTGATGTGCTTCTTTGTCCATAAGTCAACTTCATAACTGTCTTCCATTATCATAGGGCGTAGGATAATCTTTCGCCATCCAAGTTCACACAACATGCCAGTGAGTATTTCAAAGTCTATTTCACTACACAGTTGCTCGGCCATTTTACTAATTACTTCATCTTCTACGTTATTCATCTTTGGGCTCCGGCTTTGGGATTTGATCTATCCAACGTAAGATAAACCACTCGCGATGTGCTTCTTTTTTAAAACTCCAAAGTCTGTCAGTCATGTTCATACCAACACCTTCTGCTTCAGCCCATGCTCGCATTTCTATTAACAATTCTTCAGACAACTGGCCACGTTCAAAACTTAGTCCTGGCAGTCTGAATGGTCCTACTTCACAATTCTCCATCTCTACTTCCTATTATTTCACTAAACTTCATCAAGAACATCGTTCGTTTGTTCTGGCTGTAAAAGTCTAAATGTATTTCAAATATTAGATTTACGACACCTTCATCCCACCGTTTGTGTTCTCGTACTGTAAATCCCAACACACGTTTCATCTTATCTCGGATCATGAACACAGTTTTAGGATGCTCTTCTTGCAGCATCTTTCTAATCTGTTTCCATTGATTAGTTGTTAGTACTACGGGTCGCATTGGCTAATTCTTTATACCCTGCCCAGCTGGGATGGATAGCATCCTTTTGCAGTCTGTTTGTTTTAATAATAGTATCTCCGCGACTACGAGCAATAATCTCTACAATGTCGTTGACATTCGGCTTGCAAAACTTATCATTGCAAGGAGGCATGATCCAATAGACATGTTGTGCAGTTACATTGGCTCGCATACGACTTAGTTCTTTAAATGTATGAACACCGCTGTGATCGTTAGTACCAAGACTGATAATGACCGCAGGGCTGGCTAGAACTTTGCCGTCATACTTTTTATTCCATTGCCAAGTATTCAATCCGCCTGTAGCGTAAGCCACACATTCAGGACGCTGTTGTGCAACTCCTACGGCAATGCTGTCACCAATTATCATACAGTCAATCATCGCATGTCCTCATGTCTAGTATCGTATATACTTAATTCTAAACTGTATCCTAATAAACCAAGCATGACAAACACGCCCGGATGGTCGCCTGTAAATGACAAACTAAATTTTATATCAATTACATGATGTGTAAGATATCCGTTAAACTCCCAAGCCTTGTGGTTGCCAAATAGGCCGGATTTACAAAACATAATACGCCAGCGTTGACTCCAAGGATTGCTTATGTCTAAATTAAAATTAATCATAGTGCCATTATCCTTTCTAGTTCTTTCTTAGCATCCGAGTAGTCACTATCTTCTAGCCAATGCTCAACAAGCTGTTCCATTTGTTGTTGTAGTCCACGCATGTAAGGACGCTGATAGTTTGTAGCGTAGGGTTGTGTCCAACGAATTGTGTAAAGATATTTAGGTTCCATTATTTTCTCTCCCATTTTACGATTGTAACTGATCCGCCTTGTCGTGTAACACGTTCAGCAAACGATTCAATCATAGGAACGATGCGGCCTTCGTCTCCTCCCGCAAGACCCATACCAATCAAAGGCAAGCCAATGCGCCATTTGCCAAAACGGTGACTGATTTTATCTAGCACACGCTCAAAGGCTGTGTATTCAAATACATCTGCACCTGTACTGCTAGTACCATATTGTGTATAACAATTAAGTATGACTAGTCGTCCGTGCATGCCTACAGTATATGTGCCCAGCTTGCCTGCATCTCCGCGAATGGTTTCTGCATCTGCTAGTTGTGCGTCTGGAAACTGTTGTGCAATCTGTGCCGCGATACCAGCACCCATGACATTGAAACAGTTGCATCCATGTAGGATAATGTCAAATTCATTGTTCCTGCCTAGGTCCAGCAGGTCGCCTGTGATTACTTTTAAACTGCTAGCCATACTAATCCTAAATAAGTTAATGAATGTGCCAATTGATCAGCACCCAACCATGTCCAAAACTTCTTGTCTTGAACTGTATAATTGTATCGCCTATTGATGTTAATCTTTGCCCAATCAAGGTGATAGTGAAGAACAAAGTCCAGGATACCAAATATCACACTAAACGCAAAGTCATAAGTGAATAACAAAAAGATTAAAAATGTAGCAACACCATGTTTGATACTGTGCATCAATCCATGTGCATTACCGTAGGTGCCTTTGCCAGCAACTTCTTCATTAGACTGATTGACAAAGTCAATGTACCAGTGCTTGATGAACAGCAAGGCAAGTAGTATAAAGATACTGTCAAACATGTTGTTTCCTCATTTGGTGTCGATATTCGCGACGGAGCCAATACTTGTACATGGCCCAATATTGTTGTTTTGTATAAGGAAGTTCGCTGAGTTCCCTGTGTTCGTCACAGTTCTGCAGCCAAAGTTCATGTACCCATTGACGAAAACGCATACAAGCTCCTATAAGTTAAGTTAGTTACAGTATAGCATCTAATCTACTATATTGTCAACATAGGTTAATATAAAAAATGTAACCCGTTTGGTGTCCCGGCTATAGAGAGTGTACAAACCTTTGCCAGCTGATAGTAAAAACCAATCCTTAAACTTAGTACCCAAATGTTTGTTACACCAGATATTGAACTGTTGAAACTCTTGCCCATGTGTGGGTCCAAATTTTAATTTGACGCTGTAGGGAAATTGGGCTATGTATTCGGCTTTGGCGCGGCCCCATTCAATGTCTGGACTCGAGTCCAAACGCTCATGCCAACTAGGCGTATTGGGTATTCTGGTTGTCATACTTGACAAACTGCTCTAACAGCTCAAAGTTTTCTTCTGCACGTTTGATAGACTCCAAGGCTTTCATTAGTGCTGGATTGTTCTGTGCTAGAGTGAGCCTGTTTAACTGCATGGTGCGTTGTGCTCTAGCCCATGCCAATAAGTCCTGTGTTTCTTGATCTAAACTTACAGTGGCATAGCTGGTGGATAGCGTTTGCCAATTAGATCCATTGAACACTTCTAGCTCTGTGTTGTTAACACGTATCATACCCGTCAAGGGGTTACTGCTGTTTGGGCCAACATAGGGCAAGGCTGTGTTGCCACCCGACACTGTAACTCCTGTAGTGCCCATTAGTCCTTTAATCATTGTTTAATCCTTTTACATATTCTATTGCCGAGGTCAACACCACGCCCAGTATAACAGCATAGGCCAAGTTAAACAAGACAGTAGATATTGTTACTGTCAGCATTATGGCTGTATCTATTTTGGGCTTGCTTGCCACATTAAAACTATTCCAATCAAAGGTGTGATAGCATACAACAAACATCACGCCTACTAGGGCCGCAAGGGGTATAGCTTCTATTAGGGCAGAGGCAAAGACAATATAACATAGAATAGCCAGGGCCTGCACCACGCCCGCGAGCCTATGAAACCCGCCTGCTTCTAAATTGATTACAGTCTGCCCAATCATAGCACACCCACCCATGCCCCCAAAGAATCCAGTAAGCACATTACCCGCACCCTGGGCCATACTTTCCTTGTTAGGGTGTGTCTTATGGTTGGGCTTGTGATGGTGTACATAGTCATCAACTAGGTTGGCAGTAAGCAGAGTTTCAATTAGACCCACAGCCGCCAGAATCAAACTATAGGGTAGAACAATCCATAATGTTTCCAGGGTAAATGGCA
>Ga0222712_10006010_pt1 | contig 12095 bp, 8 predicted proteins | sample C33_657DmetaG_FD_165043 | JGI IMG/M metagenome (GOLD analysis project Ga0222712, IMG submission 165043) | Estuarine water microbial communities from San Francisco Bay, California, United States - C33_657D | ecosystem: Environmental > Aquatic > Marine > Unclassified | place: USA: California...
ACGATGCCGATGAGCACGCCCCATGCACTCCCCACATGAAGATCGAAGAACAGCGCCACCGCCGGAAGCGCCAGCGCCTGTACCCCGCTCACGAACGCCAGGTTGGCCAGCACCTTTCCCACGAAGAGGCTTTCGCGGCTCACCTGACTGGCCAGCAGCCCGTCGTAGGCGCGGTCCGACAGTTCCAACCCGAAGCTGCGGTTGAGTCCCAGCAGCCCCGAGAAGGTGAAGATCACCCACAACACGCCCGGCGCCAGATCGAAGGCCGGAATGGCGGTGGGGTCCCAGGTGAACCGGAAAATCACCACACTCAGTACCGCGAACACCGTGGCGGCCATGAAGGCGCTGCGGGTGCGGAACTCGATGAGGAGATCCTTGCGGGCGATGCGCAGGGCGTCGGCGAGGAACGCGGGCGCGAGCGATGCCGGTTTCGAGGTGGCCGCGCTCACGCCAACCCCTCGTGCACCAGCGCGCGGTAGCGGGCCTGAAACGCCGGCAGGTCGAAGCCCCTGTCGGGCGTCTGTTCGTCGTGCACGAACCGCCCGCCGCGCATGATCACGGCGCGGGTGGCGAGGGCGATCCCTTCCACGAGGTTGTGCGTCACGAGAACCAGCGTGGCACCACCGGCCTTGAGCTCGCGCAATGCGTCAGTGAAGGCGAGGGCGCCCACTTCGTCGAGCCCTGTGTAGGGCTCGTCGAGCAGCACCAGCTGCGGCCCATGCACCAGTGCCCGGGCGATGCTCACGCGCTGCTGCAGCCCGCGACTGAGGAAGCGCACCGGCTGGTGTTCGCGGTCGAGCACCCGGAGCCGGCGGAGCACGTCGCTGGTGGCCGCGTCGGCGTCCATCACGCCCTGGCACTCCGCCGCGAAGCGGACGTTCTCGCGCACGGTGAGCGCGGGATAGAGCATGGAGTGGTGGCTGATGAGCCCCACCAGCCGGCGCGTTTCGGCCGGTCCCGGCAGCGGCACGCCGTGCAGCCGAGTCGTGCCCTTGGTGGGCTTGAGCAGCCCACCCAGCAGCCGCAGCAGGGTGGTCTTGCCGGCGCCGTTGGGGCCGAACAGGGCCAGGCAGTTGCCGCTGCTCAAGATGAGCGACACGCCGTCGACCGCTCGCTTCCCCCCGAACGCCCGCACCAGCCCCTCGGCTTCCACGGCCGGGGCGGGTGAACGCAGCACGGGGCCGGTCGCAACGATGGTCGCGGCGGTTTCGGGAGGGATCGGCATCGCTCTACATTAGCGGAACGGGCCGCGAGCCGCGACGGATTCCCATTCGGGGCCGGGCGGGTGCCGCGGCCTCCCCCCGTTTCGTCCTGCTGTTCTCTCCACCGCCGGCCACGCCGGCATCAGGCCCATGAGCGATTTCGACGTCCTGCTGCAGGAAACCCGTTCGTTCCCGCCCCCGCCCGCGTTCAAGGCCAAGGCGCTCGTGCACGACTCCCGGCTGCACGACGATGCGGCCGCGTCGCCGCAAGCCTTCTGGGCGCAGGAAGCCGGCACGCTGGACTGGATGAAGCCGTGGGACACGGTGTGCGAGTGGACGCCGCCGCACGCGAAATGGTTTACCGGCGGCACGCTCAACGTGAGCGTGAACTGCATCGACCGGCACATCCACGGCCCGCGCCGCAACAAGGCCGCGCTCGTCTGGGAGGGCGAGCCGGGCGACCGCCGTACCTGGACGTACTGGGACCTGTACCGCGAGGTCAATCTCGCGGCGAACATGCTCAAGCAGCTCGGCGTCACCAAGGGCGATCGCGTGGCGATCTACATGCCGATGATCGCCGAGGCGGTGATCGCGATGCTCGCCTGCGCGCGCATCGGCGCGATTCACACGGTGGTGTTCGGCGGCTTCTCTCCCGACTCGCTGCGTGACCGCATCAACGACTGCGGCTGCAAGGTGCTCATTACCGCCGACGGTGGCTATCGCCGCGGCCAGACGGTGCCGCTCAAGCGCAACGCCGACGAAGCGCTGAAGGAGTGCCCCACCATCGAGCATGTGCTCGTGGTGATGCGTCGTCGCAGCGGCGTGGGCGACGAAACCTTCGCCGAAATGCAGGAAGGGCGCGACCACTGGTGGCACCACCTCAAGCGGCAGGTGCCTGCGTACTGCGAGCCCGAGGAGATGAACGCCGAGGACGTGCTGTTCATCCTCTACACGAGCGGCACGACGGGAAAGCCCAAGGGCATCGTGCACACCACCGGCGGGTACCTCACCGGCGCGATGGCCACGACCAAGTACGTGTTCGACCTCAAGGAAGAAGACGTGTACTGGTGCACCGCCGACATCGGCTGGATCACCGGGCACACGTATCTCACGTATGGCCCGCTCGCCAACGGCGCCACGTGCGTGATGTACGAAGGCGCGCCCGACTGGCCCGACAAGGATCGCTTCTGGCAGATCTGCGAGCGCTACGGCGTGACGATTTTTTACACGGCGCCCACGGCGATCCGCGCGTTCATGAAGTGGGGCACGCCCTTCGTGGAGAAGCACGACCTGTCGCAGCTGCGACTGCTGGGCAGTGTGGGTGAGCCCATCAATCCCGAAGCGTGGATGTGGTATCACCGCGTGATCGGGAAGGAACGCTGCCCCATCGTGGATACATGGTGGCAGACGGAGACCGGGGCGGCGATGATCACGCCGTTGCCCGGAGTGACGCACGCCAAGCCGGGCAGTGCGACGGTGCCGTTTCCCGGCATCTCGGCCACGTTGCTCGACAGCAACGCCAACGAAGTGAAGGTGGGCGGTGGTCTGCTGGCCATCACGCATCCGTGGCCGAGCATGCTGCGCACCATCTGGGGCGACGACCAGCGGTACGTGGATACGTACTTCAGCAAGTGGCCCGGGCGGCCCGACTTGTACTTCCCCGGCGACGGTGCGAAGCGCGACGACGACGGCTACCTGTGGATTCTCGGGCGCGTGGACGACGTGCTCAACGTAGCGGGCCACCGCATCGGCACGATGGAAGTGGAGAGCGCGCTGGTCGATCACCCGGCGGTGGCGGAAGCCGCGGTGGTGGGCAAGACCCACGACCTCAAGGGCCAGGCGATCGCCGCGTTCGTGACGCTGCGCGCCGGCTTCACGCAGAGCAGCTCACTGCGCGACGAGTTGCGCGAGCACGTGGCGCTCAAGATCGGGGCACTCGCGCGCCCTGACGACATTCTGTTCAGCGCCGACCTGCCGAAGACGCGCAGTGGCAAGATCATGCGCCGCCTGCTGCGCGACATCGCGGAAGGGCGGGCGCTGGGGGATACGACGACGCTGGCGGATCCGTCGGTCGTTGCGGGGCTCAAGGAGCAGTACGAAGCGCAAGAGTCGTAGGCTCGAGCGCGGCGGGGCGGGCGGCGGCGAGCGAACGAGCGCGTTACCTGGAGACGGCAGACGGCGGACGGCAGGAACCACATGGAGTTCCTGCCATCCGCCGTCTGCCGTCTGCCACTACACCGCCGTACGTCGTCCCGCTGTTACTGCTTCGCCGCCGTATCCGCCGTCGGCGCTGCGGGCGCTGCCGCGTTCAGCGAGTCCACGATCTTCTTGAGCGCGTCGAACGCCAGCCCGCCCGCGTACACCTTGTTGCCCACGATCAGTGTCGGCGTGCTGTTCACCCCGCGCTTCTCACCTTCCTTGGCGTTCGCCTGGATCTGCGCGAGATGCTTCTGCGAGTCCATGCACGCGTTGTACGCGGCCATGTCGAGTCCCACCGCGGTCGCGTAGCTGTCGATCTCCTTGCGCGGATTCGACGTGGCGATGGTGCTCCAGTTCGGCTGGTTCTGGAACAACTGGTCGTGCATCTCCCAGAACTTGCCTTGGTCGTTCGCGCACGCGGCGGCGAGATGCGCGAACAGCGTGTTCATGTGGATGTTCGTGAGCGGGAAGTCGTAGAACCGGAAGTTCGCGAGCCCCGCATCGACGATGCGCGTCTTGATGTCGGGCCCCTGGAGCGTGGCGAACTGACCGCAGCCCGGGCACTCGAAGTCGGCAAACTCGATGATCGTCACCGGCGCGTTCGGGTTGCCGCGCAGGTACCCCTGCGCTTCCATCGTCGGCGCGTCTTTCGGCAGTTCGATGGGCGCCGGCTTGTTCTGCATGGTGGTCCACAGCACGGCACCACCCACCGCCAGCACAATGCCGATCACCGCCAGAAACCCGGTGTTCGACTTCTTCTTCGGCGTAACCTTGGCCACTCGCTCTCCTCGTATGCAACCGGCACCAGCCGGATGAGTCCGGACAACCTGCGGAACGGGAGGAAGTTATCGCGCGTGCAGGACAGCGCCAAACACGCGGCGCGCCCGCTGCCTGCGTGACGCCAGCGCCAGCCTCCGGCGCCTGCCTACCGCCTCTCGCCCCCCGCTCGTCACCAGCCGCCCCCGGCGGGCGCGTCGCGGGGGGGGGCGCTCGGCGGCACCAAGGTCAGCGCTTCCCGACGTGAGCGCGTTAACGCGGCAGGAACCCGGCACGCGGGGGCCCGGCGAGGCCTAGGAAGCAGACTCGCCTTCGGTTAGCTTGCACAGGCTGTCCCGGAGACACCGGGCGGCATGTTCGACGCACTACCCAGAGGAAATGGCCAAGCCCAAACTTCGTCCGCGTCGTGACGCCATGGTGCCCTCGCCGTATCAAGAGGCCCGTGACGAGCTGTTCCAGCAGATCATGCAGTGCGGTGTGATCGGGTGTCATCCCGAAGACCAGAAGGAGTGGTTCGACGCCACGTTGGTCTACCTCCAGGACCGGTACCCCGAGCTCAAGGCGACGGAGCTGACGGAGCTGCGTACGCTGGGCGAGCGCTTTGCGCAGCCGGCGAAAAAACAGGAACCCGCTGCGGTCTGACCGCTGCCGACAAAGACGCATGTGCAGTCACGAACGCCCCCGGTTTCCCTGGGGGCGTTTGCCATTCGGGCCGCGCGTCTGCCGCGCCGAAGCTCAGCCCTGTGCCCGATCGCGCCAGAGCATCAACGTGTAGTCCACCGTCGCGGCCGCGCCCACCGCGAACACCACCCACACCATGCGGTCCGTCAACCGGGGCCACAGCAGCACGGCGAAAAAGGTGAACAGTTGCAGCACGGTCACCGCCTTGCCCAGCCATCGCGCCTTGAACGTGATCGGCCGCAGCCAGCTCACGTTGCGCGCCACAAACCAGCCGATGATCGACATCACGTCGCGGAACATCAGCGCGATCGCCTGCCACGCCGAGAGCTGCGCAGAGGCGACATAGCCGATCACCACGCACATGGCAAAGAAGCGGTCGGCCACTGGATCGACGAGGGCACCGAGGCGTGACGCCGCGTGCGTGCGCCGCGCGAGCCACCCGTCGAGGAAATCCGTGAGCGACGCCACGGCGATGAGCGAAAGCCGCAGGGACACCGCATCGGCCAACAGGAACCCGAAGCCGAGCACCACGCGGGACGTGGAGACGAGATTCGGGACCGTGACGATGGACGTGGCATTCGACATGCGGGACATAGGCGAAAGTTACCCGGAAGGCCCCCCGGGGTGCCAGCGATGTGCCGTGGCCGTTATCGTGCGAAGGCATGCCACTGTCATTGCTGCCGCCACTGCTGCCTGATGTCCTGCAGGATCCGCTGCCCCTGGTGGTGCTGGGCATCGCCGCTGCCGTGCTCGCCTGGGACGTGGCATTGGCCGGTTGGATGGCCGCCCGTCGCGAGGCGCCGCGCGTTTTCACGCAATTGGCGGCGTTCTGCGGACTGATGGTGGTGCCTTCGCTCGTGGTGGGCATCGCCTCCGCCACCGAGGCCGGCGCGCGCACCATCTCCGGCATCACGTGGATCATGCCGGCCGTCGCGATCGCCTTTGCGTTGCAGGTGCTGTACGCGCTTCTCGCACGCCTCGTGTCGGTGCTGGTGGGCGTTCCCATCCTGCTCTACGATCTCGTGTTGGCAGCCATCGCCGTCGGTGACTATCTCGTGGCACAAACCGGGCATGCTCCCGAAGCGCTGCAGGCGGTGCTGTCCGCGCGCGACGCAATCGTGGGCATCACGGTAGGCCGTGCCGCGCTCGTTTCGCCGCTCACCGCGCTCGTGCCGATGCTGGGGCCCGCGTATCCGGCGCGCTGGCGACTTTCCGGGGCGGCGCGCGCGGTGCTCGTGCTGGCCGCGACGGCGCTCACCACCCTGCTCATCATCGAGTGGCCACGCGGCCTCGCGGCGGTGCGCAGCTACCGCGCGGCCTACGCGGAGCCCATGCAGGCGCGCCCCGGCGGTGACTTCTTGCTGGGCGTGCGGCTCTATCCGGTGCTCGAGGGCGCGCCGCCGGCGCGCGCCGTGCGGGCCGATGCCGCGCTCGTCGAGGCGTTCGACCCCGACGTTGCCTACATCATGCTCGACGTCGACGGCACGCGCGGCGCGGCGCTCGACTCGCTCGCCCGGGTGCTCGCACCGCTCCGCGCCGACAGCGTTCGCATCGCCATCGGCCTGACCGTGCAGGGACGCCCCACGCCGCTCGACGACGCCGATCGCGTGGCCGCCATCGAACGCGTGCTGCGGCGGGTGCGCCCCGACGTTTTGCTCCCGGCCGTGGCCCCGCCGCTGCCGCGCTGGTTTTTCGCGGGGTCTCCCGACGCCACGTGGTGGCGGCGCATTCTCGCCCGGAGCGCCTGGGAGGTCGAGCGGGTCCGCCCTCGAACGGTGGTCGGATGGAATGCCTCCCGTCTCGACGCCGTCGACAGCGCCGTGTACGAATGGGCCAGCAGCCGCACGTCCCCGGTGGAGCTGCTCGGCGCCACCGTGTATCCGAGCTTCACCGGCCTGCCGGCAGTCGACGCGCGGCTCCGCGCGTTCGATCGGTGGCACCGCAGAGCCGTCGCCGGCGGCGGAGGCGACCAGCGGCATTGGCTGATGAACGTGGGGGGACTGCCTCACGCGCACGGTGACGCCGCACAGACCGCCGCCATTCGCCGCACCCTCGCGTGGGGGTCTCGCCAACCGTGGATCAACGCGGCCATCGTGGGCGAGCCCGCGGACTACGATGGTCGGTTCGGTCTCCGCGCTGCAAACGGCCGCCCCCGTGCCGCGCTCGGCGCCATCGGGCTCGCGGCACGGCGCATGAAGGACGTGCGCGCGACGCCATAACCGAGGTCGACCGCAGCGCTACGGCGTGACGCCGCCCCGCACCACCCCTTCCATTACCCGCGACGGATCGAAACAGCGCTGCGCGAACGCCTGCACATCGACCGCCTGGACGGCCGCCACCCGCGCCGCTTCCTCGTGCCGCTCGTGCAGCCCGTCGCCAAATAGCCACGCGTCGACCATCTCCGACAAGACGGTCGCCCCGCTCTGCTGCGCAATGGCGTGCGTCCCCACGAGATAGCGCGTGGCGCGCTCGAGCTCCTCCGCCGTAGGCGGCGCCTCCACGAACCGCGCGAACTCCGACAGCAGCCCCGCCCGCGCTTCCTCCTCGCGATCGGGGCCGGTGGCGATGTACGCCCCGAACGCCGCACCCGCACGCCGTTCCATCGGGAACGCCTGCACCGTGTAGGCAAGGGATTGCTTGTCGCGCAGCTGCTCGAAGAAACGCCCGCCCAGTCCGCTGGCGATGGACGACAGCACGCGGGCCGCGAAGCGCGCGTCATCGCCACGCGCGGCGCCGGGAAAGAGCATCGCCAGCGCCGTCTGCTGCTTGCTGCGCAGTTCCACGCGCTGCTGAGGCGCGGCGGGCCACTCGTGCATCGGCAGCGGCGGCACCGGCGCGAACTGCATCGCGACAAAGTGCCGCTGCATGAGCCGCGCGACGTCGTCGGGTGTCACGTCGCCCACGACGGCGAGTACCGACGCGCCGCGCACCACCCGTTGCGCATGGAAATCGCGCACATCGTCGGCCGTAAGTGGCCGCAACGACGCTTCGGTGCCCAGCACGCTGCGGGCGTACGGATGCGTCCCGTACGCGGCGAGCGCGGCGAGTCGCAGCGGCCAGCGATACATGTCGTCGCGCGCGCGCGTCACTTCGGCCAGCGCCAGCGTGCGCTCGGTTTCGATTGCCTCGTCCCCGAAGGAGGGCTGCAGCACGACATCGCCGAGCAGTTCGGTGGCGGCCGCCAGATGGCGGACGGGTACCGACATGCTCCACGCCACGCTCTCCAGTCCCGCGCTCACCCCGATGCTGCTACCCAGCTCTTCCGCCGCCTCGGCGATCTGGGCCCCCGAACGGGTCAGGGTCCCCTTGAGCGACGCCTGCAGCGCGAGGCGCACGAGCCCCTCGTGCGCCACGTCGTCGAGCACCGCGCCGCCCTGCTGGAACACGCCCACGTTCACCAGCGGCGCGCCGGGGCGAGGCAACACCAGGACGGGGACCCCCTGCGTGGTGCGATACACGTGTACGTCGTCGTGCCGTTCCACGGGCAGCGTCACGTGTACCGCCGGCGCCGCGATCGCCGGCTGCGCCACCGGTGGTGTGGGCGACGACGGCGACGGCATCACGGCACTGCCGAGCGTGGACGACTCGTCGAGCAGCGCCCGCCACTCGTCGTCGGTCGCCGCGATGGCCGCGCCGCCGTCCGGGCGATACGAGATCATCGCGACCTGTGCGGGATCGAGGTGTATGGCCATCGCCTGCTGCACCCGCGTCGCATCGAGCGTGAGCAGCGCATCGTAGTACTGCGACGCCACGGCGAGCCCACCCTCGGCTTCCCAGCTCGCGAGGTACTGCGCCTGCCCGTCCATGCTTTCGAGGCGACGCAGCCACCGGGCCTCGAGAATGCGCTGCGCCCGCATGATCTCACTGCGGCGGAGTCCGTCCGTCCGCGCCGATTGCACCTCGCGCCACATCGCGCGCATGGCGTCACGGGCAGTGCCGGCCGCGCCTTCCGTGTGCGTCACGAACACGCCCACATCGGCCGATGTGTAGTGCCACGCCGACACGGTGCTCGCCAGCTGCTGCTCACGCACGGCGCGGTACAGGCGCGAGGCACGGCCGGTGCCCAGTGCGATGCCCGCAAGATCGAGGGCCGGCGCATCGGCGTGATCGAGCGACGGCGCACGCCACCCGAACGCCACGTGCTGCTGGGCGATGTCCCCGCTCCATTCGCGACGGCGCAGCCCGGGCGGCTGCACCTCGCGCGGGCCGCGATCACGCGTGGGATACCCGGCCTCGAGGGTGCCGTATCGGGCGAGCACCTCCCGGCGCGCCTCGTCCACGGTCACATCGCCCACGATGCACAAGACGGTGTTGTCGGGACGGTACCAGTGCCGGTAGAACCCCACGAGCTGGTCCCGCGTGAGCGCGCGCAGCCCCGCCTCCTCGCCGATGCGCCAGCGCCGGATGCGATGCCGGTCATGCAGCACGGCGTACAGCGTTTCGATGGCCACGGCGTACGGTGTGTCGCGCTTGCGCTTCGCCTCCTGGATGATCACCTCGAGTTCGCGCGCAAGTTCTGCCGCGTCGATTACGCTGCGCGCGTAGGCATCGAATTGAATCTCCAGCCCCGGGACGAACCCCGACGACGGCAACACGGTGTAGTAGCTCGTGTGGTCGTAGATGGTGTGCGCATTGAGGTAGCCGCCATTGGCCTTCGTCTCGCGCGCGATCTGCCCCACGGCGCGCGTGGGCGTCCCCTTGAAGAACATGTGCTCGAGCACGTGCGCGATGCCGACGATGTCATCGGTCTCGTCGAAGTACCCGGCCTTCACGTGCGTCACGACGGCCACGACGGGCGCCGACGGATCGCGGCGCACGAGCAGCGTGAGACCGTTCGGGAGCACTTCGCGATGGGTGTCGTGATGCAACGCAAGGGCGTCGCTCGGACGGAGCAGCGTGTCGGTCATGCGTGGGGGCGGTGCGTATTCGAGGCTGGCGCTCCGGCGTCGGCGTGCTCGAGCGCCACCTCGACGGCCCCGTCGGGTGTGCTGAATACGAGTCGCGCCGCATCGAGTGCGGCGCGGAGTTCAGGGCCGGAGAATTCAGGTGCAGCAGTCATGGGCATGTGGCAGGGCGTAGGAGGCCTCGGTGCGCAGGGCGGCCCTGGCGTCACCGACCCGAGCGGAAACCGCTCAGCGCACGATGCGCAGCATACCCGCGTCGGCACTCCCCCGGAGGAACGCTTCCGGAGCGTGCGAGGCCACCCGTGTGCCGGTCGCACCGTAGAAACGGCGCGCCTCGAGGGCCATGTATTCGTCGAGGGGACGACCGGCATCGCGCGCGTCGCGCAGCGCCTGCACGATCTCTTCCCAACTGCCTTCGAACACGGTGCCGTCACGCATGATCACGCGATGCGTGGCGGTATCCGCCATCAGCACGTCGGTGGAGGATCCGTCGTGCGTGTTGGCCGGGGCTCCCGCCTGGTCGCCCACCGGCTCGGAATCGCTACCGTGGCCCTCGCCCTGCTGCTGACCGACGAGGCCGGTCAGCAGCGAGCCGAGGGTTTCGAGCTGTCCCTGCGAGGGACCGTCGTCAGCGTCGTCCGCTTCCATCATCGCTTGCTCCACTTCGGCGAGCAGTTCGTCGATGGCATCGGTTTCGCCGGCGAGCTCCACGAGCCGCGCTTCCCACGGCTTCAGTTCGCCGTCGTCGTCCTTGAGCTTGTACACCGACTTCTTGAGTTCGATCAGTCGCCAGATCCCGAGCTCGTCCCAGTGATCTGCCGGAGACGTCTTTTCGAACTCCAGCAGCGACTCGTCGAGGTCGCCCGCATCGTACAGCAGGTTGGCGAGGTACACGCGTGCCTCGGCGAACTGCGGCTCCACCGTGAGGGCGCGGCGCAGGGCGGCCATGGCCTCGATCTCGTTGCCCAGCCGGTGCTGCGCGTAGCCAATGCAGGCCACGGCCTCAGCCGAGTCTTCGGCGTGCTGGACGGCCCGCTCGAAGTAGGCGAGCGAGTGCTCCACGTAGCCTTCACGGAAGAGCGCGCGACCGATCTGCAGCATGAGCTCGACGTCGTCTGAGTAACCGAGCTCGATGGTGCGCTCGTAGGCCCGCAGGCCCGCCTCGACCTGTCCGAACTTGAGCAACACCTCGCCGAGGCCGGCGAGTGCGTCCTCGTGTTCCGGGTCGAGCGTGAGGGCCTCCTCGAAGCTGCGGCGAGCCCACATGAATTCGTCACGAGCGAGACGCGCGTACCCGGCGCCGACGTGCAGCTCCACCGCCGACGGGTACAGGGTGAGTCCTTCACGCAGCAACGCGAGCGCCTCATCGTAGCGCGCCTCGTTGTAGAGGGCGTGGGCGCGCTCGTCGTATTCCTCGGAACTCAGGAACGGGTTGGTCATTGCGAGACTGGCCTCCGGATCGAGCGGGTTACCGGATAGTACCGTGATCGACGGCTTTCGTTCAACGCTGGACCGACATTTCGTGCGACACCAGAGCTGGCGAGGCCCACCGCCGCAGACGGTGGGGTGGAGGGGAGGGTCAGGAGTGCAGCGCGGCGGCGATCTGCCCGGCGAGACGGGCGTTGTTTTCGAGCAACGCAAGATTGGCCTGCACCGAGCGTCCCCCGGTACGCTGCTGGATGTCGGCCAGGAGGAACGGAGTGACGGCCGCCCCGCGAATGCCGGCCGCGCGCGCGGCCTCCAGGGCAGCCACCGTGGCCCGTTCCACGATGTCCACCGGCACGGCGTGGTCGGCCGGCGGCGGTTGCACGATCAGCATGGCACTGGTCCGCCCGAGCGCGCGATGCGCCTGCCAGGCCCGCGCAATCGCCTGTGGCGAATCGAGTCGGGCGGTGAGACGCAGGCCGGTGGTGACGGAAAAGAATCCAGGCAACTCGTCGGTGCCGTAGCCCACGACCGGCACGCCGAGGGTTTCCAGTCGCTCGAGCGTGGCCGGGAGATCGAGAATGGACTTGGCGCCCGCACAGGTCACGATGACCGGGGTGCGGGCGAGTTCCACGAGATCAGCCGACTCGTCGAACGGCGCGTCGCGGTGGACGCCACCGATGCCGCCCGTGGCGAATACCTCGATGCCGCCGAGTGTGCACATGGCAAGCGTGGCGGCAACGGTGGTGGCGCCGTCGGCGCTGTCGGCCATCGCGATACCGAGGTCGCGGGCCGACACCTTGCGCACGCCGTCGCGGGCGAGAAATCGCTCGAGCGCCTCGGACTCGAGGCCGAACCAAGGCTCACCGCGGACAATGGCGGTGACGGCGGGCGTGGCCCCGGCCGC
>Ga0222712_10006011_pt1 | contig 12094 bp, 12 predicted proteins | sample C33_657DmetaG_FD_165043 | JGI IMG/M metagenome (GOLD analysis project Ga0222712, IMG submission 165043) | Estuarine water microbial communities from San Francisco Bay, California, United States - C33_657D | ecosystem: Environmental > Aquatic > Marine > Unclassified | place: USA: California...
GAGGAGGATGTGCTCTGTTCCAATGTAGTTATGTCCAAGTTGAAGCGCTTCACGGAGTGAGAGTTCGAGAACTTTCTTTGCTCGTGGAGTAAATGGGATGTGGCCGCTAGGTGCCTGCTGTCCCTGCCCAATGATCTCTTCTACCTGTGCGCGAACAGCATCAAGTGAGATGCCGAGGGATTCGAGACCCTTTGCAGCAACGCCTTCACCTTCATGGATGAGGCCGAGGAGGATGTGCTCCGTACCGATGTAGTTGTGGTTGAGCATGCGTGCCTCTTCTTGCGCCAAGACAACGACTCGGCGGGCTCGATCTGTAAAGCGCTCAAACATCTGTGACTCCTTCGATAAGGATGGCTAGCCTATCGCCGACCTATAGGTAGGCGCGAGGCGGAGTGATTACGCTTGTAGAACCCCAAATATGGGGCTGATATTCCCTCAAACCCCTGCTATCTAGCGGGTTCTTAGCAGGCCCTTAGAGGGTGAGAAGCATTCGGGTATTGCCGAGGGTATTTGGTTTCACGGATTCAAGGTCCAAGAACTCAGCCACACCAGCGTCATATGAGCGCAGGAGCTGGGCATAAACATCTGGTTCAACCGGGGTGCCTTCAATTTCAATGAAGCCAATACTTCCGAAGAACTCGGTCTGGAAGGTAAGACAGAAGATTCTCTTCACGCCAACTTCGCGAGCACGTCTAATAATCTCTTCCAGAATTAAATGGCCGATGCCTTGTTTGTGAAATTCTTTTGCGACGGCGACGGTTCGCACCTCTGCGAGATCTTCCCAGAGGATGTGCAGCGCACCGCATCCGATGACAATCCCATCTCTCTCTGCGACGACAAACTCTTGTACTGATTCGTAGAGCGTTACCGTCTCTTTTGAAAGCATCTGGCCCGGTGCAGCATAAGAATCTACAAGTTCGCGAATTTCCTTCACATCGCTTGTACGCGCCGCACGGACTTTAATCATTATCTTTATTCAACCTCTGGCTTAACCAATGGGAACAAAATTGTCTCGCGGATACCGAGACCAGTAAGAGCCATCAGCAGGCGATCTACACCCATTCCCATTCCACCCATTGGTGGCATACCAAATTCCATTGCGCGCAAGAAATCTTCATCAACCTGCATTGCTTCTAGATCGCCCTTTGCACCGAGCTGTGCCTGCTCAACTAAGCGATCGCGCTGGATCACAGGGTCAATGAGTTCTGAGTATCCTGTTGCGAGTTCGAAACCATCAACATAGAGATCCCACTTCTCAACAACTCCAGGAATTTCGCGATGTGCGCGAACAAGTGGAGATGTATCTACTGGATATCCCATGACAAAAGTTGGTTCGATTAACTGATCAGAGGCAACATGCTCGAAGATTTCTTCAGCTAGCTTGCCGGTGACCCACTTAGGATCAATCTTCATTCCCAGCTTCTCTGCATACTTCTTGAGATCTGCATAAGGAGTGAGCGCTGTTACCGTCTCGCCAACACCTTCAGAGATAGCGTCATATAAGGAGATTTCCTTCCATGTGCCGCCGAGGTCTTTCTGGCTTCCATCTGCGTGAGTCACTACATGAGAGCCAGCGACAGCCATCGCAGCGTTCTGGATCAATGTACGTGTGACATCTGCAATTGAACGCCAATCGCCATACGACATATATGACTCAACCATTGCGAACTCTGGTGAGTGAGAAGAATCTGCACCTTCATTTCGGAAGTTACGATTAATTTCAAATACACGTTCGATGCCACCGACAACACAACGCTTCAAGAAGAGCTCTGGTGCAATACGCATATAGAGATCCATATCGTATGCATTTGAGAATGTCTTAAATGGACGAGCTGCTGCACCACCATGCATCACCTGAAGCATTGGTGTTTCAACTTCAATAAATTCGAATCCATTGAAGGTTTCGCGTAATGAACGCATTACCTGAGGACGCATACGTGCTGCAGCGCGAGCCTCGGGGCGAACAATGAGATCTACATAGCGCATGCGGACGCGAGTCTCTTCAGACATTGGCTTATGATCATTTGGAAGTGGACGCAATGACTTCGAAGCTAACTTCCAAGAGTTTGCGAGGATTGAGAGTTCGCCACGCTTTGATGTAATGATTTCGCCGCTTACGCTGACGATATCGCCTAGGTCAATATCTGACTTCCAAGAATCCAGCGCCTCTTGGCCAACTTTGTCGAGAGATAACATCGCCTGAAGTTCAGTGCCATCGCCTTCACGAAGTGTTGCGAAGCAGAGCTTGCCGGTATCACGCTTAAAGATTATGCGGCCGGTGAGGGATTCAATATCACCAGTTGCGACATCAATCTCGAGACCGGTGTACTTCTCTCGAATCTCCTTGAGGGATTTCGTACGTTCGACTGAGACTGGGTATGGCTCTACGCCACGCTCAAGTAAGCCTGCGCGCTTCTCACGGCGAATGCGGAGCTGCTCTGGAAGGTCATCCTCGATAGGTGTTCCGTTTGAAGCGTTATTTTCAGTCGTCATAATGGGTGGAGTCTACTTTAGAGATTCTTCTCATGAATCAATCGAAGGCCGATAAGGGTTAAATCAGGCTCATATTCATCGATTGAATCAGCAACGCCAATAATCAATGGGGCGAGGCCACCCGTTGCAATCACCGTTGGGGCTTCATCAAAATCGAGAGCAAGCTCTGCAGTAATGCGATCTACAAGTCCATCGACCTGTCCAGCAAAGCCAAATATGGTGCCTGATTGAAGGGCTTCAACCGTGTTCTTACCAATTACGCTCTTTGGGCGGATGAGCTCAACTTTGCGAAGTTGCGCAGCGCGAGATGCAAGAGCATCAACTGAGATTTCAATTCCCGGAGCAAGTGCACCACCGAGAAATTCACCTTTCGGTGAGACAACATCAAGATTTGTTGATGTTCCGAAATCCACAACTATTGCAGGTCCACCATAGAGAGTGTGGGCAGCAAGCGTATTGACGATACGGTCCGCACCAATCTCTTTTGGATTATCAACAAGTAACTGCACGCCAGTCTTTGTACCAGGTTCAACAATTGTTGTTGGGAGCTCCGCAAAGTATGTGTTGATCATGGTTCGCAATTCGCGAAGGGTTGCCGGAACAGTTGAACAGATTGAAAGTCCACTCAATTTATAGCCTGTGACCAGCGCATTGAACTGGAGCCATAACTCATCGGCAGTGGTCCGTGGATCAGTCTTGACTCGCCAAGATTTGATGAGCTCTTCGCCATCAAAGATTCCTAGGACTGTATTTGTATTTCCAACATCTACCGTTAATAGCATCTCTACTCCGCTCTCAGATCTACACCAATATCTAAAACTGGCGCGCTATGAGTCAACGCACCAATCGCAATGTAATCAACACCTGTCTCTGCATACGCCTTTGCGCTTTCTAGTCCAATGCCCCCTGAAGCCTCCAACTTTGTTGCACTGTTGACGATTGCAACTGCCTCGCGGCATTGAGCTGGAGTCATATTGTCGAGCAGAATAAGGTCAGGATTAAGCGGCAGAACTTCACGAAGTTGATCAAAGTTATCAACCTCAATCTCTATCGGCGCCACTGGAAAGGCGGTGCGGACCTTGCTAAAGGCTTGCGATACGCCTCCTGCTGCTGCAATGTGATTATCTTTGATGAGGGCTGCATCAGATAGTGACATTCGGTGATTTGTGCCGCCTCCCATACGAACTGCGTACTTCTCTAATTGGCGATAGCCAGGTGTTGTCTTTCTCGTATCACGGACCTTGCACTGCGTACCGGCGATCGCTGAAACCCATTGCGAAGTGAGAGTAGCGATTCCGCTGAGATGGCCGACAAAGTTAAGAGCTGTCCGCTCTGCCAATAGAATCGCTCGAGTGTTTCCTTTAACGGTAAGGAGAACATCTCCGGCTTGAATAACATCTCCATCTTTCTTTAATATCGAGATATCACTTAAACCAACTTCTTCGAGCGTCGCTCTCACCATCTCAACACCGGCGAGGACTCCATTTTTTCGCGCTGTGAAATCAGCAGTACTTACAGAATCAGAGGAAATCGTTGATACCGAGGTGAGGTCTTCTCCGCCCTCTAAATCTTCAGCGATTGCTCGCTTTATCAAATCGCGATCAATCATCTGTCACTAACCTCCTGGTAACCCGTGGTCCAAGTTCCTCGCTGGTCGAGCTCTTGGATAATTCGCTTACGCCAGAGATCGCTCGTTGCTGGAAAATCTTCACGCCAATGCGACCCTCGAGTCTCTTGGCGAATCAACGCCGCTTTCAGAATCGCCTGCGCTAATTGGAATAGATTCGTCGCCTCCCACGCCTCTACACATGGTTCTGTGCTGCGGCGATCTTCAATGCGAGTGAGATCGGCACTTGTCTTCAGTAGTGAATCAGAGGAACGGAGCACGCCAGCGCCGCGGCTCATACTCGCCTGCAACTCTGTACGTACCTTGGGATCAAGGAGTATCTCTTGTGAAGAATTTTCTACAGGTGCACCAGGTTCAGGGGTATTGCTGGCAATATCTGAAGCGATGCGCGCACTGAAGACGAGACCTTCCAAGAGCGAATTTGATGCAAGACGATTTGCGCCATGAACGCCTGAACATGCTGTCTCTCCGCATGCATAGAGCCCGGGAACGCTAGTGCGCCCGTTGAGATCGACTCGAACACCACCCGATGCGTAATGGGAGGCAGGAGCAACTGGGATCAAATCCTTCATGGGATCGATTCCATGAGAGATGCAGGATGCGTAAATAGTTGGGAAGCGCTTTTCAAATCCCTCGATATGTCTTACATCAAGCCAGACGTGTCGTGCACCAGTCTCATTCATGACACGCATACTTGCAATCGCTACTACATCGCGAGGTGCAAGCTCAGCCATCGGATGTACGCCTTGCATAAATCGATTTCCGTGATCATCAACGAGATAGGCACCCTCGCCACGTACCGCTTCGCTGATCAACGGTTGCTGTCCTTGTGAGTTATTGCCAAGCCAAAGAACTGTTGGATGGAATTGAATGAATTCAACATCGGCAACTTTCGCACCAGCGCGGAGCGCGAGGGCAACGCCATCACCGGTCGAGACTGACGGGTTGGTTGTCTGAGCAAATACCTGTCCGAGGCCACCTGTTGCAAGAACCACTGCCTTTGCAAGTGCGCGACCTACACCGTCGCGACTACCTGCACCGATGACGTGGAGAGTTACTCCACACACTTCACCAGCTTCATCTTTGAGCGCATCGAGAACAAGTGCATGTTCAACAACTTCAATCTCAGGATCTTCAGTTACTGCAGCGAGAAGCGCTCTTGAAACTTCAGCTCCGGTTGCATCGCCACCGGCATGGATAATCCGGTTGCGATGATGGCCGCCTTCGCGGGTGAGCGATATTTCTCCAGAGGCTTCAGTATCAAATTTCGCACCACGTTCAATTAACTTACGAACAGCTTCTGGGCCTTCGGTCACCAAGACGCGAACTGCTGATACATCACATAATCCAGCACCTGCCTCTAAGGTGTCAGCGAGGTGTTCCTCGGGTGAATCTCCTTCGCCGAGCGCAGCTGCGATGCCACCTTGAGCCCACTTTGTCGAACCTTCATCAACTCGCGCCTTAGTGACTAGAAGAACAGAGAGACCGTAGGTGCGGCATTGGAGTGCAGTTGTTAATCCAGCGATTCCAGAGCCGACAACAATGACATCGGCGGTTGCTGTCCATCCAGGAGCAGGGGCTAATAGCTTCATTAGATTCGCTCGCTCTTCACCGGCATATTGTCGAGCAAACGCACACCATTAATCCAACCGGCGACAATTGCACGCGTAAATTGAGTTGAATCCGTTGGCGCCATAAAGGTCTGCTCATCTATGTAATCTGCATAGTCGATGGTCAGCGCTGCTTCGCTTGCCAATATCTCTCTTAACTCGACTTCACTCGTCGATTCACGGAGCGCTTTTGAGATGACACCTGCAGCGATGCGACCTTGATCGCCTAGACGAACATTGCGCGATGACATCGCTAAACCATCGCTCTCTCTAATAATCGGGGCAGCGATGATCTCAACGTCATTTGCGATCTCACGGATAAGAGTTAATTGCTGAAAATCTTTCTCTCCAAATATTGCAACTTTCGGCTTCACCAGATCAAAGAGTCGACTTACAACTGTCACCACTCCATCAAAGTGGCCAGGTCGAGATGCACCCTCATAGAGATTGGCGATCGGCCCAGCGGTTAATTTTGGAAAACCCTCTGGGTAAACCTCCTCATAAGTTGGGAACCAGAGGTGTGTAACGCCAAATCTTTCGGCAAGCTCAATATCAGCATCTGGAGTCCGTGGATATTTCTCTAGATCGTCCTTGCTCTCAAATTGAAGAGGATTGATATAGATACTTGCAATCACGTTCTCTGAATATTGGGCAGCGATCTGGAAGAGCGATCCATGGCCAGCGTGGAGTGCACCCATCGTCGGGACAAAAGCGCAGGCAGAAGGAAGCTCTAGTGCGCTCTTTACTACCTTCATGGCTCCAGTCCTTTCAGGTACCGGGCAGACAGTGTGATGAGTCTAAGGCGTTACGGCAGTTGTGCCAAAAGTTCAGAAATTTTCCCATGTGTAAGGAGAATTGCATCTGGTTCAACTTCACACCAAGGTTCTAAGACAAAACGTCGCTCATGGGCACGAGGATGTGGAAGTTGTAATTCATCTGCGTAGCTAAGGATTGAACCGTATTGAATCAAATCGAGATCAATTGTCCGTGGACCCCAATGAACTGTGCGCTCACGGCCAAGTGCCTTCTCGATTCCGTGGAGAAGGGCCAGTAGCTCTGCCGCTGGCAACTCGCTATCTGCGATACATATTGCATTGAGGTAATCCGGTTGTTCTGGCCCACCCACAGGGGCGGTCGTAAAGTAGCTTGAAATAGCCTCTACTTCGAGTGATTCGCGCAGTAGAGCGACAGCTAAATCCATCTGCTCTTTCGGATTTCCGATATTGGCACCGAGGGCGATTACAGCTTTCATTAACGTGTAATTGTTACAGCGATATCTGTAACGCTCTCTTGTACGGGAGCAGAAGGTTTATGCACCGTCACAGCAATTCCCTCAACGGCAGGAAAATTCTCTTTAATTGTGTCCGCGATAAAACCAGCAAGTCGCTCGATAAGGTCAAATTGCAACTTCTCGATCGCGTTCTTTGCAATGGCAGTGAGAAGACCGTAATCAACAGAGTCTTTCAAAGCGTCGCTCTTGCTCGCTTCTTGGAGATTGATTGAGATCTCTAGATCCACAAAAAATTCTTGGCCATCGCGTTTTTCAAAGTCGAAGACTCCGTGATAACCGAAGCCTTTAATCCCTTTAATTGAAATCTTGTCGTTCATCACTTCACCAACTCTACGTGAGGAGCAACGCTATGTACGCGAATTGCCCAAATGCCCTTGCCGACGAGTGATTCAGAGATCTTCAGCGTTCCAGCTTCACGTTGATCTGGGGTATCGCCGCCAATGAATCGCTTCCGTGAGTGGCCTATCAGAACCGGATAACCGAGCGCAGCGAATTCATCGATCCGATTGAGAATCTCCCAATTATGTTCTGCATCTTTAGCAAAGCCCAAACCGGGATCTAAGACAATCTTCTCGCGTTTAATTCCGGCCGCTAAAGCCTTATCAAGTTGGATTGTGACTTCGTTGATGACATCTTCAACAACATCGTTATATTGCGCCTTTGCATTCATATCCTTTGACGGTCCACGCCAATGCATCAAGGTATATGTGCAATCTAAAGCTGCAATCGTCGAGAACATCTCTGGATCTGCTGCTCCCCCGCTGACATCGTTAACAATCGTGGCACCTGCTTCGACCGCGAGTCGTGCAGTTGATGCACGCATTGTGTCGATACTGATTACTGCGCCTTTGCCAGAAAGTTCCTTAATTACAGGGATTACACGGCGCTGTTCTTCCGCCTCAGATACTCGCTCGGCTCCAGGTCGGGTTGATTCGCCCCCGATATCGATGATGTCTACGCCTTCTTCAATCATCTCTAACCCACGTGCAACAGCATGCTCAAGTGTGAAGTGCTTACCGCCGTCGGCAAAGGAATCCGGGGTGACATTGAGAATTCCCATTACCAACATAGTTTTATCGATTCGTAATGAGTGAGATTGCTTCTGCGCGGGTAGCGGGATCGCGAAGAACTCCGCGGACAGCAGAGGTTGTTGTGCGAGCCTGTGACTTTCTTACACCGCGCATAGACATACAGAGATGCTCGCAATCAATAACGACGATGACTCCCATTGGATTGAGGATCTCCATCATTGCATCGGCAATCTGTGTTGTGAGTCGTTCTTGAACTTGCGGACGGCGAGCAAATAGATCAACTAACCGAGCTACCTTTGAAAGACCGGTGATCTTTCCGCTTGGAATGTAACCCACATGTGCAACGCCATGAAATGGAGTCAGGTGGTGCTCGCAGTGAGAGAAGACTTCAATATCTCTAATGATGACAAGCTCTTCATGGCCAATATCAAATGTTGTAGTCAGAACATCTTGCGGATGCTGCCACAGCCCCTCAAAGTTCTCCTTAAAGGCTCGAGCAACTCGCGCGGGAGTATCTTGAAGTCCTTCACGATCTGGATTCTCACCTAGCGCTAAGAGAAGTTCGCGAACTGCACGTTCGGCGCGCTCTTGATCGTAAGGAGCGTTTGCTCGACCGTCATCTGCCCCCATAGATACCGAGCTGATGTCGCTCATTACTCAGTTGCCTTCTTCACGCGACGAGCTCGCTTTGGCTTTGCCGATTCATCTTCTTCAACGACCGGAGCAGACTTTTCAGTCAGTGCAACTGGGGGAATATCTGATGGAATTCGAGTCAGCGAGCCGGTCCACTTTGGACGCTCTGGCCACATCACAACATTGGCAAAGATCTCTGCAATCTCTTCCTTATTGATTGTCTCTTTTTCGAGGAGAACAACGACCATGGCATCGAGCGTTTCGCGGTTAGCAACCAAGATATCGAAAGCCTCTTGATGTGCATTTTCAATCATCTTACGGATCTCAGAGTCGATAGTTGCCGCGAGAGTCTCTGAATAATCACGCTGGTGGCCGTATTCACGACCTAGGAATGGTTGAGTTGAATCGCCGCCCAACTTGATGGCGCCGATTGCCTCGGTCATTCCATATTGAGTGACCATTGCTCGGGCAAGTGAAGTCGCCTTTTCGATGTCATTCGATGCACCAGTTGAAGGATCATGGAAGATCAACTCTTCTGCAGCGCGACCACCGAGTGAGTACGCCAATTGATCGAGCAATTGGTTGCGGGTCGTTGAATATTTATCTTCATCGGGAAGAACCATTGTGTATCCGAGTGCACGGCCGCGAGGCATGATCGTCACCTTATGCACTGGATCTGTATGTGGAAGTGCGCGTGCAACAAGTGCGTGGCCCGCTTCGTGATACGCGGTGACGCGACGTTCTTCCTCTGACATTAAACGAGTCTTGCGTTGTGGTCCACCCATCACACGATCAATTGCTTCATCGAGCTGTGGATTGGTGATGACCTTCTTGCCTTCACGTGCGGCAAGAAGCGCTGCTTCATTGAGAACGTTAGAGAGATCTGCACCTGTAAATCCAGGTGTGCGTCGCGCATATGCAACTAGGTCAACATCTTCAGAGATTGGCTTGTTCTTTGCATGGACCTTAAGGATGTCGCCGCGACCCTTGAGATCTGGTCGGTCAACTGGAATCTGGCGATCAAAGCGACCAGGACGCAAGAGCGCTGGATCAAGTACATCAGGACGGTTTGTTGCAGCGATCAAAATGACTTGGCCATTTGCTTCGAAGCCATCCATCTCAACCAAGAGTTGGTTAAGAGTTTGCTCGCGCTCATCATGTCCGCCACCCATACCGGTGCCACGTTGACGACCGACTGCATCGATTTCATCGACAAAGATAATTGCAGGAGCATTTGCCTTTGCCTGCGCAAAGAGATCACGAACTCGAGCAGCGCCAACGCCGACGAACATCTCAACAAAATCTGAACCAGAGATTGAATAGAAAGGAACCTTCGCCTCACCTGCTACAGCGCGGGCAAGAAGTGTCTTTCCTGTTCCTGGAGGGCCAAAGAGGAGTACACCCTTTGGAATCTTCGCTCCGAGAAGTTGGTACTTTGTAGGATCAGAGAGGAAGTCTTTAATCTCTTCCAGCTCACCGATAGCTTCATCAGCGCCAGCCACATCGGCGAAGGTGTTCTGCGGAACATCTGGATTTTGTAGCTTGGCACGGGACTTTCCGAAGCTAAATACTCGGTTTCCGCCTTGGGCGTTGCTCATCATCAAGAAGAGCAAGAAGCCAATAATCAAGATTGGTCCGAAGGAGAAGAGGAAGGTGATCAACATCGACTGCTTCGGGACATCAACATCCCAGCCCTTAGCGGGTGGGTTTCCAGTCAGTGCATCAACAATTGTTGGCTCTTGGCGGATTACATATGAGGCTTCAACCTTGCTTGCGCCCTTAATTGTCTTTCCGGATTTCAAAATCAGCTGAATCTTCTGATCTTTATCGATGAGCAGAGCTGATTGAACATCAGACTTCGCAATGGCATCGAGCGCCTGTGAAGTGCTGATTACTGTGTAGCGATTCGATGCACTTGAAATCTGGCCGAAGAAAGAGACGGCAATAATCGCAACGATAATCCAGAAGAGTGGTCCGCGGAATAACTTCTGCGCTCTCGTTTTCGGTTCGCTCTTTCCGACCGGATCTTTCGCCTTCTTAGGAGAAAGTTTCTTTAACGGGTGAGAGATTTTCTTCTTTTCGTTGCTCATCAATTAAGGCCTATTCGTACATGTGCTTTGCGAGCACACCGATAAATGAAAGATTGCGGTACTTCTCATCAAAGTCGAGTCCATAACCAACTACGAAATCTTTTGGAATATCGAATCCCACATACTTGCAATCGACTTCAACTTTTGCAGCCTCTGGCTTGCGAAGGATTGTAAGAATCTGAACATCTGCGGCACCGCGTGATTCGAGATTTGCCTTAAGCCAAGAGAGTGTCAGACCTGTATCAACGATATCTTCAACAATAAGAACGTTGCGACCAGTGACATCGGTATCGAGATCTTTGAGGATGCGAACAACACCAGAAGACTTTGTTCCAGAACCGTATGAAGAGACTGCCATCCAATCCATCTGCATATGTGTCTGCATCGCACGAGTTAGATCTGCCATCGCCATGATCGCGCCCTTGAGGACTCCGACGAGCAATACATTCTTACCCTGGTAATCCGCATCAACTTGAGCGGCCATCTCGGCAACGCGCGCCTTGAGTTCTTCTTCTGTTGCGATTACGCGCTCTACATCGGTTCCGACTGCTGCAAGATCCACGTGGTTTAGCTCCCTATTGGTCGAGGTCGGTAGGAACCTGCGCACCTACCGCGAGAGGGACAGTCTGCCCGAAATACGCTCAACCTTCACACCACCGGCGAGGCTGACCTCGCCCTGCCCCTTCCACGCACAGATCAGGGCATCAATCGCCCCGACCTGCTCAAAGGTGAGCTTTCCAGGGGTGGCTCCGGCAGCCAAGGCGGCCTTGCGGATGATCCGGGTTCGGATCGCCTTCGGCAGCTGGGCCAACCGATCACATTCAAGGTCGCTCGCCTCTCGTTCGGCCCAGAGGTCGAGAGCATCGGCATCATCGCGAAGCAGGGCCGCGGTACGCACAAGTGCGCGAGAAATTCCGGGATCGAGATGCTCCTCTAAATATGGAATCACTTCTCGTCGAACTTTGACTCGAGTGAAATCGGTATTGAGATTATGGGGATCGCTCCAGAAATCTAAACCCCACTCGTTACATGCAGCCTCAGTTTCTTCCCGTGTGATTGCAAGAAGTGGGCGGAGAAAGATTCCATTCTCTGCCGCCATCGCAGAGAGTGAACGTGCGCCAGAACCTCGCGCTAAACCTAAGAGAACACTCTCGGCTTGATCATTACGAGTATGTCCTAGGAAGACTTTGACCGCCTTCGTTTCCTCCACGCTTTCATTAATAGCCGCATAGCGTGCATCCCGAGCGCCACTTTCGAGGCCGGAGTCAAGAGAGACCAAAACTTTCTTAGTAATAACTTGACCATAACCAATCTCCTTC
>Ga0222712_10006012_pt1 | contig 12094 bp, 8 predicted proteins | sample C33_657DmetaG_FD_165043 | JGI IMG/M metagenome (GOLD analysis project Ga0222712, IMG submission 165043) | Estuarine water microbial communities from San Francisco Bay, California, United States - C33_657D | ecosystem: Environmental > Aquatic > Marine > Unclassified | place: USA: California...
CCGTAGTTTTGATGTATGAAAGGGTTTTAACTGCGTCAGAAATAAAACAAATAAGCAATTTATATAAAGATAAATACGGATATTAATATATATTTATAACCATATGGCAGACTTAAAGACAACAAATATTTACGGTGACGCTTATATAAATAATAAAGTGGGTATTGCTACAAACGCACCTGCTACAAGATTACAAATAGGTCAGCTATCCCCAACCGCAGCAACTGAAGGTATCCAATTCGGCGATGATCCAGGTACAAGAGTTTATAGAAGTGCCGCAGGAATTCTTACTTATAGCGGAAGCATTGAAATAAGCGCAAATGCGTCTTTGAATGGTAATTATGGTAATTGGACTGGAGAAATCAATAAAATACAATGGCATTCAAACAATTTATATCTTGTAAATAGAGGTGGAGGAAGTTGGTTGTTTAGAAATTCTAGTGCAGCTAATGTATTTTCAATTGCTGCCGATGGCGGAACTTCTGCTGCGGCTAATATTAACGCAGGAACTTATGTATATGCAGGAACATATCTTCAAACAAATGGAAATTTAATTTATCCATCTGGTTATGGTGCTACACAAACATTACAAGTTAGTAATGCTGCAAATAATGCATGGATTGCTGGTATATCTATTGCTCCAGGTGGAAATGTAACAGTTTTTAATGATTTAACTGCTAATGGCAACACATATTTAGGAAATGCGAATGGTGATACAGTATATGTAAATGATACTATTAGAATTGGTGCGACTGATAGTGGTGATGCATCATTATTTTTCGGTGAAGGCAGTGTTGCTGGTAGTGATTATGGTGTTAGATGGTATTGGGATAGCGGTTATACATTTACTTGGTATACAAGAAATGCTGGAACAGATACTGCTTTATTTGATTATGTAACAAATGATACAAATTACATAAATTGGCGTAGACATTTCCATATGCAAAATAAGGAAATTAATTATAACGCACAAATTCATTTTAATGCAGGAACAAGATTTGTTGGAAATAATACAAGTTATCTAAATTTTAGATCGGATTCAGCAGGCGCAGGTGGAATTCTTGTTCAAGATGGAAATGCCACTACAAAAGGATATACTGGTTATTGGGATTCTGCTGGTGGCGGCATATTAAATAATACTGGAAATTGGGCAGTAAGATATAACTTTGGAAATGCAAATTCAGGAGGTCAATTATATGGCGATTGGTCTGCTGCTAATTTTACTGCTACAACATTTACAGGAACATTAAACGGTAATGCAAATGCAGTATCATTTACAGAAGTTGAATTAAATGCTCCAGTAACAGTCAGTGGAACATGGACTTCAGGTAATGGTTCTGAATGGGGTGAACCAAAATTTGGAACAAGTTTTAATCAATTTAGATATACAGATGGTGATGGTCCTTATGTTGAATATAATATTCCAGCAAATCATCATGCATGTTTTATAAGTCAATTACAGTGGTCATCAGGTGGATATGCAGATTGTCATGGTGTTCAATCAGATGGAGATCTTGTATTTTTACGGAGAATAAATACCAGACAATTGGTAGAAAATAGTAATCACGGAAACCCAGTTCAACATGATGGTGCTACAGTAACATTTGTAGGCAGTGGATTACAAGCATTTTCTAAGATTAGAATTACAAACAGAGGCGGCAGAATCCACATGACAGGCATCGCATTTACCAGACAAGTTGATGATGGATATGAAGGAACAGGAATGCTTCATCCTGCACAAATTTCACATCAAGGTGCAGGATCAGGATTGGACGCAGATTTATTGGATGGTTATGGTTCTGCCACTGCAAATACAGCAAATACCATAGTTTTAAGAGATGGTTCGGGTAATTTTTCCGCTGGAACAATTACTGCTGCTTTAAGTGGTAATGCAACGACAGCCACTGCGTTGACATCAATGAATATATCACAGTTTACAAATAACAGTGGTTATTTAACAAGTGCAGTAACAAGTTTAGCCGGAACAACAAATAGAATAACAGTTAGTGGTGCAACAGGTGCAGTAACTTTAAATTTACCACAAGATATTCATACCGGAGCATCCCCAACATTTGCAGGTCTAAGTCTTACAAGTGTATCTACAACAGGCGCAACAATTACAAATTTGACGGGTGCATATCAAAATACAACTGTATATGACAGTCCAAGAACACAATCTGCTACACCAAGTAGAGGTATAAGAGCACCAGCATCTTCAATACAATTTACAGACAGTTACGCAATCGCACCATTTTATACATATAGATCCACAGGAGATTGGCCAGTTCCATACGGTATTGGTTGGGGAACAGGCGGAGAATCATCTGGTATATTCCAAAGATATGCTTCAAATGGTTATTCGTTTGGTGACATGATTTTTTATACAGGAAATGACGGCAGTGGTGCATTTTCATTTAGAAGACATACTTGGGAAGGAACTACTTATTTTGCACAGGGTTCGGGTGAATTGAACACCGAATTATTTAGAATTGACTGGTCAGGCAATGTGTCAATGCTTGGAACACTGAATGGTAGTGCCAATAGTGCTACTTTGTATGCTAATAACGGTAGTTATGGCGCATGGGCAATAAACGGAACAAGAAATGGGTGGGGAGGTATAGAATTTGCAAATAACGGTGTTAGTTTGATGATGGGAAGTGATACGGTTGGGTTTCACCAAAATACAAATGGCTGGTTATTTCGTGTTTATAACGGATCGGGATTCATTTATAAAGGATCTTGGGGTGGTGGAACAGCAGCTACAATTTTAGATTCAAGCAATTATACTACACAAGTAAACGGAATCTTGTTAAGAGCAGCAGGTGTTCCTGGTGCTTATGCTGATTGGAATACATTTGGAAATGCTACACAAACAACCAACGGTATAACTCAAGAATTTTTCAATTTAAACGGCGGAACAGGAAATTCAAATTTCCCCCCAGTTGTTTCATACAATTATGGTCTGCTTTTAAATTTAGGATCTGCTGCCGATGCGAGAGCGCAAATTTATATTAGTCATGCTGGTAATGATTTAATTTTTAGAGGTGGTTGGGGAACTACTAGTTGGCAGACATGGAATAAATGTTTGACAAACATCAATCAGCCATATGCATTTGCAATGAATCAGTATGTTAGAACTACTGATGCTCCTACATTTGCTGGTGCTACATTTACTACTACAAGTGATTATCAAATTACATTAAATGGCGGAGGTACTACATGGGCAGGAATTAATTGGGTAGATGTCAACGGATCTGATCAAATTTGGTTTAATGGACAAAATAAAACATTTTCAATTGGTGGTGGTGGATCAAATGTATCTGGTAAAAAATTGCATATTGACGGTGGAGTAACTATTGGTGCAGATTACGATTCAACAGCAGTTCTTGCCAATGGATTGACAGTTCAAGGTGCTGTTCAAATAGGAAATTATACAACTATTCCTATAAATGGATTAGGGGCTGCTGGAACACAATCTAGAACATTTGAAATAGCAAGAATCGGAATTGATTATAACGATTGGAATAACATCGGAACATTTGAAGTTGAATTACATGAACAATATTGGAGCCGAGGTCTTAAAAAAGTATATAATATTTGGTATGGATATGTTAGTAATTCCGGTATTAGGTTAGTTGAGTGGAGAGGTTCTGGAGATAATAATTTTCAATGTAGAATTGGATCTCAAGTTCAAATAAGCGGAGATAGTTATTATTTACCTGTCTATGTAGATGTAAGAAATTATGGTTATGTAGATGTAGTGATAAAAACAAACAGAACAATCACTACTAATAGTAGCCCACCGATAGGTTCTACTTATGTTAATACAGTACCGAGTGCAACTAATATTAGTGATTTTACCGCAGATAGTGATTTAGAAATATCTACATTGGGCTCGGCTAAATTAGGTGGTAATACGATATTGACTACAGCAACAACAAGTGCTACTGGTTTAAGTATCGGTGGTAATGCTGCTACTGCAACTACATTACAAACTGGTAGAGCAATTAACGGTGTAAGTTTCAATGGTAGTGCTGCTATTACTGTAAATGGTTTAAATTATAATGTAAATAATGATTGGTTAAGAGAAAACGGTGATGACGATCAGTTTAAGTTATATGGTAATAGCAGAACCATGATTTATAGAACAGATGGTAATACAAATGTTCACGGTGGTGGTGCTTATGCTCATATATTTTATTATGGTGGCAGTGCGGATGCAAATAGAATGTTCATAATTAATACAGATGGTAGATTATGGTCTAATTATCATGGTTGGTTGGATGCCATGAACATTACTGGAAATGCTGCTACAGCAACAAGTGCAGACAATATTGATGGTAGACCGTTTGTTAATACCAATTCTAATTCCGCAACAAATGCAGATACTATAAATAGTAATGGTATAAGTTACTATACAAGCGGCGTTACAAACTTTAGCGGTAATTCAACTGACGGTGCGTTATTTTCACAAGCTTATAGTAATGATTGGCAACATCAAATTGCCGGAGATTATCGTTCTGGACAAATTGCCCTTCGTGGAAAAAATAGTGGAACATGGCAATCATGGAGAAGAGTTTTGGATGAAACCAATGCATCTTATGCTTGGAACATGAATCAAAATGTAAGAACTACAGATACTTGTTCATTTGCAGGTTTGACTGTTTCAAATACAATAAATGGAAGTGTTACAGGTAATGCTGGTTCTGTAACTTATTTACCCGGAAGAACGGATGCAACTGCATATCCTGTTCTTTGGGGTGCTGCTTATACAAATGCAGTTGGTACAATTGCTTATTCTTGTGCTGCGGTTACAATTCAATCTAGTACAGGAACATTATTTGCAACGACATTTAGTGGTGCCGGAACAAGTTTAACAGGAACTGCTGCTAGTTTAAGTATTGGTGGTAATGCTGTTACTGCTGGTGGATTAGCAGTTCACGGTGGAACTAACAATGAAGCAAATAAAATAGTAAGAACAGATGGTAATGGTTATATAAATGCAGGTTGGATAAATACACCATCAGGTGATATGCCTGATACTCAAAGCATAAACAGAATATACTGTTCTGATGATCAGTTTATTCGTTATAAAGGTGTTGCAGATTTTAAACAACAAATCGGTTTAACTTATAAAAATGCTACACCGAGAAGTGCTAATACAACGGATACTAATTATTGGACAGGAATTATGGGTTGGACAGGAACCGATTGGAATTCTATGTCTGATTGGGGATGCGGTTTTGTTGATTCTTGGGATACTCCCGCAAACAGACCACCGGTTGGAACCCATCATGTTGGTATTCAAGCACTTCATTATACAAACGGAACAGCCAGATATGGTTGGCAGATGGCTGCTGGCGGAGGAAACAATCGTTGGTGGCTCAGAGATTCATGGGGATCAAGTTTTAGTACATGGTTTGAAATTTTGACGAGCACAAATTATACTAGTTTTTCTCCTAGTTTGACAGGCACAGGCGCAAGTGGAACATGGGGTATAAGTGTTACTGGTAATGCTGTTACGGCTGGAGGTTTGGCGGTTCAATCCGGAGCAAATTATGATGCAAATAAAATAGTAAGAACTGATGGTAATGGTTATATTTTAGCCGGTTGGATTAATACAATTTCTGGTGATAATGGAACTACTGCTATTGACAGAGTATATGCATCTAGTGATGGATATATTAGATATTACACACCTGCAAATTTTAGAACTGTTTTAGATGTTCCAACAAGAAACGGAAGCGGGGTTACAAATTTTGGTATTAACACTGCTCCGTCAAACAGATTGCATATTAATGGTGACGGAACAAATCCAGCAATTCGTGTAGATAACGGAGCAGTAGTATTAGCTGCAAGTGCTGCATCAAACAGTAAAACATTTTATGGTTGGTTACCAATATCAATTGCCGGAACAACCAAATGGATTCAAATGTATAATTAAAATAACAATTTATGGACAATATAGAATATACGATATGTAGATATGAACTTTACCCACCAGATTTTCATACTGCCATAGCAGTTGGATTTTTGGTTAAAGATTTATCAACAGGAAATACCGGAACAATGGAAAAGTTAATACCATTGGAAGATTCAAACGGTAAAACTCAAGGCGAGGTTTGTAACTTGGCATTTTCAAGATTAACAACGGAAAATCAAAATTTACTTGACTACTTTCAAAAGAAAAGAGATACTGTAGTAGGAAGTGTATTTATTCCTAGTTAATTTAAAATGTCAAATAGGTTATTGCTTACCAGCGAATATAATTTCGTATCTGGTTATAATATATTGTTATCAACGATTTTAGAAGAATCGGTGAAGAAAAATGTCATTGTTATACCCAAATATTATAACAAACCATCAGAAAAGTTTAAATCTTATTTTGATAATATTCCAAACAGAGACGGCACAGAAAAAGAATTATTGTTATTTCCATCTTTCAATTATCCCGATATTCAACATCATTTATTACACATTCTAAATGGAAAAAATAAAACATATTTTAGTATGTGGGAAGCAAGTAGGATTGGAGATTTTTACATTGATAAAATAAATCTATTTGATAGAGTTATAGTTCCAAACAAATGGAATAAACAAACATTTGAAAATCAAGGATGTACCAGTGAAATTTCAGTAGTAAATCTGGGTGTAGATACAAAAGTATTCAATTATACAGAACCAAATAATAATGATATTTTTACATTTGGAACTGGTAATGATGACCCGAGAAAACGATTGCCAGAAGTAATAAAATGCTTTATAAAAGCATTTCCAAATGAAAAAGATGTTCGTCTCTCTATTAAAGTATCTACACAAACAACACAAAAATTTACAGATAATAGAATCGTATTCAATACACAAAATCTAACTAAACAACAATTAAAAGATTGGTATTGTTCAAATGATGTGTTCGTTTCTGCTGTAAGTGCAGAAGGATGGGGATTAATGCAACACGAAAGTATGGCATGTGGTAGACCTGTAATTGTTGCAAATTATGGTGGATTAAAAGAATTTGTTACTATTGATAATAGTTTTTGTCTAAGACATATAGAAGTAGACGCAACAGGATTCTGGGAATTTCCTGGTGCAAAGTGGTCAAGATATGATGAAGAACATATGATTGAAACAATGAGATATTGTTACAATAATAGAAATAAAGTAAAAGAAAAGGGTATAATTGCAAGCAAAGATGCTTGCAAACTATCCAATGAATTGTTTATACAAACACTATTGAAAACACTATCAATAGACTTTTAATTTTTCATGTCCTACAACAATGCTGGGATCAATCATTACTTTGTATCCTAACTTTGTTACTTCTCTACACCAAGCAACATCTTCCATTGTAAAGTCTTTTGAACCTCTAATATTAACAAATTCTGGCTGAAACCAAGGATATTTCATACTTTCAAATACACCTCGTTTAACCAACATAAATCCAAATCCTGTATAAACTACGGGGAATTTTTTGTATTTGCTTTTAAAATCATTTAATACAGTGTCATCCATAAATTGGAAACTACCATTTTGTTGAAAATAATCTTCATCCCAATATGGAACTGTTGCATAGTGTGTTCCACCATCCATTTTATATATACCGCTTACAATATCTTCTTTATGATCCAATAATTTCTGGAATTGTTGTGGGGTAAATACAATATCACTATCTATCCATAACATATAATCATAATCCAATTTATTACCAAATGGCTTTTGATTTTCACCTGCTAGTATATTACCACCCAAACACATATTACGAGCGTAATAAATATTACAACTATATTTCTGCGAATAAATAACACTATGTCCCTTGTTATAACAGTATCCTAATAGATTAGACCAACACTGTAAAAACTGTCCGCTGAATTCTCTGCCGGGTAAACAAAACAAAATTTTCATAAAATATAATTAACAAATTTGTACAATTATACATATATATCTATGTTACAACCTAGAAAGGATATTATAATATGGAAAATCAACTATCAAGATTCAGTGTTACAGAACTAAAGGCTTTGGTTTATGATGAATTGGCAAAGTCAGAACAAGCTCAAGCAAATATTCGTATTCTTAACCAAGAACTACGAAACAGACTTCAACCTGCACAAGGTGGAGTAACTAATCCAGATGGAAGTCAACCAACCGTTACTTCTGCTGATTTCTCTGGTGCTCCTGATGCTTAATTTATGTCAGAACCAATTAAATTTTCTCAAGAAGAACTAGATGGTTTGGGTAAAATCCAATCCAAATACCAAGAAAATACTTTCCGATTCGGACAGTTATATCTGGATAAATTGTCTTTGGATGAAAAGTTCAAACAACTAACAGAAGCAGAATCAAGTTTGAAAAATAACTTCTTGGAAATTCAAAAAGAAGAAGAAACTTGGTTAAATAGTATCACTGCAAAGTATGGTGAAGGATCACTATCGTTGAAAGACGGTACCTTTATTCCAACAAAAAAGTGATATATATTAAACAAAATTCAAACAACCCACATAATTAATTTTATGTGGGTTTTTTATTGTATATATATAATTAAACATTTTAGGATATAATCTAAAGAACTTTTATATTTATATCTAGCAAATATATTTTCTTATGAACATGGATCAATTTATTGTAAGACCAGGTCAAAAACCTGTTGAAGAAAAAACACAAGTTATTAATGTACACAGAACCGTAAAAGGATTCTATAAAGCATCTATCATGGAACCAGATGCTAGTGGTAATATTAATGAAGCATTTTCAACTGGTTGGAAACCAAACACTATTCTAAACAGTGGTTTGAACAAAATTGCTTACATGCCTTGGGCACAAACATTCCAATTTTGTTTGATTGGTGATTATCCATATACAGGTGCTGATCCTGTTACTGCGTCTTATGACGAAACAATGTTAAAGAGTCCAAAGAGAATTCATGCGTTTTATTTGCCTGGTCAAGGAAATTGTGGACATATAATTTCTGGAAGTACCGTTAGATTATTTAGAACATTTGATTTTTATAAGGAAATAGACAACGTAACTTATACCGAAGTAGGATTTAAAGAAACACCAGCAGCAACTTCATTGTTTAGTAAAATTCGTTTTGATCCAACAATGAGTTTACATGCTGGTCAATTTATGCGTGTTTCATATGAACTTCGTGTAAATTTGAATCCTGCTACTGCTAGTGTAGGTGGTATTACTCCAAGTCCATTTCCATCATTTACTGGATGGACAACAGGTTCACTTGATAAAGAAGCAATTCAAAAAGTAGGATTATGTGGTATTGATAGTGGAAGTGGATTGGCAATTCCAATTGATGAAGGTGGATTTTGTAATGAACCATTTGCACCTGGTCAATTGAGTTTCGGTCCTGCATTTGGATTCGTAAATAGATACTATAATGGATCAAATGTAAATTATTATTCATCAGCATCTTCTACGTATGAACCAAATCCATTTAAAGCAGTTGGTCCACTTCAAGAATATGATGTAGGTTATGCTAATATTTTTCAAATTCTTGATGCGGGTATTTCTCAAAGTTTAATCAATGATGGTGGCAAATATAGTGGTAGTTTTCAAGTTCCTGGAATATCAACTTATTTACCACGCAATTATTTTACAACCGATTTAATATACGGTGGTTCAAGAGTAATGGGTGGAACTTCTATATATCAAACATTTACATATCCACAACCGATGGCAAATGGTAGATATACAGGATCAGGAGTCACAGTTAGTACTGTATCCGGAATTGAAAGTGGTTCAACTGCGTTTTATTGGAATACAACGGATGGTAAATTTCCTAATTTAGATAATCTATGGACACCGTATAGTAAAATTGCAACTGAAACATCAGTTGGAACAACTGCAGAGTATAGCGCATTTAAAAACAATTCAAATCTATTTACTGATAAGTTTTATGATCCATCAATGCAAACCAGTGGTAGTTTGTCATATCCATTATATCCATCTAAATTAGCAGTTCCTGGTGGTTATGGAACTGGTTCGGCTTATGAACCAACTGTTGGTGTTTTCTTTGGTAAAATGAAGTCGGATAATTCAAATAATACAAAAAATCTTGTTATTCCTAGTTCTTTCCCATATTGGGATGATTGGAATCCATACACACCTACAGGTTCATTCCCAACACCAATAAATCAAATATCAAATTTTAATGTTCGTGGATCAAGTGTATTTTTATCAACACATACAGGATCAGCAACATTATTTAGTGCATCTGTAGATAGATCAAGTAATACTGGTTCAAAGGTATTTTCATTTGAATTGCCACTGTCAATTGTACCATATTCTCAAAGTTCATATTTTAGAGATAAATATGCTGTATTTACTAATGCAAATGCTAACAATATTGATATTCCTTCCAGTTATTGGGGTGGCGCTTCTGCTCCTGCTTGGAGAACAATTGGTATTGGTCCAACTAGTTTGAATATTAATCCAAGTACAATGACTGATGCGGCTAAGAATAATGGATATGTCTATGTATTAGAAAATAATCAAACTAAAGATAAGGATTATTCGTTGAAAGTTGTATTCAGATACAGTTGGAATAGAGCTTAATTTAGTTGAATAGTTATGTCATATCAATTAGTTAATTCAGGTTCAATTGCCAACACTGATAACGCTGATACATTGCGTTTATCATTTGCTAAAATTAATGGTAATTTTTTGGAATTATCAGGGAGTTTGAATTTTGATCAAACTCCTGTTGGTAGTGCAGGTGCTTCTGCTGGTTATATCATTATAAAAATAAATGGAACAAACTATAAACTTCCTATTTATAATGTGTGAGATTATTTCATAACATATTTTATAGAAAGTTTAAATCTCTTCCTATTTCGTATTATAAAAGAGGAAAAGAATTAATTGTTGCAGAAACACTTTCATCAAGTGTAAGTGCATCATTTAACTTAAGTCAAGTTGGAATTTTACCAGATTATTTTGAAGATAAAAGTAATTTTCAATTTGGTTTGTCTAATGTAAGTGAATTTTATCTTCCTGAAGTTGGTCAAACAGGTTTAGTTTTAAAAAACACAGATTATCTTTATTTTGACCCGGAAAAATCTTCAGTTTCATTTGGACTTAAAAATATAAGTCACGAATTATCACCATATTCAAATGTCGGAGAATCGTTTGGATTAAAAAACAATAACTATGAACAAACTTCTAAAGAAAATGTTCAAAATTTATTGAGTTCAAATGAATTTAGTTATAACAATTTAAATTTAGACACCACATCAAATTCATTATCGTCAAAAATAATAAATAATGAATTTACAAGACTTGATACTACATCAAATACAAAAGGGTTAAGTGAAGTTGAAATAAGTACAGTTTTATTAGATCAGAATAGTAATAATTTAAATTTAAACAATTTAAAACTTGATCTTGTTAATTTAGATACATCAAATATTACTGACTCATTAATAGGAGTAAATAGTATTAATGTTACATTAGATTTATCTACAGTTGTTTCTAACTTAAATACAGTTGATTTATATTTGACTCTGATTGATAAGACCGATATCAGTATATCAATAAATACAATTGATTACAATCAACAAATAGTAGATGAAATATTAAATTATAGTTCATTAAATACAATTGATTATTTAAATTATGTCACTGATTCATCATCTAATAATGTCACAGTTAATTTATTAGATTATTTTGAACCACAAATAAATAAATCAACAACAAATATATCATTAAATACTGTTGATTATTTACCTTTTATTCCTGACACTTCTTTAAATCAAGAAAATTTATTAAATACAGATTATCTTTTATATAGACCCGATTATTCTGCTAATGTAAGCAATTTAAAAAATACTGATTATTTAATATTTGTTCCGGATAAATCATCAAATCAAGAAAATCTAGTAAATACAGATTATCTTTTATATAAACTTGATACTTCGAATAATATCAGTAATTTACAATCATTAGATTATTATAAAAGTATAATTGATACTTCTAATACTAATAAAACATTAAATAATACTACATTGTTTTTTGTTTTAACTGATAGTGGATTTGACAATAATGTATTAAACAATACAACTTATACATTAAGTTTACCTGATTA